>Ga0180215_1001309_pt1 | contig 27784 bp, 24 predicted proteins | sample eDN3rd37CBELigBY_FD_128871 | JGI IMG/M metagenome (GOLD analysis project Ga0180215, IMG submission 128871) | Enriched backyard soil microbial communities from Emeryville, California, USA - eDNA 3rd pass 37_C BE-Lig BY (version 2) (version 2) | ecosystem: Environmental > Terrestrial > Soil >...
AGACTCTCTATTCCCAACACTGAGCACACCTGTCGGGATAAATAATGACTTTCCTGTATCTCTTTCTAATTTATTCCATAATTCCTGGGCTTTAAGGATAAAAGGTACATATTCTTCACCCTCTGCATACGCATATCGAATGATCCGCGTTTCTCCGTGGTGACTACCTTTGTTGTGAGGTGGATGAAAAGAGTCTAGCAATAATGTTTTCTTTCCACTTTTTGATAGGTAATAACCTGCTGCCATCCCCATCGAACCTGCCCCAATTATCATTACATCATAGTTCATTTCCTTTAACCTCCATGCTTTACAATGTCAGAGTTTATTAAAGTATAATGGATATTCATACCTTGTGAAATGAAATTGTTGATAACAATAGTCCGTAAGCAAAAATGCCCTGCTTCATTATGAAAGCAAGGCATCGTTAATTTTATTATTGGTATAGTTTCAGAGTAGAACTCTTATAAATAAATCTACATCATACTTTTCACACTATCCCCAAATATCCGCTAGCTCCCAAGCATCAAGGTTCAATAATTGAACCTTCCCATCTTCTGAGAATAATTCCACAAAAACACTTGATGGATCCGGATAAATTCTGGCAGTCATCACGGTATTGCCATCATTCATAAATACTTCTACTGAAGAACGATCTATAAACAGATGAAATTTAATCGTGTCCGGATCTGTTAGATCTAGTTCACTTCTTCTAATACCGCCTTCTCCTGTTCCAGAGTGGTTTCGATCTATTGTTACTTTTTGTAAATCTTGGTCATAGAAGATGGTTGTTTTTTCTTGACGGTCTTCAGACGTACGAATATTCATACCAAACCTTTTAGCGGAACATCCTTTTAAGGAGAATTCAGCGATGATCTCCAAACTTTGTCCTTTAATCGTTGCTAATCGCTGAATTTCAGAGATCACCATCCTGTTCAATGATTGGTGTTCACCTCTTAGTTTTTTCAATTCTTCGACAGGAGTCATCACAAGTTTGTTATGTTCATTTAGCTTAATTTCACGTGGTATCGTCATAGCACCGGCCCAGCCATGCTCTTGCTCAGGCATTTGAGATTCCCACATGCTCATCCAGCCTAGAACAATTCGTCTTCCTTTATCGTCGAGAAAAGACTGACCTGCATAAAAGTCAAAGCCCTTATCTAACTCAATAAAATCGCCATATTCAAATTTTTTTGTATCATAACTAAATTCACCAATATAATATCCGTTTTGGTAGAGATTTTGATAGAGATCTCCTTCAGGCTCAATTCCTTGAGGCGAAAATAAAAGAATATGTTTTCCATCCAGCTCAAAGAAATCTGGGCATTCAAACATATAACCCATTTTTCCGGTACTTCTAGCAATATCCCCTTTATATTCCCAATCAACTAGATTAGTAGATTCATATAGAATAACATTTCCTAATTGATCGACCTGATTGCCTAACACCATATACCATTTTTCACCTTGCTTCCATATTTTTGGATCGCGAAAATGCGGGGAACCATTTTCAGGAGGCTCTGTTATGACTGGATTGTTTGGATGTTTTATAAAGTGAATACCATCCGTGCTTTCTGCAATACATTGGTACTCAATAAACTCTTCTTTTTCACTATCTGTATTAACATGCCCAGTATAAATAAGCGTCAGTATTCCATTATGATCTACTGCACTGCCTGAGAAGCAGCCGCTTTTGTCATAATCCTCTCCAGGTGCAAGGGCGATAGGGAGATGTTCCCAATACACTAAATCCTTACTTTTCATATGTCCCCAGTGAATCGGCCCACCTTTTGGACTGTATGGATGGTGCTGATAGAATACATGATACTCATCATTCCATTGAATTAACCCGTTCGGATCATTAATCCAATGTGCAGGAGCCATGATATGGTATCCTAAACGGTAAGGAGTGCCTTTTACCTTTTTACTAGCCTCAAGGACTGCTTTTTGTGCTTGATCAAGGCTAATTTGATGATTTGCCATACGCTTTCCCCTTTCATTTGTTATAAAAACAAAAGAAAACGATGTATCATTTGTGGTACATCGTTTCTTTTCGGTTAAACTAGTTTTTAGACTTCCTTTAAATGCCAAACATAACTTTGAAAATCACCACGTATTTCCGCAGGGATACTTAAACCGACATAGCTTAGTTCATCACCGCCATACACCTGATCAGTTCCTGCTACCTGATATGTTTTGTCTGGATCAATACCTGTTACCTTTAAATATTTTAATGGTGCTGCAGGTTCAGCTAAAACGGAAAAATAAAATACATAGGCTTCTGTTTTGTCTTTATTTGCAAATAACCATGATGTTTCATTGCCTTCAAACGGACTTTGCAGACGATAGAAGTCACCAAATTGAATTAACTTTCTAATTTCCTTATATTTTTCTACTTGGGTTTTTACGGCTTCTTTTTCTTCATCTTCTAGTTTAGTTAAGTCTAGCTCATATCCTAAGTTCCCGGACATTGCGACATCGCCGCGCATTTCCATTGAAGTAATTCGATTAACTTGATGGTTTGGTACAGCAGATACATGTGAACCCATTGAAATAATTGGATAAACCAGACTTGTTCCATATTGAATTTTTAATCGTGAAATCGCGTCTGTATTATCACTTGTCCATGTCTGCGGCATATAATAAAGCATACCCGGGTCAAATCTTCCACCGCCGCCTGAGCAACTCTCAAATAAAATATCCGGGAAAGATGATGTAATGTCTTCCATTACCTTATACAATCCAAGCATATAACGGTGTGCTGTTTCTCTTTGTCGATCAGCCGGAAGAATAGCAGAGCCAATCTCTGTCATATGACGGTTCATATCCCACTTTACATAGGAGATTGGTACACTCGATAAAATATCACATACTCTTTTCGTCATCTCTTTACATACATCTTCTCTTGAATAATCAAGTACCAACTGCCTTCTGCTTTCTGATCGATCTCGTCCTGGAACATGTAAGCACCAATCTGGATGCTCACGATAAAGATCACTTTCAACAGAAATCATTTCCGGTTCAAACCACAATCCGAACTGCATATCTATTTCATTAATTTGCTTTGCCAGTTGATCCAGTCCTTCAGGAAGCTTTTCTTTGTCTACAAACCAGTCACCTAATGATGTGGTATCATCATTTCTTTTTCCAAACCAGCCGTCGTCCAGAACAAACAGTTCAATTCCGACTTCTTTTCCTGCTCTAGCAATATCCTTAATTTTCTCTGCGTTAAAATCAAAGTAAGTTGCTTCCCAGTTATTTACTAAGATCGGACGTTCTTTATCCCGATAAGTTCCCCTTACAAGTCGTGTTCTATATAACTCATGGTAGGTTCTTGACATCTCTCCAAGTCCCGAGGAAGAGTAGACCATTACTGCCTCTGGTGTTTGAAACTCTTCACCTTGTTCCAGTTTCCAACTAAAATCAAATGGATTAATTCCCATTGTCACCCTTGTTGTTTTAAATTGATCAACTTCAGCTTGAGCAAGAAAGTTTCCACTATAGACAAAATTAAAGGCATATACTTCGCCTGTATCTTCAGTAGTCCCTTTTCTTAACAAAGCAATAAAAGGATTATGCTGATGAGAACTCGCGCCGCGAGTGCTTTCAATGGACTGAATTCCATGGCGAAGCGGTTGTTTTTCAATAAATCGTTCTTTTACATGTGCTCCATGCAAATGTAGAAAATCGAAATCTGCGTCTCTAAAATCAACAGAAAGACTATGTGCAGTCAGTACTTTTAATGATTCTGAACCTTGATTGATTAAGCGCGCAGACCTTGTAATAACATTGAAGTTTTCATAAGCTGTATAACTTAACACAACACTCAAGCCTGTTAACGAATCCTTCATCGTTATTTCAAGTGTCTCTGCCTCCTGATCGTTTTCAACATATGTCGACGGCAGCCCTTCAAGAGCACGTTTTCCTTTATAAATTGTATGTGAATCATATCGTAGATCCGTCACGGTTGAACCATTCTCTAACTGCACTTGATAAGCCGGCTTTCGAAAGTCAGTATTCCCATATTGCGGGTACTCCTGAGGCAATGTGTCTAAAGAAAATGTCCGATCATGCCTCTGTTCGTATGGATTACCGGAAAATCCACGATCGACTTGCTGGATATGATTTGAATGGCGATATTCGTTTACCTTTTTCCCCCAATATAGGTGGAGTAAGTAACCATCCCGAACGATCTGCATGACATAACTTGTATCTTGAGCTTTTATATGAAAGACTTTATTTTCCTCTTGATAATGAATTCCCATTTTTAAACAACTCCTCAAAGCAAAGTGTTGATCGAAGTTTTACAGGCTGTTTACTAAACTGCCATTAGATTCAGCCTTTCTTTATTTAATTGCTCCTTTCACCACTCCGCCAATAATCCATCTTTGTGCAAATAGATAAACGAATACCATTGGGGCAAGGGCTAATAAATACGAAGCAAATGCAAGGTTATAATCTGTTCCAAATTCAGTTTGGAACACATATTGTACAAGTGGTAATGTTGCATGTTCTGAATCACTTAAAATGACTAGCGGCAGTAAGAAATCATTCCATGCCCATAGACAAGTTAGGATCCCGACTGTTGCATTAATAGGTGTTAATAATGGAAAAATGACCTTCCAGAACACTCCCCATGTACTACATCCGTCTACAATTGCCGCTTCTTCAAGTTCTTTCGGTATGGAACGAATGTATCCAACATAGATAAAGATATTCATAGCCATTCCATATACGACATACAGCAAGATAAGACCAGCAGGATTGTTTAACCCTAGTGCGGAAGTCTGCTTTACAATAGGAAGCATAATAATCGGAAACGGAATAAACAATGCACTGACGAAATAGAAGTACAAGCCTTTAAAAAATTTCCGATGCATATTTCTTGCGATAGCATAAGCTACCAATGAGTTTGATAGAATCGTAAACAGCAGCGTGAAAATTGTAATGATCGCGCTGTTTTTGAGTGCATTAAAGAAATTCGTTGCTTCAATCGCTCTGGTAAAATTCTCCCAATGAAATCCAACCGGAAAGGAAAGTGCTGATTGAGCAAGTTCCTGCGGTGTTTTTAACGCGATAGAAACTGCCATATACAAAGGGATGAGGATAAGAAGTGCTCCCAAGGAAATTAATATTGTGACAGGCCAGTTTGTTCCTTGTTTCATTACATATCCATCTCCCTTTTTTGAAGTATTTTTAACTGGAATACAGAAATAACAAAGATTAGGATAAAGTAGATCACGGCATTAGCAGATTGATAAGCAAATTCTCCTCCGCTAAATCCTCCATTATAAATTAATAGAGAGATTGAGGTTGTCTCATATCCCGGACCTCCTCCTGTCATCGCTACAATGTGGTCAAATACCATTAATGAGTTTTTCATTGATAACACCATGTTAATGGTAAAGAACGGTGCAATGATCGGAAAGGTAATTTTCCAAAATTGTTGCCATGTATTCGCCCCATCAAGGCTTGAGGCTTCATATAATTCTGTTGGCACAGTTTGAAGACCAGATAAATATAAAATGATATTGAACGCACATGCTTGCCAAATAAAAACCAGCAAGATTCCAATCCAGGCAAGATCGGCATTTCCAAGTATATTCGTTGTTAGAAATTCAATATTGTATTTTTCACCGACATCTGGAAGAATATTTGTGAAAAAGAAATTAAAAATAAATCCTACTATTAAAACACTTAAAACATTCGGCAGAAAGTAAATCGCTCGAAAAAAGTTCCTTCCTTTAATTTTTGCATTTAATCCAACAGCAATTAAAAGGCTAAAAATATTAACAAGAATCGAGGCCATAACTGCAAATTTAAATGTAAAAATATAAGAGTCTTTTACAACTGTGTCTTTAAAAAGATTGATATAGTTTTTAAATCCTACAAAGTCATAATCTAAACTAATTCCATTCCAATTTGTAAAAGAATAGTAGATTCCTTGAAGAGCTGGAAAAGTATGAAAAGTAGCAAAAAGAATAAAAGCCGGAAGAACCATCATATAGAAAGCAATTGTTCTTGAACTTATTTTCCTTTTTGTTTTCATTTCCGATTTAGTAGAAGAAGTATGCGGATTATTAACAGCAACATTATCTTTTTTCATGTTTTCACGTCCTTATTCAGGTAGAGAAATTGGGATGAGCCCAATTTCTCCCTTAATAGGTTATTTTCTATCTTGTACTTTTTCCCAATCAGCTTGTAATTTGGTTAGGAACTCATCAACGTCTTTATTAATCACCAATGATTGTAACGTTTTCTCCGGCATAACCCCTGTCGGAATATAATGATCAGGGAAGTCTGTCAATGAACCTTTTTCAAAACTTGCTTTAAGGTCATCAACCGTTGGATCGTCTTGAGTAATTCCTTGAATAGCCGAGAATGCATTTTGTTCATCTATATATTGCTTTGCATTTTCCTCTTCCAGAAGGAACTCAACAAATTTCTTCGCCTCTTCCGGATGTTTTGAAGACGCTGCCACACCAAGAATTAAATCAACACCGGATATTACATTTATGTCATCAGGATTGTTTGTAGCCGGGAATGGAAATACCCCTAATTCGATATCCGGATTTGCTTTCTTGATTTCCGGAAGTGCCCAAATTCCTTGAAGATACATAGCTGACTCTCCATTGGAAAATGCAGTATTTCCGTCATTGTAGCCTACACCTTGTTGATTTTTATGACCATATTCAGATAATTGTAATAGCTTTTCAGCTGCTTCTTTGTAACGTTCCTCAGCAAGAATATTTCCTTTGTTTAATTCACTGTAGAAATCGTCTCCTTGCGTATTAGCTGCAAGGGCATTAAAAGCCGGTAGTGTAGTCCAAGCATCCTTATACGTATGGAAAAAAGGTGTCTTACCCGCTTCTTTTACTTTCTCAGCAACTGAAATAAATTCATCCCATGTCTTCGGAACTTCTATTCCAAGTTCTGCAAAAATTGCTTTGTTATATATAACACCAACAGCGTTTGCCACATAAGGAACAGCGAAAACTTCTTCTAGTCCTGATACATCCTTCAGCATTTGTACATATGCAGGCTGAATGTTTTCCAAACTCTTATCTTTCGTGACATCTGTAAAAACACCAGCATTCGCCAAATCACTATATGTTACATCTCCACCAACTCCGATGATATCCGGGATATCACTTTTTGATACTCTTGTACGCAATACAGTTGATGGTTCAGGTGGACTTGCTTGCTCAACTTCAATGTTTGGATTTTCTTCTTCAAATTTCGCAATTAACTTATCAATTGTTTCCATTCCTTCACGCTTATGATGAAAAAACTCAATTTTCACTTGGTCTTCACCCGAACTTCCCTCTCCACCCCCGCAACCTGCAAGGAGTGAAATGGATAAAGCACCTGCTGCTAATAATGTCATTGTTTTCTTCATTTTAATTCCCCCGTATTTTATATAAATTTCTAAATTATTAAACTTAAAAGTTGGTAACGATTTCAGTTTTTCCTAAACGATCCACCTCCTTACATCTTCATAATTACTTCTTTTTCTGTGTAACACTTTCCCTATGAACAAGCTCTGTTGGAAGAACAACTTTCAATGGCAGTTTTCTGCCTTTCAATCGATCGAACAGAAGTTTTACGGCTGTTTTCCCCATTTCAAATGAATGAATTTTCACCGTTGAAAGAGCCGGAGTAAGATAAGCGGCTGAGTCAATATCATCAAAGCTAAACACCGATATATCTTCCGGAACCTTAATACCAGCCTGATGCAATGCTCTAAATGCACCTAATGCCATTGGATCACTCGCAACGACAACAGCACTTGGTAATGCTCCTCTTCTTATTATTTCTTTCATCAATTTATAACCGCCATTCGGGCCCCATTCCCCAACTAACACACAATCATTTTTATAAAGATTTTTTTCTTTCATCACTTTCTCAAAAACTGTTTTTCGCACGTCTTCTTTTTCGCCTGTTTCTTGGTTGTGTATTCCTTTTACAACAGTCCTTCCACCCAAATACACAATTTGCTCATGCCCAAGATAAAAGAGATGTTCCAAGATTTGATTTGTCGCTGTTTCTAAATTTGAAATCACAATATCTACGTTTTTGTCTTCTGGTTCATAATCTACAAAAACTATGTTGTTATTTTCATAGTAAATATCTCTTAGTTCTTTCACATCAACTGTACCTACTATGATTAGACCATCTAACGATCTTAGTGCTCTTCCTACAAGAACATTATTTCCAATTGTTTGAATAGACGTTATTCTCATTCCATATTGTTCACAAGCTCTCTCAATCCCCATTCTCAGTGACATGAAATATGGATCGTTCACTTCGTCTTCTTCTGTATTAGTGAGAATTAGACCAATATTATGAATCTCGTTTTTTCTATCAGACTTTTCGCGATTTCTTCTTGATGATTTATAGTTTAATTCACCAACTATCTCCATTACTCTTTTGCGAGTATCATCAGAAACAGACAGTGTAGGGTCACTATTTAATAATCTCGATACAGTAGCTGTAGAGACTTTAGCTAATTGAGCAACATCTTTTATCGTCGCCATCTAACCCCCCGCCTTCACATTTAGTAAACTTTACTTAATTAGTAATATAAATATACCAAGATAAACGCTTACATTCAAGTGTTATTTTTTTAAAAAAAACAAATGTTTTACTATTTTAGTTAATCTTTGCTACATTAGTTACCACTGTAAAACTTCCTACTCGTTAAAGATTTTTTCATATAAATCAACATATAAGGCAAAAAAATAAGCCATTCTCTATAAAGAGTATTGGCTTATTAATCATTAACCTTACTAAATAAAGGAAGAAAATATCAGGTTTTATCCACAATTATTTACTAAATAAATTCAATCGATCTTTAATGAACTTTATATTCAACATTTTTTCGATACTGCTTATAATTATATCTTTACAGAGGTAACACTCTTCAGTTTATATTTGGTCATTTCAAAATAGTAAATATCCATTTATTTACTTATAGAAACTAATTTCATTCAAGCGAGTTTATCTTTTCAATTATCCTTTTAGCTCTTCTTTTGCCATATTTGCGATTTGGATCACCTTGTAATTTTCAAGTCGATAACCCTAGCCTCATATGATATACGTGTACTAATGAATCTGATATTTGCACTCTCTTCAAACCTTTCGTCAACAGTCTGAATCGATACCAAAGCTAGACATTGTTTATTTCTGTTTTCTATAAACTAACTAAGCTACATTAGTAGCGTTTACATTTATTTTACTACTCTTATTTTTTTCACTAAGTGTAAATATTGAGATAATCGTAAAGACCAATGCACCAGCACCTAGTAGGAAGGGATAGGCGCTGGTGCTGGATGTCGAAGCGCTTATCCACAGCTCAAGGATTTTATAATTTCCTCACTAGTGTTACATTAAATAAAAATCATCTTATCAAGAGAATACATTCTTCAATCATTTGGTACTAATAAGAATATTTGATTTGATATACACAAAGGGTCCCATTACAGCTTCACCCATTTAATTATTTCTTTGATAAGTTTCTTTTTGAATCAATTTCATAAATTGAACCCTTATAGCCTCAATGCTTTTAAGAAGTAAAAAAAGGAGTACCTCCCCAACTTCGGTTGCTCGAATTATTAAACGAACTCTATTTATTAAAGTCCTAGCAAAACGATTAAAGAATGATATAATTTTCATTTCCCGATTGTTGGTTTATGGTATCTGATTTGGTCACCACAGAATGTCAACAGTCTGAGAAGAATTTATTATGTTCCCAGACTGTCGAGAAAGTTTCGGCAGCTATTTTTATATTTTCACTCTACAACATATAGGGTTCCCGCAATGTGTTAATATCCGTATATTGTGATAAAAAGATAAACAAAACATCAAAAACCCCCTTTTCGTAATCGCATTTTGAAAATAGGGGGTGTTTATACAAGCTGAGAACATTTTATTATGTTCCTTTTTTACTACCTACACGTAAGGATTTACTTTAAAATGTTTTATGTGTTTCTACTATTATTTATTGACTATAACTGGGTATTTCTTCTAGTTGCCTCAAACTAATAAATATTCTTGTGTATTTCTTATCATTTGATTAAAGAGCTCTGATGATTGGTCAGGATTAAGGCCACTTACTAAAGGATCCTGCAGGAAGGCTTGAAAAGCTAAATCTTTATCACGACTTATTGCAGATTTAAGAATTGTTTCTTGATTATGAATATGACGAATTACCAAATTGTTTATAGAAGTTGGTAGCTTTCCAGCTAATACAGGTCTTACCTCATCATAGCTTAAAATAGCATTGGTCTCTACAACTGAGTGAAGAGGCATATCTATCATTTGACCTTTATTTGGTAGGTTTACGTTTGTTATGAGTTTTTCCAATCCTAGAAGGGATTTTATCATTTTTACCCCTTCTTCTCCCGTAGATTTTATTTCAAAAGATTCCTGACCGTTTAATAATCTTTTACTCTTTTCTACCAATTGTTTTTTATTATTAATTCTCCATTCGACAGGAGTGAGACCAAACTTCCAATTTCTAATTTTTTTTGGGTTTTCCAAGTACCAGTTGCTTGGCATAAACTCTGCCAAATGACGATCACCTGCCGCAGCAATTAAACCAAATCTCCGGAACAAGTCAAATTTTACCCTTTCAGCTGAGGCAAAATGGTTGTTCATCCAATGTCCTTCTTCAGACCCTTCAAATCCTTGCTCATAATATTTATCAACAAACTCCTTATATAAAGGAAAAAGGTCTGTTCCTTTGTATGAAGCTTGATCAATCCAAGTAAAATGGTTAATCCCCAAAACATTTACTTCAATATCATGGCGATTAACCTTAGTAAGTCCATGCATATCTTCTAACATTGATGCTAATAACTTCTGTGTTCCAAATACTTCATGGCAACAACCAATTGCCTTAATGTCTGGAAATGTCTCATATAAAGCTCTAGTACAAAGACTCATCGGATTGGTATAATTTATTATCCAAGCATTTGGGGCATATTCTCGGATATGTTCCCCTATGTCAACGAACATAGGAATTGTTCTCAATGCTCTAATGAATCCACCAGGACCAACTGTATCCCCTACTGATTGATAAATACCATACTTCTCTGGTAAATGAACATCTGACATCATCTCATTAAACGTTCCGGGAAGAATAGAAATAATAACAAAATCTGCTCCCTTTAATGCATCTTCTAAGTTTTTTACTGCTTCATACCTCCATTTCCCAACAACATCACCATGCTCATTTAACCTATTGCCGATCAACTCATTTTGATATGCTGCCTCATAGTTAATATCATATAGTTTAACTGTTCCGGATATAGATCCCTCTAAAGCAAGATCACTCATTAACCCCCATGCCCATCCTTGAGAACCCCCACCAATATAAGTTACTTGAATATCATCAAATTTAGTAAATTGTTTCATATTAAATTCCCCCTACAAAAATTTGTGTTTTAGTTAAAGTCCAAAAAGGTGCCTATCCTTTTAAACCACTAGTAGCTATTCCCTCAACAAAATAGCGTTGTGCAAAAAAGAAAATAAGTACACAAGGTAGAATTGTCACAAATGACATCGCCATCATCTCATTCCAAGCAATAGTACCTTCGGAATCCATAAAAAGCTGTAAGCCTAAAGAAATAGAGAATTTATCTACACTATTAATATAGATAAGAGAATTAAAGTAATCATTCCACGTCCATACAAATTGAAAAATCCCGATCGAGAACAAAGCTGGTTTTAACAATGGGATAAGAATTTTGGTTAAAATAGTAAAAGAATTACACCCATCCATTATCGCTGACTCATCGAGCTCCCTTGGAATACCACGCATAAATTGAACAAGCATGAATGTGAAAAATGGGAATGTCGCGAACAATGCAGGCATGTAAAATGGTAAATACGTGTCTAACCAACCAAAATCACGAAATAATAAATATCTAGGAACGATAACAACAGCTTGTGGCAACATGAGAGTTCCTATCATAATACCAAAAAAGATTTTCTTTAAAGGAAAATGAAATCTTGCAAACCCATAACCTACCAATACACTTGAAATAATAGTAAAAAGTACTGTAGGAATAACGATTTTAAACGAATTTAACAAAAAGGTTCCAAACGTGTTATTCCCGATACCTTGCCACCCATTAATAAAAGCATCAAACGAAAAGCTTTTTGGAATTAACCCAATCCCAGAAAAAATCTCTTCATTTGTTTTAAATGTAGCGGATAACATAAAGAAAAAAGGGTAAATCATGATAATTCCTAGTAGAATTAATAAAACATATAAAAAAACCGAACGTCTTTTTCTCATTAATCATTCCTCCCATCCTGATAAAACACCCATTGTTTTGAAGATTTAAAAAGGAGCAATGTAAACATTAAAATGATTATGAATAACACCCATGAAAGAGCTGAAGCATATCCCATCTTCATAAATTTGAATGCGTTTTCATATAACATTACACCATACAAATATGTGGAATACAAAGGACCCCCATTGGTAATAACAAAAGCAGCCGTAAATTCTTGGAAAGCATTGATCATCTGCATAATGATATTAAATAATAAGATAGGTGTTAACAAAGGAAGGGTAATTGAAAAAAAGATACGTATTCTAGATGCACCATCTACTCTTGCAGCTTCATACAATTCATTTGGCACTTGTTTTAAGCCTGCCAAGAATAAAACCATCGAAGAACCAAATTGCCAAACTGTCAGTAAACTAATGGTTAATAATGAGGTGTCAGGATTGCCAAGCCAGTTATTTGTTGGCAAATTTAAAAACGACAGTACACCATTAATTAACCCTTGTTCTGCAAATAAAAATCTCCACAAAATTGCAACTGCGATACTTCCTCCTAAAATAGAAGGTAAGTAAAAAACAGTTCTAAATAAGCTCATACCTTTAAGGTTAAAATTCAGTAAAATGGCCACTAGTAAAGCAAAGCTAATCTTTAATGGAACGGCAATTAAAACGTAAAAAAATGTGACCTTAAGAGAATTATAAAATTCAGGATCTGAGGTAAACATATGAATATAGTTTTCTGTTCCAATAAACTTAGGGGTATTGATAATACTATACTCTGTAAAGGACAAATAAAACGAGTATAGTAATGGGAAAAGCTCTAAAACTGAAATACCAATCAGCCATGGCAAAATAAACAATAATCCGATGTACTGGTACTTCTTATTACTATTTGTCTTTGTTCGGATTTTCAAGATATTTTTTGTAATATATTCTTTTTTTACTAAATTCATAATTTCTCTGTCCCCTCCTTGAATATCAAACCTAAACAACCCTGAAAAGTTAATATTGAATAATTTTATTATGTTGTCTTTTGCACCTCCTTTTAGTAAAATCAATTTAAACTAACCATCATCCTTACTAAAAAGTATAAAAAAAAGGGATGTTAAAAAATAGGCACCTTAGTTTTTAAAACTAATCTTAATTTAAGCGTTTTCATAAAAAGGTATCATTTTTACTTATGTTAAGACTAGTTTTCTAGATTGCTATCTCTTCTTTTTTATTAAAAACATAATAAGGAGACATTCTATGTACAAAATCTTATTAGTTGATGATGAATCTGAAATCCGAAATGCCTTAGCAAACTACTTCCCTTGGAGCAGTCTTGGTTATGAAGTGGCCCATGATTGTAAGAATGGGAAAGATGCACTCGATATTTTAACTACTCAAAAAGTTGATGTATTATTTAGCGATATTTGTATGCCGTTAATGTCTGGATTGGAATTAGCTGAGGAAGTTGTCAAAAGAGGAATTCCTTTAAAAATTGTTTTTTTGAGTGGATATAGAGATTTCCAGTATGCCAAAAAGGCTATAAACTTAGGTGTATATGAATACATAGTCAAACCTAGTAAATTTGATGAGCTTCATTCTGTCTTTTCTTCGTTAAAAACTGAACTTGACCAACAAAACTCTGAAAGAAACATTGATACAGCCAATAATAAAACAACTATTAATTATAGTGACAATATTATAGCCACAATAAAGGACTATGTGAATACAAATTATGATACCGTTACACTTAACGATATTTCAAACATTGTCCACATGAGTTCGAATTATATTAGTACATACTTCAAAGAAAAAACAAATCAGAACTTTTCTGATTACGTCCACATGGTTCGAATGAAGAAGGCAGCAGATCTTTTAGGTGATTTTCGTTATAAAACATATGAAGTTAGTAACATAGTCGGGTATAGCAATCCTAAAAACTTCACTCGAATGTTTAAGAAATATTATGGCAAAAGCCCTAGAGATTATAGAAATAGTAAAGAAGACTTCTAATCATGAGTAAAAAATATTTTATTAAAAACATATTATTTTTGTTGTGTCCCTTAATGATACCTTTAACTTTACTAGGAGCATTATCCTATTCTATAACTGAAAATTATGTTAAACAATCGATTACAATTAACAACAGTAATATGTTACGCCAAATAGAACAACAGGTAGATATGATTTTTAATGAAATGTATTCGTTAAATCTTGATTATAGTGGTAATCCAGAAATAATCCTTACCTTCAAAGAGTTATTACGATCAAAGAATCTTAATTATGATCAAAGTTCTAGTCTTAATTTCAGTACAAATTATCTACGTACACAAGCAATAGCAAGACCTTTTATACATTCTATTTATATCTATTATGATAACGCAAACAACCGAGTATTAACTTCAAATAGAGGCATGGTCAAGCTTGATAATTTTTTTGATCAGAACTGGTATGTCAACTTTAATAAAGACGTTAACAATCATAATATATGGGTACAAAACCGCACAATTAAGGAGTATTCATTTGAAGAAGAACCCGAAGAAATTATAAGTCTATACAAAAATATTTACTGGTCTTATTCTCAACTACCACAAGGGTTAATCGTTCTGAATATTCATAAAACTCACTTTGAAAACATATTAAATAGCCTAGACACCTATGAAAATCAAAGCATTCTAGTGATTGATGAGGAGAATAACTTACTATTCGGGAATAAAAACAGTTCGTCTGTAAAAGATCTTAACATCGATCATATTAGAAATTCAGACGATTTCCTTAAGTTTGAACTAAATGATAAATCATACTTAGCCACTTCAATTCAATCAAAGAAAAATGGCTGGACATATGCTTCGATAGTAGAAACTAACATATTATATAAAATTCCTATAATGCTAAAAAAATTCACATTATTATTTATGTCTATATCTTTACTACTAGGGATAGGGATTATCTTTTATCTGACAAGAAGAAACGTAAAACATGTGAATAATATTATTTCAATAATAAAATCTGCAAAGCGTGGACAGGTTCACATGTTTGAAAACATCTCATTTAAGGAGAATGAATTTCGCTACATCATTGAAAATATCGTAAAAACGTATGTGGACCAAAATCAGTTAAAAATGGAACTAAACGAAAAAAAATATAAACTTCAATCTGCAGAATGGCATGCATTACAAAGTCAAATGAACCCTCACTTTTTATCGAATACACTTACTACTATTTATTGGCGAACATTTGCATTAACAGGTAAACCTAATAAAGCTACCGAAATGTTAGAATATTTGTCAGATATTTTAAATTTTTCATTACGAACTGAAGGAAAAACCGTTTCTTTGAAAGACGAAATACATCACACGAGCAATTACATTGAAATTTTAAAAATTCGGTTTGAAAATAAAATTGAGGTTATTTGGAAATATGAAATAGCAAATCTAGATCAGCATGTATTAAAATTTCTTTTACAGCCATTCGTTGAAAATAGTGTCCAACATGGGCTAAATCAGGAACAGCAAGGAAATCCCCTTAAAATAAAGATCAAAATCGAGAGAAAAAACAACAGTATGCAAATTTGTATTATAGATAATGGTCAGGGAATGGATAAATCACAATTAGCAAGCCTGTATGAGAAATTACACGAAGAAAATCAACCTGCAAATCACATTGGAATAACCAATACCTACAATCGTCTTCGACTTACTTATAATGACGACTTTACATTAAAAATATTAAGTAAACCAATATGGGGAACTTCAATTACGATACAGTACCCAATCTGTATCAATACCAATGAATATAAAAAAGCTGATTCAAAGTAAGTCTTTCACTTCGAATCAGCTTTTTTAATACAAAGAAATTACTATTCAATATTATCTAAAAATTCATTCAGTTGCATTATTAACTGTTCTGCACCTTGCTCAGGAGTTAAACGGCCATAACCTATTTTTTCAACGATATCTGTATAAATTTTTCCTACTTCAGTGTTACCAGAAATGGCATTCATCGGAGTTCCAGAATTCTCAATCCCAATTTTAATTCCTTCTGCAATCAGCGGGTCCAATTGCCCTTCCTCCGCTAACAGATTACGACCTGCCTCAGTTGGTTGTGCACCTCTTGATGATCCTAAAATTTTAATTGCCTCTTCATCTGTTAAGAACCAATTAATAAATTTTACTGCCTCCTCATCATTTTTCGAATTTTTATTTACGGATAATACTTGAGATGGTTGTGTTCTTATCCCTGTATCTACTGCATTCTCTTTTATGGGTGGTAACATAGGTACTAGATCATTATTGCTGTTTTTAAATCTATCGATTGCTGATGCACTCATCAGTATAGCTCCTAAATCTCCACTTAGCCACTTTGGTGTTTGTTCTAAATTATCCTTTAATGTGGCATAATCAGAAACATTGGGAGCAACCCCTTCATCCCACAAACGTTTCATAAACGTAAATGCCTCAACAACTAAATCTTCATCAAGTGATAGGGAATAATCCTCGTCAATAAAGTTTTTACCTGTCTCTTGCTGAATATAATATGCTATAAACTGCGACATTACTTCTGGACTCATATTTAAAAAGTATTGATTGGGATTTTGTTGATGAACCTTTTTTCCTTCTTCAATTAATTTCTCCCAACTGTATTTACCTTCAAAATTAATGTCATGTTTATCAAGTATATTTTGATCGGCAAATAATATGATTGAATTAATCCCTGTCGGTAGACCCACAAGTTTTTCATTTACAATTGAAAAATCTTTTATAAAGTTTTCATCAAATGCTTCAAGATCTATCAAATCATCATATTCATTAAGGTTAATAAAATTGCTGCCCCGACTCTCATATTCTGCCATATTATAGTAGTCCATTTGCATGATATCGGGAGCGGTACCACCTGCTATTTGTGTACTAAGCTTCTGACTGTACCCATCAAAACCACTGTATTCTCCTATAATTTCAACATTTGGGTTTAATTCCATATACTTCTCAATTGCTTTCAGCGTTGCTTTATGCCTGTCTTCACCACCCCACCATGAAAACCTAAGTTGTACTTTACTATCCTCCTCATCATCTGCTTCTGTAGCTGATTGAGTTGGTCCACATGCTGTAAGCGTTGAAATTAATAAAACTAAAACAACTAAACTACTAAAAAAATACTCTTTCATCCATGCCATTTAATCTCCCCCTTTGCTATTTGTGAATCTATTTTTATTATAGGTCTCAGACAATTTCTTTAAAAGGTGCTCTAAATTAAAAATGGTATCTAGAATTAAAGCGTTTTCATATCAAGGTATCTATATTTCCTTTTTAGGGCATTTTATCTACGATGAATCAGTTTTTGCTCATTATTTTGAAACACTTTGTTACACAAAATATGGTTGAACGATGTTTCATCGATAACTATCTTCATTTAAATGAATGATTTCTACACGGTGTAGTATACGGTCTAGTATTGCAGTTGTTATTGCTTGATCACCTAGTAATCCTCACCATTCTTTGGCGCTTTGTTTGAAGTAAATATTTTGAAGATTGGTTATAAGCTATTTATCAAATGAAAGAACATGTTAGCTTCTTGTTGGTCCATAGCCATAAACATTAAGTCTTCTATAATCACTAAATCAGCTTCTCTTATCCTATTCATTCTAGCTTTAGATTTTAGTGTAATTTCTATTGTTTTTAGATTACGAAATTTAAACAACTTAGTATTGATGAGATCGGTTATTTAGCTATCGATGCAAAAGATGCCAAGTTGTTTTTTTAATTAATAGACATAAGGTATGAACTGAATAGTACTACCATTTTAACAACAAACGCTAGTTCTAGAACTTGGGGAGATAGATGATATGAGTGAATTGGCATTAACAAAGACAATAAAGTTCTTTTGCACGTACGGTTTAAAATGTGAAGCGAATTTAGATGAAGGGTGGATAACGAAACTTCATCCACAAGAGATTCCAACTATCAAGTATGTGAAGATAACCTTTATGAGTTTAATGAATGATTTAGACTGAAAGGTACAGCCTGTCAAGAAGAAATTGATGATCAAACAAAATTCACAAGATTATTAGTAGAAGTAAATGAATTTAAAAGTGAACTATCATTGTTAAAAAAGAACACGAGAAGTTAGAAAAAAGACTAGGGATTATCCCTTTTTAAACCCTGTGTACCCTCCCCCAGCCAGAAGGTTGGGGGAAAATAAAAATGAATAAAAATCAAAAATGTACATAGTAGCGTTTAATTATGAAGGCCACCAAGCGAAAGTGCGTTAGAAATCTGTGTCTATTTTCTTGACGTAGTAACGTTCGTTTACAGAATATTCTACTGAACAACTTTGATTCATTGATCCATTGCTTTCCTTAGATTAGGTTGTTGAGCATCTTGGTCATTACCAGCAACACATATAAGTACGTATCGAAGCCAAATATTCTCTTTACTGCATACAGTCCAATTTCCATTCAATTGAATTTAACTTATCAACAAGTTCTTTAGGTACTTCTTCATATTAGCGATTGGGTCACCTTGTAATTTTTGAATTGGCTGTGTCTAAGTTGCACTAGTACAATGAAGGGTTGGAAATGCCTGGAACAAAAGTTTCAAGAACTTGTTTTGTTTCTTCTTTTGCTATTAAATTGATTATTTTATTGTCAGATGTATAACTCGGCTTTAAGCCACGTTCATTTTTATACGTTAATGTACATTTTTTTGTAGTAGAGGAAAGGCGCTTCTTTGGAAGTTCATCAAGTTCATTCATCGAATCTGTTTTTTATACCCCTAAACTTCAGATGTATTCGCATTCTTCTGACCTGAGGTTTGCAGCTCGCTTCAAACCTTTTGCCAACAGTCTGAATCAATACCAGTTTATTTCTAAACTATTAAGCTACATTAGTAGCGTTTACATTTATTTTACTACTTTTATTTTTTTCACTAAGTGTAAATATTGAGATAATCGTAAAGACTAATGCTACAGCACCTAGTAATAGATAAGCTTTATCAAATCCAACTGTATCATACATATTACCTGCAATCGTTGATAAAAAAATCGAGCCGACTTGCTTTGAAAACTGGAACCCTATTAAGTAGATGGTAGCTGATAATCTCATATCAAAATTGGCCGAAATGTATTTAAATACCGCTACTAATAAAATCGGCACCTCTGCAGCATGCAGTAATTTTAAAAGACTAATAGCGACAGCTCCTTCAGCAAAACTAGATCCTAGAATTCTAAATGACATGATAAACCCTGCATAGATAAGAGCATTTTTTGCACCCACTTTTCTAATAATAAATGGTGCAGAAATCATTACAATTGCTTCGAGAAATATTTGTAAGGTAACTAAGTTTCCAAATACAGCCGTGCCTTCTTCTGGCGTAGTAAAGAATTGTGTAAAGTATACAGGGAATTGTTGATCAAATACATCATAGACACAACCTACACCTACAACATATAGAGTAAAAAACCAAAACTTGCTGTTTTTGAGAAGAGCTAGAGTGGAGCCTTTTTGTACGACTGTTTCAGTTTTTGTTACATGAACATTTGAATGATCCATCTTCACGAAGCTAAAAGCAACGGCTAATAAAATAGCCGCTATGGTACAAATCCAGTAGATTAAATTGGGATCTGTATTAAATAAATGCCCTGTAACAAACGTACTTGTTGCAGCACCAATATTCCCAAACACCCTAACACGTCCATACTCAAAATGATCAGCATGACTGACTTTCTCAATATATGCTTCAATTACACCTACCCCGCCGTTAAAAATCGCCCCGAGGTAAGCGCCACCAATAATAGCTGCAAGGATAATATTTGATTGTAACAACGGCGGCAATACATAAACAAAAAATGGCCCAATAAACATTAATAGAAAGATAAACACCCAAAGTAAATTCTTTTTTAACCCTAACTTATCTGCAAGAATACCAAAAAATGGTTGGTAACAAATAGCAGCAATACTAATAGCGGAAAAAATGATACCGGTTTTTGTTGCACTTAAACCGCCAACTTCCGCTAACCACAAAGACAAAAACATCGTGCTCGCAGCCCAAATAAAGAAATAAAGAAAAAAGAATACCCCAAACAGCCAATAATTCTTACTAAGATTTTTTAACATGTTGATCTCCCTCATTCTCTAATTACAGTAAAACGTTTTCATGAATTTTACTAGTAAATTTAAGTTATTTTTACCAACCTAAGTTTACTAAATATAGCGCATTCATTCAACATATTTTAGTATTTTTTATAAAAAAACATATGTTTTACAGGTAAAACATATGTTTTTTTACTAAACAAACCCTTTTGAGATCTTCACTTGATATAGCTACTAAGTTCAGGATTCTCTCCCTAGAGATTCACTTATGCCGGGGCCAAAAAAAGGACGGAGCTACGAAGCTACCATCCTTTAAGAAACTTTCTTTACAAGCTATAAGTAGTTTAGGAGAAAATCAAGTTAATCCATTTCTGTAAGAGGAATACTGTAAAGCTTATCATCATTCTCCCGCAGAACACCACGTCCATCCGTATTATTACTATTGATGAAAAATAGATATCAAAAAAGATGCCCCAACACCTAATGGTTAGGACATCCTGAATAAAAACCAGTCTATATTTATCGTTACCAACTTATATTGTGCTTGTATCAATTACAAATCGATATTTAACATCTGAAGCTAATACGCGTTTGTAGGCTTCGTCAATTTCATCAGCTGAAATCACTTCAATCTGAGGTACAATATTATGTTTTCCACAGAAATCCAACATTTCCTGAGTCTCACGAATACCTCCAATCATTGAACCTGCAAATGAGCGGCGATGACCAATAAGAGAGAACACATTTACGGCTAACGACTCTGCAGGAGCACCCACATTTACTAACGTACCATCTAATGTTAAAAGGGAGAGGTATGCACTAATATCAATACTTGCACTTACTGTATTTATGATTAAGTCAAAAGAACCCGCAAGTTTCGTAAATGTCTCAGGATCACTTGTCGCATAGTAGTCACTGGCACCAAATTGCAGGCCATCTTCTTTTTTCTTCAATGATTGAGACAGAACAGTAACATCAGCACCCATGGCATGTGCAATTTTGACAGCCATATGACCAAGACCGCCCAAACCGACAACTGCTACTTTCTTGCCTGGCCCTGCTCCCCAATGGTTTAATGGCGAATATGTTGTAATACCCGCACAAAGTAATGGTGCTGCTGCATCAAGTTCAATGTTGTCGGGAATTTTCACAACAAAACCTTCTGTTACAACAATGTGAGTTGAGTAGCCGCCTTGAGTTGGTTCACCGTATTTGTCAACACCGGCGTATGTAGGGATATTCCCTTTTAAACAGTATTGTTCTTCACCTTTACGGCAGTTGTCACAGTCCCCGCAAGAGTCAACCATACATCCGACTCCTACTCTGTCACCCACTTTGTACTTTGTAACCTCTGGGCCTACATCGGTCACAATACCCGCAATCTCATGTCCGGGAACAAGCGGATAATTCACAGGACCCCATTCCCCGTGAGCTGTATGAATATCAGAATGGCATATGCCTGCAAATTTAATTTCAATTAACACATCATGTGAATCAAGGTCGCGCCGTTCAATTTCTGCAGCTCTGAATGGTTTGTCAGGACCGTCAACAGCTCTTGCTTTAGTAGTTATCATAAAAAATGCCTCCCATAAATTGAGTTTCCAAGAGAAATTAGCTTTTATTTTTCTCTTGCAAAACAATTGTAAGCCTTATAGTTAACTCTAGGTCAAGTGATATATGTTATTCTTTTTTAAAAACTTCAATTTACTTACTTAAAATAAACGCCTTCCCACAGTCCAGGAAGGCGTTTGGTTGTTGAAGTCCTTATTACAAACTAACTGTTATATGAAGAAGAAAAAAACAATTTATTTTCCAATGAATCCTTTCCCAACAACTGTTTTTTTATCTAAATCAACTAACACAACAAGATTCCCAGAAGAACCCGTTTGGGAATCATTAAATGAAACAGAATAAACAGTATCCTTTTGATAGTTATCGTCAACTAAAGATTCTATATCCCCAGTTACAGATACTTTTTTTACTACTGAATCTTTAGGGCTCACCGGAATTAAATCTTGTTCTTCATCTGTAAGGCTATTGAAAGCAACCATTTCAATCGGTAATTGATCTTCAGACTTAACTGAATTACAACCAATCAACAAGATTGATAATGAAATGAGCAGCGGAATAAAAACTGCCTTGTACACGATATACCTCCCTTAATTCATTTGACGTTGATACCTTTGATTTAAGTTTCGTTCCTTCTAGATACGAAGATAAAATAGGATGAAGATACTTTATTATTTATGATAAATAAACCTTTCACCTGGAACCATCATATGGAATTTTTTATTAGGATAATGATGAAATAGGTAATCGACAAAATAGGCAGGATTTTCTCGGTTATTCGGGAACATATCATAATGAATCGGTACAATGAGGTCGATTCCAACCGTTACAGAAAAGTCTACTGCTTCTCTGGAACTCATGTTTCCAATAATTCCCCTTGATGTGCGGAAATAGTCCGACCCATTTATTGGTAAGAATGCGACATGAGGTCTGAAATTCTTTACTTTTTCGATCAGTTCTGACGTAACCATTGTATCTCCACTGTGATAGATGCGAATTCCATTTACTTCTATTAAGTAACCTAAAAAGACATGATTTTTCAAAGAATCTGTTTCATAATCTGGATGTGCCGCAGCAATAGGTGTGATTTTAAATCCTTTGATCATAAACGATTTTCCATCTTTGGTTGGATGTATAGATATATTTTCCACTTGTTCTTGTACTAAAGAGGCTAGCGGTGCTGGGATTCCAAAAATAGATTCAGAAACTCTTGCAATCTCTTTAACACTAGGTAAATCCAAATGATCGTCGTGTCCGTGTGTAACTAATACACCGTCTAAGTCTTGGAGCATTGCCGGGTCAATAACCGGTGGAAAAGCTCTCTTAAATTCAGTCTCATGGTCTTTTTCTTCAATACTAAAGGTTAAATAAGGATCAATGCAGAGAAATCCATCCTGTTCTTTTCCTTTAATGAGAATTCCTGCCTGTCCTAAATTCCAAAAGGCGATAGATTCTCCAATAATGTTTGTCTGCTTTATCTCATAAGCTAATTCTTCACCACTTTTATAAACCGCCACTATCAGTCCCACCTTTTTCACTATTGCTTCTAAGATAAATATTGAATCACTACCATTGCACATCTTTTATCAATATAGTTATATAGCCTCTTTCGTTCTAAATAAAAATCATTCGACATATCGTTCCGAATATCCTGTTTGAATTCTTTATATTCTACCTGCTTTATATCGTTCAGATAAAACTCATACAAAAATCCAAAAAGGGTATCTTATTAAAAGTTAGATTACTGGAGGAATGTATATGCCGAAAAAAATGGATAAAGAGAAAGTTACCCTTATTTCGAATGATGCGGTTCGAGGGAAGCCATGGCTGGACATTGACCGTGTTTTCAATGTTAAAGAAACAAAACAATCTGAAGAAAAATAGGTGGAATTTGATCTGCACAATCTTTGAAAAAGAAGTAAAAGAATGTTTTAGGATTGAGCTCAGTTGTAAATGAATAATGATTCAAAACTAAAAAATAGAACTTTCCACTTCATGAAAGTTCTATTTAATGTATTATTGGCTTATTTCACGAACGCGCTGCTTTCTATTAGGTTAATATTCAATCCCCAACGTGTGCTTCTCTATTCGATGACAAAGGAAAAAACATCAATTGCACCTTCCCCTTGATAAGTGAAATAGATAGCACTCACACCATTTTCAATTCGTAAAGAGGATTTAACGCTAGTCCACTCTTCGGAAGGATCGATTGGAATTTGAGCAACTATTTCATCACCATTTCTTCTCCTTATTTGAAGCTTCCCTTTTCCTGATCCCCTTACTTTCACAGAAATGCTAGATACATCATCAAAGTCAAAGTACTTAAATCCAGTAATGGCTCCATCTGTCATATTCGCTATTTACTGATTAGGATTATCTTCCCTATCTTCTCCTTCTTGCGTGAAAAATGGGTGTGACCCATCAATTTCTTCCACAAACTCATAACGTATGGCACCTATTTTACTCATAAGGTTACAAGCAATATATGCAGGAAATTCTCCCTTACCTGTTAATGGACCTCCGTTAGTCCGCAACTTGTCACCGTCTCATTTATATAAAAAGAAAACGCCTCATTCCTATGTGAACAAGGAATAAAGACGTCAACTTCACGATCTATTTAATAAAATAAATGAATCAAATCTTCTTTTTCAATATTTCCGAAATATTTTTTAACATCAATGCTCTCAAATACATTTTTAATCGCTTCTTTTTCATAACGTACATCCGTTAATGCATTTTCTACTTCTTCAACATCAACAGCGCCGAAAAAGTCACCATATATTTTACAATTTTCTATGATGCCCTTTTGTACTTCAAGTCGAATATCAATTTGACCAACTGGAAACCGGTGTGAGTGCTGATAGTTAAATTTCGGTGATTTTCCATAATTCCAATCCCAGTTTTGATAACGTTCTTCCGAGATTTGATTAATATTTTTCCAATCATCCTCTGTAAGGTCATAGGTTGGAATCGAATCAGTTCCGTTGAAGATATAGCGAAGCAAAAGCTCTCTAAATTGTTCAATCGTAATACGTTCGTTTAAATATTCACTAATATTTGCTACTCGACTCCGAATAGATTTAATTCCTTTTGACTCAATTTTATCTTTTCTAACTTTTAACGCAGCAACGACACTATCAATTTCTGAGTCAAATAATAATGTACCATGCGAAAACATTCTTCCTTTAGTTGAAAATTGAGCATTCCCGGAAATCTTACGACTATCTCCAGCTATGATATCGTTTCTTCCACTCAACTCTGCTTTTACACCGAGTTTTCCAAGCGCTTGTACGACAGGTTCAGTAAACTTTTTAAAGTTATGAAAACTGTCTCCATCATCTTTCGTAATAAAACTAAAATTCAAATTTCCTTCATCATGGTAAACAGCACCGCCACCAGACAACCTTCTTACAACATGAATATGATTTTCTTCCACATAAGAAGTATTAATTTCTTCAATGGTGTTTTGGTTTTTCCCAATAATGATTGAAGGTTCATTTATGTAAAATAATAAATAGGTTTGATTTGAATCTAAATGTTTTACTGCATACTCCTCAATAGCTAAATTTATTCTTGGGTCTGTGATTCCTTTATTATCTATAAAAAGCATCCTATGTCCTCCATCAAGTTTATTCCAATAGTATCAGTGCCTTTAAACACAATCTTCCCTTGCTTTCTTAAATAGGTTGGCAGTATTCTATCCGTTCTACTTGTTGCCTCATTTTTGCGCTCCAACAATTGCACATAAAGAACGTCTTACGCACATCTGTTTCCTTAAGGATTCACCTTAAAGATACTGCATAATTGTACTTGGAGCAAATTTTAGAAACAGACTATTAAGAAAAGATCTTAGTGAATAAAGGAATACCGGACGAGGAAAAGCCATTTTGCAAGACGGTAACCTTATATTTTAAATCGTCCAACTTGTTTGAATAACGTTTCAGCTGATTTGGCTAATCGATCAGAACTTGTAGCTACTTGTTCCATTGAGCTACTTGTTTGTTGCACCGATGCAGCCGTTTGCTCAATCCCTGCAGCTGCTCCTTCCGAAACTGTTGCAATTTCTTCAATCGAATGATTGATTTCATCACTATTGTCCTCTATCATGCTAAGATTTCCTGAGATAAATTGTACTCCTTTAGTCATTTCCAATAAGGCCTGATTAATTTTCTCGAATGTCTCGCCAGTAGATTTAATTTGATTTGTTCCCTTTTCCACTTCCTTATAACCGGACTGTAAAGAGTCTGTCATAATAGTAGATTCAGATTGAATATTCCTTACAATGAAAGTAATATCCTCCACAGACAAGGAAACTTGTTCTGCAAGTCTTCTCACTTCATTCGCAACTACTGAGAATCCCTTACCATGTTCTCCTGCTCTTGCTGCTTCTATTGCAGCATTTAGGGCAAGTAGGTTCGTTTGGTCAGCGATGTCCTTAATAACTCCAACAAGTTTGGTGATTTCTTCTGACTGCTTTTCTAGTGTTTTCACTTTTTCTACCGCATCTTTTACAATAGAATGGATCGTGCCCATTTGCTCAATAGAAGCGAACATTAATTTACTTCCCGTTTCTGTCAATTCAATTACATGTTGAGAAGATTGAAACACTTCTTTCCCACTTTGGCTTGCTTCGTTTATCTTACCGGAAAAAACCTTCATTGCAGACGCTAACTCGCTTGTGGTATTAGCTTGTCCTTCCGATTCTGAAGACAGTACCTGCATCGTTAAGGCAATTTGACTGCTTCCCTCTTTTACTTCAAATGCAGATTGTGTAAGTTCTTCACTTTGTGCTGATACGGATTCTGAAACGAGTTGAATCTCTTGTAACAATTCCTTAATGTTCTCACTCATTTGGTTAGTTGCAGCAAATAAACGTCCAATTTCATCGCGGGATTTCGTCTCAATTGGCTTTTGACTTAGATCTCCTTTAGCAAGTAACCCTACTCGATTTGTAACGGTTTGAATAGGCTTTGAAATAATAGATGACATAAAAATAGCGATAATAATACCTATAAAAGCAACAACAACAGAAACCGTCAACCCCATCTTAATGTTTGATTCATTATTGGTTAGTAAGTTGTTCCCAGCCCCTTGGATCATTTTTTCTCGATTATTAATTTGATATCGATAACCATTCATGATTTCATCAGCAGCTACCCGAACCACTCCCTCTAAATTTCCCTCCGCTAACTCTTCATTTCCACTTTTATAAACAGCAAACACTTCTTCATTAACAAGTTGTTCCCACTCTAAGCTTTTTGCTACTAACTGTTCAAAATCCTCTGAATCATTGATTTTTAGTGCTGTTTCCTCCACCGCTCGACTTTTTTCTGTATAAATATCAAATTGATCAATATACTCTTGTTTTCCTGTTAAAATATACCCTCTTGCTAGCCCAATTCGTTCTGACATGTTTTGGCCTAATGTTTCATCAGCAATTAACAAAGGGATTTGGTGGTTAATGATATTCTTGGCATCAGAATTAATTGATTTAGATGCCATAAAATTATAGGCTCCAAAAGCAATCGTTAATAAAATGACAATTGAAAATCCAATTAGTATCTTTGCTCTTATTGACTTCAACTTAAATCTGTAAAAAGGCTTCTTCTTCATACTAACACCTCTTTCCCTATATACAGAAAACCCCTTGTCCCTCATGGACAAGGGGTTTTCCCCAGCATTTATTAAGCTCTTTGCTTACGTGTCATTACGTCGAAGATTACTGCAAGCGCAAGTACTCCACCACGAATCATATATTGAGGCGCGATTCCAACACCTAATAAATTCATACCATTTGTTAAAGTCGCCATAACGATTGCACCAATAACTGCTCCTGTTACTTTACC
>Ga0180215_1001312_pt1 | contig 27768 bp, 35 predicted proteins | sample eDN3rd37CBELigBY_FD_128871 | JGI IMG/M metagenome (GOLD analysis project Ga0180215, IMG submission 128871) | Enriched backyard soil microbial communities from Emeryville, California, USA - eDNA 3rd pass 37_C BE-Lig BY (version 2) (version 2) | ecosystem: Environmental > Terrestrial > Soil >...
CGCTTCCTTCAGCTCCGTCCTCGCGGCGCGGCGCCTTGCGGTTCACTAGGGGTTCCTGTGACCAAGCACCCCAGAGGACTTTCACCTCCAAGTCATTGCCCATGCCGGGCGCACAAAAGAAAACCCCGGGCACCTGAGGTGTCCGGGGTTCTCGAGAGGATGGAGGCGCCACCCGGATTTGAACCGGGGATGGAGGTTTTGCAGACCTCTGCCTTACCACTTGGCTATGGCGCCGGATCGATCCGGATGTATCCATCGGCGATGCGCGCCGTCAAGCGCGCCCCGCCGGGTGCCGGTGGGGGCAGCCCACCCGCCTGCTTCACTCAATCGTGATCATGCTCGTGGTCATGATCGTGGTCGTGCTCGTCCTTCGCCTTCTTGGGCGGGGTGAGGCTCTCGTCCCGATCGACCAGTTCCAGCAGCGCCATCTCGGCTGCGTCGCCCTGCCTGCGCCCCACCCGGATGATCCGGGTGTAGCCGCCGGGGCGGCTCTGGTAACGCTCCGCCAGGGTGTCGAAGAGCTTGCTGAGGACCTCGCGGTCATGGACCGTCTTCCCTGCGAGCCGCCGCGCGTGGACCGAGCCCTTCTTGCTGAGGGTGATCACCTTGTCGGCCAGCTTCCGCGCCTCCTTGGCCTTCGGCACCGTGGTCTTGATCCGCTCGTGGCGCAGCAGCGAGATGACCATGTTGTCCATCATCGCTTCACGGTGTGCCGAGGTCCGGGAAAGCCTGCGGCCTGCAACTTTATGACGCATTCTCTGTCTCCATCGCCGCGGGTCGACTCAGGGGTGCCGGGGCGAAATTGCTCTTGTCTCGCACCCGAGGGAGAGCGGGCGCCTGCCCTTGCTCTCCATCGAGGGCTCGGATTCTATAGCTTCGGCGTGGGCGTACCAGCGGTGCGCGGGGGCCAGTTCTCCAGCTTCATGCCCAGGGTGAGCCCCATCTCCGCGAGGATCTCCTTGATCTCCTTGAGGCTCTTGCGACCGAAGTTCTTGGTCTTGAGCATCTCGGCCTCGGTCTTCTGCACCAGCTCGCCGATGGTCTTGATGTTGGCGTTCTGGAGGCAGTTGGCCGAGCGGACGGAGAGCTCGAGCTCGTCCACCGAACGGAAGAGGTTCTCGTTGAGCTTCTCCTCCGCCTGGGGGAGGAGCTCCGCCGGGGTGGGCTCCTCGGTCTCATCGAAGTTGATGAAGACCGTGAGCTGCTCCTTGGCGATCTTGGCGGCGTAGGCGACCGCGTCCGCGGGCTCGACCGAGCCGTCGGTCCACACCTCGAGGGTGAGCTTGTCGTAGTCCGTCTGCTGCCCCACGCGGGCGTTGGTGACCTGGTAGTTCACCTTCTTCACCGGAGAGAAGAGCGCGTCGATGGGGATGGTGCCGATGGGCTGCCCGGGGACCTTGTTCCGGTCGGCGGGGACGTAGCCGCGGCCACGGCGGCAGGTCATCTCCACCCGGAGCTTGCCTCCCTCGGCGACCGTCGCGATGTGGTGACCCGGGTTGAGGATCTCGACCTGGGGATCGGCGATGAGATCGCCTGCGGTCACTTCCTTCGGCCCGTCGATCTCCAGCCGGAGGGTGCGGGTCTCCAGGGTGTGGACCTTCAGCCGGACACCCTTGAGGTTGAGGATGATGTCGGTGACGTCCTCGGAGACCTCGGGGATCGTGGAGAACTCGTGATCGACTCCCTCGATCTTCACCGAGGTGATCGCCGCGCCCTGCAGCGAGGACAGGAGGATCCGGCGGAGCGAGTTGCCCAGCGTGATCCCGAAGCCCCGCTCCAGCGGCTCAGCCACGAACTTGCCGTAGCTGGTCGTGAGCGAGTCGCGATCCACCTGGATCCCGCGGGGCTTGATCAGCTCCCGCCAATTTCTTGCGATCGTTGCGTCTGCCATTTTTCAATTACCTCGCGCGCGCCCTCCACGCCGGAACGAACCGGCACCACGGGCGGCTACAGGGTGATGTGACGAATTACTTGCTGTAGAGCTCGACGATCAGCTGCTCCTGGATCGGCAGGGTCAGGTCCTCGCGAGCCGGCAGCGCCTTCACCGTGCCCTCGAACCCCTTCTTGTCGACCTCGATCCAGGGGGGCAGTCCGCGACGATCCACGGCCTCGAGGGCCTCCGAGATGGAGACGACCTTCTTGGACCGCTCCTTCACCGAGATCTTGTCGCCGACCCGCACCTGGTAGGAGGGGATGTTCACCTTCTTGCCGTTCACCCGGAAGTGCGCGTGCCGCACGAGCTGGCGTGCCTCGGCGCGGGTGTCGGCGAAGCCCATGCGGAAGGCCACGTTGTCGAGGCGCAGCTCCAGGGACTGGAGCAGGTTCTCGCCGGTGGGGCCCTTCTTGGAGTTCGCGCGCTGGAAGTAGAGGCGGAACTGCGCCTCGAGGAGGCCGTACATCCGCTTGACCTTCTGCTTCTCGCGCAGCTGGATGCCGTACTCCGAGAACTTGATCCGACCCTGGCCATGCTGACCGGGAGGATAGGGCCTGCGCTCGATCGCGCACTTGTCGCTGTAGCAGCGATCACCCTTGAGGTACATCTTGAGGTTCTCGCGCCTGCAAAGGCGGCACGACGCACCGGTATAACGAGCCACGGAAATCTCCTTCGAGAGGTCGTCTGCGCGCTGCCAACGGAGAGCTCAGGCCCGTGCCGCTGTCAGCGCCCTGAAAAATTGAGAGTCAGACCCGCCGGCGCTTGGGGGGGCGGCAGCCGTTGTGGGGAATGGGGGTGACGTCGCGGATGAACTGAACCTTCAGACCGGCGGCGGCGATGGCGCGCAGCGCGGACTCACGACCGGCACCGGGGCCCTTCACCATCACCGACACGCTGCGAAGACCATGCTCCATGGCCTTGGCGGCTGCGTCGCCTGCGGCGACCTGCGCGGCAAAGGGGGTCGACTTCCGGGAGCCCTTGAAGCCGCGGGCACCGGCGGTGGACCACGAGAGCACGTTCCCCGTCACATCGGTGATCGTGATCAGCGTGTTGTTGAACGTGGAGGCGATGTGAACCACGCCCTGCTGCACGTTCTTGCGAACCTTCTTCCTGCTCTTCTTATCATCGGCCATGCGCGATCTGCTCCAAGACGTAAGGTGATCGGCGCGCCGCAGCCATCAACCGGCGCGGCGCGCAAAGTTCGTTATCGGCCAGCCCTGGGGCGCGCCAAGGTCCGCTTCGGTCCCTTGCGGGTGCGGGCGTTGGTGTGGGTCCGCTGACCGCGAACCGGGAGACCGCGGCGGTGACGAAGCCCCCGGTAGCAGCCCAGGTCCATCAACCGCTTCACGTTCATCGAGGTCTCACGGCGAAGGTCGCCCTCCACCTTGATCTCGCGCTCGATCACGTCGCGCAGCGCGCGGGCCTGATCGTCGGTGAGGTCGCGGGTCCGGATGCTCTCGTCCACCTGGCTCTTCGCGCAGATCTGCTTCGCGAGGGAGCCGCCGATTCCATAGATATACTGAAGCGAGATCACCACCCGCTTGTCGCGGGGAAGATCGACGCCGGCGATACGTGCCACGTACTACCTCCAATTCCTGTGCAGGCGACCCGGATTAACCCTGGCGCTGCTTATGCCTCGGGTTGGCCGAGCAGATGACCCGCACGATCCCGCGACGCCTGATGACTTTGCACTTCTCGCAAACCTTCTTGACGGATGCCCGCACCTTCATGAAACGCTCCGCACCCCGACCGCGTCCGGCGGGAATTTCCGCCGTTGCTGTCGAAACAAAAGTCGGCGGGGCATAGCATGCAACCCGCCGCCAAGCAAGCCCCTTTCGAGGCAATCACTCCCCGTCTGGGAGAGTCAGGATCACCGGCCCGTCTTCGGTCACCGCGATGGTGTGCTCGAAGTGGGCCGACAGCTTCCGGTCCGCGGTCACCACGGTCCAGCCGTCATCGAGGATGTCGGCCTCCCAGGTGCCCAGGTTGATCATCGGTTCGATCGCGAGGACCATCCCGACCTTGATCCGCATGCCGCGCCCTCCGGGCCCGTAGTTCGGGACCTGCGGCTCCTCATGCATGCGGCGTCCAACACCGTGTCCCACAAAATCGCGGGTAACGCCATAGCCAAAACTCTCGGCGTAGTCCTGAATCGCGGCGCCGATGTCGTGGATCCGGTTTCCAACCACGGCCTGCTCGATCCCGAGCTCCATCGACCGCTTCGTCCGCTCGATCAGCAGCCTGGCCTCCTCGGAGACCTCGCCGATGGGGATGGTGATCGCGGAGTCGCCGTACCAGCCGTCCTTCACCACGCCGAAGTCGATCCCGATGATGTCGCCGGAGCGGAGGACCCGCTTCGCAGTGGGGATCCCGTGGACGATCTCCTCGTTCACCGAGGCACAGATCACCCCGGGGAATGGCCGTCCCCTGCCCTGCACGTAGCCCTTGAAGGCGGACTTGACCCCGTGCTCCTCGATCAGCGCCGCCGCGAGCTCGTCGAGCTCGAGGGTGGTGACCCCGGGCTTCGCCGCCTCCCGCAGCCTGGCCAGGATGGTGCCCACCACCCGCCCCGACTCGCGCATGGCCTCGATCTCGGCCTTGGACTTGAGGATGACGCTCAACTCAGGCCCCCACCGCGCGACGGATGGAGGCGTAGATCTCGTCCGGGGTCCCCACCCCCTCGATCTCCTCCAGGAGGCCGAGGGAGGCGTAGTGATCCTTCACCAGGGGGATCTCCGTCCGGAAGACCGCCAGGCGGTTCTCGAGCTTCTCGGCGGTGTCGTCGCTTCGCTGGATCAGCTCGGTGCCGTCCCGATCGCAACGGAGGTCGTTCTTCGGGGGCGCGTACTTGACGTGATAGACCGCCCCGCAGGTCGGGCAGGACCGCCTGCCGGTGACCCGCTCGTAGAGCAGCGCCTCGGGGACCTCGAGGCTGAGGACCTTGTCGAGGGCGAAGCCGTTGCGCTGCAGCATCGAGTCGAGGGCCTTGGCCTGGGGCACGGTCCGCGGGAAACCATCGAAGAGCACACCCTTCTCCAGCCCGCCCTGGCGGAAGCGCTCCTCGATGATCCCGATCACGAGATCGTCGGGGACGAGCTTCCCTTCACGCATGAGGGGATCGGCCTTCTGGCCCAGCTCGGTGCCCTTGCGGACCGCTTCACGGAGCAGATCTCCCGTGGAGACCTGCGTCACGCCGAAGTCGGCCTCCAGCTTCTTGGCCTGGGTGCCCTTGCCGGAGCCGGCAGGGCCGAGGAAGACGAGGTTCATGGCAACATCTTGTGCCCGTCGGGCCCAGCCTGCGACTCGAAACGAGGTCGGCTCGTGGGCCCCCGGAGCGGGAAAGGCATGGGGCGCCCCTGGGAGGAGGCGCCCCACGTTCGAGGCAAGAAACGCCTGCTACGGACAGCTCATCTAGTGCTGCCGGCAGCCCTGCGTCCGCGGATCCGCGATCCGCGCGCCCCCGTGAATCCTTCGTAGTGGCGGGTGATCAGGTGACCCTCGATCTGCTGCACGGTGTCGAGGGCGACGCCGACCACGATCAGCAGCGCGGTGCCGCCGAAGAAGAAGGGAGTCTGGAAGTAGCCCACCATGATCGTGGGAAGGACGCAGACCGCCGCCAGGTAGAGCGAGCCCCCGGTGGTCAGGCGGGACAGCACCTTGTCGATGTAGTCGGCGGTCTTCTTTCCCGGGCGGATGCCGGGGATGTAGCCGCCATTCTTCTTCATGTTGTCCGCCACGTCCACCGGGTTGAAGGTCACGGCGGTGTAGAAGAAGGTGAAGAAGATGATCAGCAGCGCGTAGAGGGTGTTGTACTCCCACCCCGCCCGCGAGACCGCATCGGCGAAGCCCTGCAGGAAGGGCAGCCAGCCAGCGAGGGTCGCGGGGATCAGGAGGATCGAGGAGGCGAAGATCGCAGGGATCACGCCGGCGGTGTTCACCTTCAGCGGCAGGTGGGTGGTCTGGCCGCCGACCACTTTGCGGCCCACCACCCGCTTCGCGTACTGGACCGGGAGCCTGCGCTGGCCCCGCTCCACGAACACCACGGCGCCGACGGCGAGGATCACCACGAGGCCGAGCACGATCAGGGAGAGCTCGTCGAGCTGGCCCGTGCGGTAGAACTGGATGGTGGAGAAGAGCGCGTCGGGGAGCCCCGCCACGATGCCGGCGAAGATGATCAGCGAGATGCCGTTCCCCACGCCCCGCTCGGTGATCTGCTCACCCAGCCACATGATGAAGGCGGTTCCGGCGGTGAGGGTCACCACGGTCATGAAGCGGAAGCCCCACCCCGGATTGGCCACCACCTCTGTCAGCATCCCGGTGTCGCCAAGCCCGCCCCGGCCCATGCCCTCCAGCCAGAAGGCGATGCCGGTGCCCTGGATCAGCCCGAGGGCGATCGTGCCGTAGCGGGTATACTGGGTGATCTTCCGCCTGCCGAGCTCCCCTTCCTTCTGGAGCTGCTCGAGCTGTGGCACCACCACCGCCAGGAGCTGGATGATGATGCTCGAGGAGATGTAGGGCATGATCCCCAGGGCGAAGATCGAGGCCTGCTCGATCGCCCCGCCCGAGAACATGTTGAACAGGGAGAGAAGCCCGCCCTGGCTCGACATGAAGTCCATCATCGCCACGCGGTCGATGCCGGGCGTGGTGACGAAGACGCCGAGTCGGTAGACGGCGAGGATGCTGATGGTGAAGAGGAGCCGCTTGCGCAGCTCCTCGATCCGGAACATGTTCGCGATGGCTTCGAGCAACTTGTTTCCCCTTGGAGCGGGCGCAGGGGGCTCCTTTATCAGGATTCCCCCCGCGGCACCATCAGGTGCGTCAATGAGTTACGCCTCGACGGATCCTGCCTGCTCGCTCGCCTGGGCTGGATGCCGTTCGATGACCACCACGGAACCACCCGCGTTCTCGATAGCTTCCTTCGCTGCTGCGGAGAAGCCGTGGGCGTGAACCGTGAGCTTCTTCTGGATGCCGCCCTCGCTGAGGATCTTCACGAGCTGCCCCTTCTTGTTGAGGAGGCCACGGGCGAAGAACGCGTCCAGATCCACGGTGGCGCCGTCCTCGAAAGCTGCGTCGAGGCGCTCCAGGTTGATCGGGGTGTACTCGACCCGGAACGGGTTCTTGAAGCCGAACTTCGGCAGGCGACGCTGGAGCGGCATCTGGCCGCCCTCGAAGCCCTTGAAGTTCATGTTGCCGGTGCGGGCTTTCTGGCCCTTGCCACCACGGCCGGCGGTCTTGCCGAGGCCCGAGCTCTGCCCACGGCCCACCCGCTTCTTGCGGTGGCGCGACTTCTCAGGTGCCCTCAGGCTGTGCAGGTTCGTTCCCATCTCAGACCTCCTTCGCCTTCGAATCGGCCTTGGGCTTCTTGCCCTTGCGCCGCTGGCGCAGGGGCGCCTCGCCTTCCACCACCTCGAAGGACACGAGGTGCGAGACCTTCGCGATCATGCCGCGGATCGGCTGCGTGTCCTTCAGGAGGCGTTCGTCGTTCATCTTCTTCAGTCCCAATCCGGCGACCGTCTCCTTCTGATCGTGGGGACGACCAGAGACGGACCGGACCAGCTTTACCTTGAGAGCCATTGCTTCCTCGCTCGCCTGGTGGGCCTTCAGGCCGCCGGCAGGATCTCGGCGGCCGACTTGCCACGTGCACGGGCGATCTCCTCGGGGGAGCGCATCTGTGCAAGGGCGTCCATCACGGCCTTGAGAACGTTGTGGGGGTTACGCGTGCCCTGGATCTTGGTGAGCACGTCACGGACGCCTGCCGACTCGAGGACGGCGCGGACCGCACCGCCGGCGATCACGCCGGTACCCTCGGAGGCGGGCTTGAGGAGGACCCAGCCTGCGCCGAAGTGACCCAGCGCCTCGTGCGGGAGGGTCGAGCCCACCAGCGGGATGCGGACCAGGTTCTTCTTGGCGTTCTCCCCGCCCTTGCGGATCGCCTCGGGGACCTCGTTCGCCTTGCCCAGGCCCACGCCGACGTGGCCGGCGCCGTCGCCGACGACAACCAGCGCAGAGAAGCTGAACCGGCGGCCGCCCTTGACCACCTTGGCCACGCGGTTGATGTTGACGACCCGGTCGGTGAGATCGAGGTCGTTGGGGTTGATCATCGATGCCATCTAAAACTCCAGCCCCGTCTCGCGGGCGCCCTCGGCCAAAGCAGCGAGCCGACCATGGTAGGGGAAACCGTTGCGGTCGAAGACCACCATGGTGACGTTGGCCGCCTTCGCCTTCTCCGCCACCAGCTTTCCGACCAGCTTGCCTGCCGCCTTCTTGTCGAGCTCGCCCAGCTCGCCCCGGATCTCCTTGGAGAGGGTGGACGCGAACGCGAGGGTCTTCCCGCTCGTGTCGTCGATCACCTGGGCGTAGATGTGCTGGTTGCTCTTGTAGACCGACAGCCTGGGCCGCTCTGCGGTTCCCGAGATCTTCTTCCGGATACGAGCCGCTCGCCGCAGACGCGGCGACAGCTTTCGATTGTGAACCTTCGCCATGTTTTTCTCCTTCGGCTCCCGGCAGGATCAGGTCATCCCTGCCGAGGTCCCGATGCGCTATGCAGCGCCAGTCTTACCCTGCTTGCGACGAATGACCTCGTCGGCGTACTTGATCCCCTTGCCCTTGTACGGCTCAGGGGGGCGAAGCGATCGGATCTTGGCGGCGGTCTCCCCCAGCACCTGCTTGTCGCTGCTGCTGAGGGTGAGCCTCGTCTGCTTGTCTACCGCGGCGGTGACACCGGCGGGAAGCGGAAAGACCACGGGATGCGAGAAGCCCAGGTTCATGTGGATCTCGCTGCCCTTCACCTCGGCCCGGTAACCGACGCCGTTGATCTCGAGGGTCTTCGAGAAGCCCTCGTGGACGCCGACCACCAGGTTGTTGAGGATGCTCCGGGTCAGGCCGTGCATCGCCCGGGCCCGCTGGCTGTCGTCGGGCCGCTTGACCAGGAGCTGGGCTCCCTCGATCTCGACCAGAGCGCCCTCGGGGATCTTGACGCTGCCCTTCCCCTTGGGTCCCTCGGCGCGGACCTCGCCGTCGACCACCTGGATCTTGACCTTCTCGGGGATATCGATCGGAAGCTTACCAATTCGAGACATCTTCGACTCCGATCAGTAGACGGTGCAGAGCACCTCGCCGCCCACGTTGGCCTTGCGAGCCTCATGGTCAGCGAGCACACCCTTGCTGGTGGAAAGAATCGCGACGCCCAGGCCACCGAGGACGCGGGGGATCTCGTTCTTGTTGACGTAGCGCCGGATGCCGGGCTTCGAGACCCGCTGGATCTCCCGGATCACGTGACGGCCGCCCTCGTACTTGAGGAAGACGGTGATCGCGCCCTGCTTGTCGTCCTCGTGGTAGACGAAGTCGTTGATGTAGCCCTCCTGCTTGAGGACCTTGATCACCGCGCCCTTGAGTCGGCTCGCGGGGATCACCGTCGTCTCGTGCCGGGCGCGCCCTGCGTTGCGGATGCGCGTCAGCATGTCGCCGACTGGATCAGATACATGTGCCATGGACAATCCTTGGACTGCTCTGGGCCCGCGCCGCCTCGCCGCACCATGCGGTGGTCCGGTCGCGTGCCATTCTCAAATCTTGGTTCGGTCGCCTACCAGGACGACTTGGTCACGCCGGTGATCTCGCCGCCCAGCGCGCGGTTCCGGAAGCAGATGCGGCACATCCGGAACTTGCGCAGAAAGGCGCGGGATCGCCCGCAGAGCGGGCAGCGGTTGTACTGACGCGAGGAGAACTTGGCCTTCCGCGTCGCCTGTACCATCTTCGAGGTCTTCGCCACTGATTCACCTATTCCAGCGCTCTAGGAGCGGAAGGGCATCCCCATGTACTTGAGGAGCGCCCGCCCCTCCTCGTCGGTCTTCGCCGTGGTCACGATCGTCACGTTCATCCCCTTGATCTTCTCGACCTGGTCGTAGTTGATCTCCGGGAAGATGATCTGCTCGCGGATGCCGAGGGTGTAGTTCCCGGCTCCGTCGAACGCCTTGGTCGAGACCCCCTTGAAGTCCCGAACGCGAGGGAGCGCCACGCCGATCAGCCGCTCCAGGAACTCGTACATCCGCGCCGCCCGCAGGGTCACCATCACGCCGATGGCCTGCCCTTCGCGCAGCTTGAAGTTCGCCACGGACTTGCGCGCCTTGGTGAGCACCGGCTTCTGACCGGTGATCAGCCCGAGCTCCGTCGCGGCGGCGTCGAGGATCTTGTTGTTGGTGAGCGCCTCACCCATGCCCATGTTCACCACGATCTTGGAGATCCTGGGAACCTGCATGGGGCTCTTGAAACCAAAGTCCTTCATCAGCGCGGGAATCGCCTCTTTCTCGTACCGCTCCCGCATCGCCATCTGCAGTGCCATTGTCTTCTCCTGCTTCCGGGGGCGTTCGGGACTACCGCCGCCGGATCAGTTCAGTTAGTCGATCAGCTCGCCGGACCGCTTGGCGTATCGGACGTTCTTGCCTGCTTCGTTCTTCCTGCGCCCGATCCGGGTTGGCTCACCGGTCTTCGGATCCACCACCATCAGATTGGAGATGTGGATCGAAGCAGACTTCTCGATGATGCCGCCGTCGGGGACGGACTGCATCTTGCCGCGGCCGACGTGGCGCTTGACCATCATCAGCCCCTCGACCCTCGCGCGCATCTTCACGCGATCGATCTCGAGGAGCCGGCCGGTCTTGCCCTTCTCCCGTCCCGCGATCACCTTGACCTGGTCACCCTTCTTGATGTGCATGACTAGAGTACCTCCGGTGCGAGCGAGATGATCTTCATGAACTTGCGGGCGCGCAGCTCGCGGGCCACCGGCCCGAAGATGCGGGTGCCGATGGGCTCCGAGTCCTTGGTGATCAGCACGGCGCTGTTGGTGTCGAACTTGATGTGGCTGCCGTCGGGACGCGCGATGCTCTGGGAGGTCCGGACGACGACGGCCTTCTGCACGTCGCCCTTCTTCACCTTCGAGTTCGGGATCGCTTCCTTGACGGAGACGACGATGATGTCGCCGATGCTGGCGTATCGCCTGCGCGAGCCGCCCAGCACCTTGATGCAGTAGACCTTCTTCGCGCCGGAGTTGTCGGCGACGTCGAGGACCGAGGTGGTCTGGATCATGTCTTGCTCCTAATCGCGGGTCGCTCTCGCCTTGGCGCGCGCCCCACGGACGGTTCGGGAATTAAACGTTGGGTGCCTTGCGGAGGGTCTCCACCACACGCCACCGCTTGTCCTTGGACATTGGGCGGGTCTCCACGATCCGGACCCTGTCACCCATCTGGCAGGCATTCAGCTCGTCGTGCGCCTTGTACTTCACATGGCGAGTGACGTACTTGCCGTAGCGGGGGTGCATCACCCGCTGATCAACCCGTACCACCACCGTCTTCTGCATCTTGTTCGAGGTCACGGTCCCGATCCGGGACTTTGGACGACCACGCTCCATTGGAAACACCTACCCTCTCGAGTTCCGGCTACGCCGGACCGAGTCAAGAACTGCGTTACAATCCGCCCGCCCCCGGCCCCCGCCGAGCTGCCGGGCAAGCCGCGAGAGAGCGGATTCGGGTACAACTTCCAGACAACTACTTGGACGCGGCCGCCCGGTCGATCCCCAGCTCCTGCTCACGCAGGACCGTCAGGACTCGCGCCAGATTGCGCTTGGCATCCTGCAGGCTCGCCGTCGAATCGAGGCGGCCCGTCTTCAGCTTCATCTTCAGATCGAAGACGGTGTCGCGAAGCTCGGCGATCTTTCGCTTCATCTCGTCGGCCGACATCGCCCTCAGCTCAGTGGTCTTCATGGCCTAGAGCTCCATCGTTCCGCGCCGAACGACCTTCGTCTTGATCGGCAGCTTGAAAGCCGCGAGCCGCAGCGCCTCGAGGGCGACCGTCTCCGCGACACCTTGCACCTCGTAGAGGATCCGTCCCGGCTTCACCACCGCGACGTAACCCTCCACACCGCCCTTTCCGGTACCCATTCGGGTCTCGGCGGGCTTCCTCGTGATCGGCTTGTCCGGGAAGATCCGGATCCAAACCTTACCGCCGCGCTTGATCTGCCGGGTGAGGGCGATACGGGCGGCTTCGATCTGCCGCGACGTGATCCACCCCCGCTCGGTCGCCTGGAGCCCGATCTCCCCGAAGTTGAGATCGGATCCACGCTGAGCGAATCCCCGGTTGCGGCCCTTCATTTGCTTGCGCCACTTGGTGCGCGCTGGCTGGAGCATTGGAATTTCCTTCGCTCGAGTCGCGAGCGGCGGGCGTTAGTGCCACAAACACGCCGCTTACGTCAAGAGTTCAAAATAAAAAGCGAAATCGGGACTCTACTTCCGTGGCGTGGTCGGGAGGATCTCACCCTTCATGATCCAGACCTTGCAACCGATCTTGCCGTAGGTGGTCTTCGCCTCGGCGAACCCGTAGTCGATGTCCGCGCGGAGGGTGTGGAGCGGCACCCGGCCCTCCCGGTACCACTCGTAGCGCGACATCTCCGCCCCGCCGAGCCGGCCCGAGCAGGCGATCCGGATGCCCTTGGCGCCGAACTTCTGCGCGGTGGCGACCGCCTTCTTCATGGCCCGGCGGAAAGCGATCCGGCGCTCGAGCTGGGTGCAGACGTTCTCCGCGACGAGCTGGGCGTCGGTCTCGGCCTTGCGGACCTCGACGATGTTCAGGAAGACCTCGTTCGGCGTGAACTTCTGGAGGTCCTTCTTGATCGTGTCGATCCCTGCGCCACGCTTGCCGATCACGATGCCGGGACGCGCGGTGTGCACGTTGACCTTCACCTTGTTGGCCGCGCGCTCGATCTCGACCTTCGAGACCCCGGCGTGACCCAGCGACTTCTTGATGAACTCGCGGATGCGAATGTCCTCATGGAGCCACTTGGCGTAGTTCTTGTCTTCGTACCACTTGGAGTCCCAGCTCTTGATCACGCCGAGACGGAAGCCAATCGGATGAACTTTCTGACCCACTAGCGCATCTCCCCGAGCTCGACGGTGACGTGGCTCGTCTTCTTGTTGATCCGGGCGGAACGGCCCTGGGCGCGCGCCCGCATGCGACGGAGCGTCGGCCCTTCGTCGACCATGATCGTCTTCACGAAGAGGCGATCGATGTCGACCTTGCCGCTGGCCTTCTGCTCTGCATTGGCGATCGCCGAGCGGATCAGCTTGGCGACCGGGATCGCCGCGGCTCTAGGGGTGAACTGAAGCGTCGCGAGCGCCTGCTCGACCTGCTGGCCACGGACGGTGTCGCAGACCGCCCGCACCTTGCGCGGGGCGACCCGCAGGTGGCGGAGCCTGGCTTCCGAAGCGCTGGGACCACTGATTTTCGTTGTCTTTGCCATGGTCATCTATCCCGTCGCCTAGCGGCCGACCTTGCCCTTCTTGTCGGCGGTGTGGCCGTGGAAGGTGCGGGTGGGGGAAAACTCACCGAGCTTGTGTCCGACCATGTTCTCGGTCACGAACACCGGCACGAACTTCTTCCCGTTGTGCACCGCGAAGGTGTGGCCGACGAACTCAGGATAGATCGTCGAGCGCCGGGACCAGGTCTTGATGACCTTCTTCTGCTGGGTCCGGTTGGCTTCTTCGACCTTCTTGAGCACGTGCTGATCGGCGAACGGGCCTTTCTTGATTGATCTAGCCATCGTCTTTGTTCCTTTGGGCCGCCGAGCTCCATTGCCCGGCGGCTTCGAACCGATCTGTGCAGTCGCCTACTACTTGCGGCGCTTCACAATCATCTTTTGGGTACGCTTGTTGTGCCTGGTCTTGTGGCCCTTGGTCGGAATGCCCCAGGGGGTCACGGGGTGCGGGTTCCCTTGGGCGGCCTTGCCCTCGCCACCACCGTGGGGGTGGTCGACGGGGTTCATGACCACGCCGCGGACGGAGGGGCGGATACCCAACCAGCGGCTGCGCCCGGCCTTGCCGATCCGGACGCTGTTGTGCTCGATGTTACCGAGCTGCCCGATGGTCGCCTTGCACTCGAGGAGGACCATGCGGACCTCGCCCGAAGGCATGCGGATCTGGGCGTACTTGTCCTCCTTCGCCATCAGCTGTCCCCAGCTGCCGGCGGTCCGGATCATCTGGGCGCCGCGGCCGGGCTTGAGCTCGACGTTGTGGATCACGGTGCCGGTGGGGATGTTCTGGATGGGGAGGGTGTTGCCCGGGGTCACGTCGACCTCGGGACCGCTCACCACCACGTCGCCCACCTTCAGGCCCTGGGGCCAGAGGATGTAGCGCTTCTCGCCGTCCGCGTAGTGGAGCAGCGCGAGGCGGGCCGAGCGGTTCGGGTCGTACTCGATCGCCGCGACCTTGGCGGGGACGCCGTCCTTGTTCCGCTTCCAGTCGATGAGGCGGAGCCGGCGCTTGTGGCCGCCGCCGATGTGGCGGGAGGTGATGTTCCCGTAGACGTTGCGGCCGCCGGACTTGCTGAGGGCGACCGTGAGCTTCTTCTCGGGTCGCTTGCCCTTGGTGAGCTCGGCGTTGTCCAGGGTGGAGGCCCCGCGCCTGGCGGGCGAGGTCGGCTTGTAGAGTTTCAGTGGCATAGCTGCACCGCTTCCTTATGCGCCGAGGTCGAAGATGTCGATGGTCTGGCCCTCTTTGAGGACGACGATCGCCTTCTTCCAGTTGGGGCGCTTGCCGATGGTCCGGCCCACGCGCTTTACCTTGCCGCGAACGATGGAGGTCCGAACGTCGACGGCGTCGACGTTGAAGAACCGCTTCACGGCTGCCTTGATCTCGTCCTTGTTCGCGCGACGGTCCACCTCGAAGGTGAAGGCGTTGTGCGCGTCGCGATCCTTGTCGGACTTTTCGGTCACGATTGGAGCGCGAATGACTTCGTGAATGTTCACGACAGGGCTCCCTCGAGCTGCTTCGCAGCTGCGCTGGTGAGGACGAGCTCCGAACGGCGGAGCGCTGCCTCGAGATTGAATCCCTCTGCTGCCAAGGCATCGAAGGCGGTGAGGTTGCGCACCGACTTGATCGCCATCTCCCGGTTCTCGCCGGCGTCCAGCACCAGCAGGGCGGAGCCCAGGCCGAGCTTGCCGCTCAGGGTGGCGAGGGCGTTCCTGGTCTTGAACTCACCGAGATCGAAGTTCTCGATCACGAGGAGCTTGCCCTCCTGCGCCCGGAGCGAGAGGACCGAGCGCAGCGCGCCCTTCCGCACCTTGGCGGGGGGACGGTAGGTGTAGTCGCGGCTCTTGGGAGCCATCGCCTTGCCACCGCCCACCCACTGGGAGGCGCGGATCGAACCCTGCCGCGCCCGCCCGGTGCCCTTCTGCTTCCAGGGCTTCCTGCCACCGCCGGAGACGAGGGAGCGGTTCTTCACCCCCACCGTTCCACGGCGCCGGTTGATCTGCTGCATCTTCGCCACCTCGTAGATGAGGTTCTGGTTCACCTCGGCGGCGAAGATGGAGTCGGCCAGGTCGATGGTGCCGACCTTCTGCTTCTCCAGATTGTAGACGTCGAATGTCGCCATGATCTCTCGTGTCCTTTCTTCGGCGCCTACGACTTGATCTCGACGTCCACGCCAGCGGACAGGTCGAGCTTCATGAGTGCGTCGAGCGTCGCCTGGGTCGGCTCGAGGATGTCGAGCATCCGCTTGTGGGTGCGGATCTCGAACTGCTCCCGCGACTTCTTGTCCACGTGCGGCGACCGCAGGACGGTGAACTTGTTGATCCTCGTGGGGAGCGGAATCGGCCCGGCCACCTTGGCGCCGGTCCGCTTCGCGGTCTCCACGATCTCGCCCGCCGACTGATCGAGCAGCTTGTAGTCGAAGGCCTTGAGCCGAATACGAATCTTCTGGGTTGCCATGATTCCCTCGTGCCTATTCGATCACTTCAGCGACGACGCCGGCGCCCACGGTCCTGCCACCCTCACGGATGGCGAAGCGGAGCTCCTTCTCCATCGCGATCGGGGTCAGAAGCTCGACCTCGACACCGATGTTGTCGCCGGGCATCACCATCTCCGTTCCCTCGGGCAGGGTCACCGCCCCGGTCACGTCGGTGGTGCGGAAGTAGAACTGCGGCTTGTAGCCCTTGAAGAACGGCGTGTGACGACCACCCTCGTCCTTCGTGAGCACGTAGATCTCCGCCTTGAACTTCTTGTGCGGGGTGATCGAGCCCGGCTTCGCCATCACCTGGCCACGCTCCACGTCCTCACGCTTCAGGCCGCGGACCAGCGCGCCGATGTTGTCGCCGGCCATCCCCGAGTCGAGGAGCTTGCGGAACATCTCCACCCCGGTGACCACCGTCTTCTGCGTCGGGCGAAGACCGACGATCTCGACCTCCTCGCCGACCTTGATCGTGCCACGCTCCACCCGGCCCGTGACCACGGTGCCGCGGCCGGAGATCGAGAACACGTCCTCCACCGGCATCAGGAACGGACGATCCACCTGGCGCTCCGGCTGCGGGATGAAGGTGTCCACCGCCTCCATCAACTTCATCACCGACTCTTCGCCGTAGGGGCCCTGATCGCCCTCGAGGGCCTTCAGCGCCGAGCCGCGGATGATCGGGGTGTCGTCACCGGGGAACTCGTAGGAGGAGAGGAGCTCACGCACCTCCATCTCCACCAGCTCCAGCAGCTCCTCGTCGTCGACCATGTCGCACTTGTTGAGGAAGACCACGATGTGGGGCACGCCCACCTGGCGGGCCAGGAGGATGTGCTCGCGGGTCTGCGGCATGGGGCCGTCCGCAGCCGAGACCACCAGGATCGCGCCGTCCATCTGGGCTGCGCCGGTGATCATGTTCTTCACGTAGTCGGCGTGACCCGGGCAGTCCACGTGGGCGTAGTGGCGGTTCTCCGTCTCGTACTCCACGTGGGAGGTGGAGATGGTGATCCCGCGCTCGCGCTCCTCGGGAGCCTTGTCGATGGCGCCGTACTCCATCTGCTTCGCGAAGCCCTTCTTCGCCAGCACGTTCGTGATCGCCGCGGTCAGCGTGGTCTTGCCGTGGTCGACGTGACCCAGGGTGCCGACGTTCGCGTGCGGCTTGGTTCGCTCGAATTTCTCTTTGGACATCTGCTACCGCCTCCTAACCAATGATGCGTGGCGAGCTGCTTGAAAAAGAAAGTTGGTGCCCTCGTCCGGGATCGAACCGGAGACCTCGTCCTTACCAAGGACGCACTCTACCTACTGAGCTACAAGGGCATCAGGGTGTTCGCTGGAGCGGGAAACGGGACTTGAACCCGCGACCCTCAGCTTGGAAGGCTGACGCTCTACCACTGAGCTATTCCCGCATATTTTCCTGTTGCTTGCTGCGACTACTGATTTACCTGCAAAAAGTCAATCGTGGTGGAGGGGGAAGGATTCGAACCTTCGAAGGCTGATGCCGGCAGATTTACAGTCTGCTCCCTTTGGCCGCTTGGGTACCCCTCCAGGGAATCGATTCGATGGAGCTGGCGGCGGGAGTCGAACCCGCGACCTGCCGCTTACAAGGCGGCTGCTCTGCCAACTGAGCTACACCAGCGTAGCGCTCCGGCCTCTCGATGCCGCGTTGCTACGGACGTCAGAACCAAAAAATTTCAATCTTCGTCGCTGCCCGTGGAGCCCCTCGAAGGCGCCTTGTGGGCAACATTGAGGTGGGGCTTGTAAGGGGAACCAAGGATCCAAGTCAAGGAAGAAAGCGTGCTCTTGACCGCCGAAGAGAGGGTGTCGGGGCCCGCCTGCGGAAAGCTCGTTCTCGGTCGGTCCCGGAACGGTGGAGACCGGCGCGGATCGGCCCTGCAGAAGGGAGGTGCGAGGCGGGATCCGAGCGAGCGCGTGCCGTCCGTTTGAGAGGACCTGGCGAGGCGGGCGGGTCGGCCGATCGCCGCAGCGGGGACCTCGCCCTGCCCTCCTCAGCGTCGCCGCTGCCGCGCCACCTCGTAGAGCAGGACCGAAGCTGCGGCTGACGCGGAGAGGCTGTTGGCCCCGCGCCCCGCCATGGGAATGGAGACCAGCCGATCGCAGCGATCCCGGGTCAGCGGTCGGAGGCCCTTTCCTTCACCGCCCACCACCAGGCAGATCGGCCCCTTCAGATCCACCTGGTCGCAGGGCTCCCCCGCCATGTCGGCGCCGATGACCCAGACCCCTTTCCGCTTGAGCTGCTCCAGGCTGCGAGCCAGGTTCGTCGCCCGCGCCACCCGGATCCTTGCGGCGGCGCCGGCGCTGGCCTTGATCGCGGCGGGGGTCAGCCCCACCGCCCGGTCCTTGGGGATCAGGACCCCGTGCCCGCCCAGGGCGTGGGCGCTCCGGAGGGCGGCGCCCAGGTGGATCGGATCCTGGACCTGGTCCAACGCCAGGAGGAGGGGCTCCTCCCCCAGCGACGACGCTTCTTCGAGCAGGTCCTCGGGCTCCACGTAGTCCAACGCGGTCTCGGCCAACTCCGCGAGGACCCCCTGGTGGACTCGGCCCTGGGCGAGGGCCTCGATCCGATCGCGCCCCACCCGCTCGACCTGGACCTTCGCCTCCCGTGCGAGGCGGAGGATCCGGTCGAGGTGGTGCACCTTCGCCCCCTCCGCCAGGTAGATCCGCTGGAGGGAGCGTGGCTGGGCCTGGAGGAGCTCCACCACCGGGTTCACCCCGTAGACGATCGACATCAGTTGACCGGGACCGGGATGGAGAGCTGCTCCGTTGTGCGCAGGCAGGCCTCCGCCATGCAGACGAAGAAGGTCATGTCCGCCTTCACCTCTCCCTGCCCCGCCCCGGTGGTGTCCACCGGGAACTCGAAGACCGGCCCGCCGCCCTCCAGCCTGGCGTGATCCGCGTAGCCGAACTCGGTCTGGCGCAGCGCCAGGGGGCCCGTCGCCTCCAGCTTGGCGCGGAACGGGGTCTCCTCCTTCACCTCGGCGCCGTCGACGGTGCGGATGGCGATGTGGACCTTGGAGGCCTCGCCGCTCTGCACCGGAGCCGCCGAGACCTCCATGGAGTAGAGGGTCTTGGGATCGGTGGGCGCCGTTCCCCCGGGGGCGGGCGCAGGCGCCTTGCTCGAACAGCCTGCGGCGACGGCGGCGATCAGGAGCAGGGCCGAAAGGAGGGATCGCATCGTGGGCTCCGACTGTGCGGGTGGACGGCTTGTTTAACGCCGGAAGAGGTCGATTGCTACCTGCTTTCGCCGCCCTTCGGCCTGGGGCGGCGGGCCCTGGTCCGCGGGGCCTCTACCGGCGGGGGCTGGGGGAGCGGGGCGGGGCTCCCTCGCTCCGCCCGCGCCAGCCGGACCAGCCGGATCGCGTGATCGACGATGGCGCCGGCGAGGTCGATCCCGGACGCAGCCTCCAGGTGCCGGAGCCCTGGGGAGCTGTGCACCTCGAAGACCCGCGCCTCCCCTTCGTGCTCCAGCATGTCCACCGCCGCCACCTCGAGGCCCAGGATCCCGGCGGCGCGGATCGCAGTCCGCTCCAGGGCGGCGGGGAGCTGGACCGGCTCGAGGCGGGCGCCCCTGCCGAGGGTTCGCACCAGCCGCCCCTTCCGCGGGATCCGCTGCACGGCGCACTGCACCTTGCCGCCCACCACCAGCACGCGCAGATCTCGATCGCCCGCCTTCTGCACGTAGGGCTGGACCAGGAGGTTCTGCCCCAGGCCGAGGATCGCCTCCAGCGCCGCCTCGAGGGAGGGCATGGTTTCACAGACCATCACTCCCTGTCGGTCGCCTCCCTGTAACAGCTTGATCAACACCGGGACCCCGCCCACCAGGGGGATCATCTCCTTGATCGAGCGGGGATCCCGGGCCATCAGGGTCGGGGGGACGCCGACCCCGTTGCCGGTGAGGAGCTGGAGCGAACGCATCTTGTTGCGGCTGCTAGAGATCGCGCTGGCGGAGTTCACGAGCACCATTCCCCCGAGGGCGAGCTGGCTCACCACCGCCAGTCCATACGGCGTGATCGACTGGGCGATCCGCGGGATCACCGCGTCGGCAGGGGGGATCGGCTTGCGGCGGTGGTAGAGGTAGGGCTTGCTCCCATCGAGGTGCATCTCGCACTCGACCGGGTTGATCACCCGCACCGAGACCTTCCGCTCCCGCGCGGCCTCCACCAGCCGATGGGTCGAATAGATGGAAGCGGAGCGGGAGAGGATCAGGAGGCGGATCGGGCGGCTGCGGGGCATGGGAGAGGACTATCACGTGCGCCAGCGCGTGTCGGCCCGGTCGAGCGGCGGCGCTCCCGCCCCCCGGCTCCGCCCCGGCTCTTCGTGACCCCCGCGGTCATCCAGCAGCATCGCGCCGTCGCGCGGCACGGGAACCTTCCACGACGCGCAGCCCTCCTCAGGACGCCTCGCCCTCCCGCCGCTCACCGCCCTGCTGCGTCTCGCCGCCCTCCTGCGACTCGCCGCCCTCCTGCGTCTCACCGTCCCCCTCCTCCGGCGCAGGAGGCCCAGCCGCGCCTCGCTCCTGCGCGGCCTGCTCCTGCTCCCGCCGCTTCCGCGCCTCGAGGGCTGCGGCCTTGCGGGCCCGTTGCTGCTGCGGGGTCTCGAAGGATTTCTGCCAGACCACGTCCACCCCGCCTGCGGCAGCGTCACCGAAGCGGGTCTCGATCCCGACCGTCCTCGAGAGCTCGTACTCGGCGCGGACCTCGTTCGCGTTCTCTCCTGGCTCCGGGAGGAAGTTGCGGACGAAACCGAGATAGAGCCTGCCGAAGATGAAGGTGCCAGCCTCGACGAGGGGCTGGCCCGCTGCGGACTCCGACGCCAGCACCGAGACCGGAACCCGCGGCCCCAAGGCCTGCCCCAGCTTCTGGGTGACGGCGGCGCCGATCACCGAGGTGGCGGAGACGGACCCTCCCGTCCCCGCTCCCGCACCTGGCCGGGCGGAGGGCCCTCCCGAGGCGAGGGGCGCGTTCTCCACCGGCACCAGCCCCGGGTTTTGGGTGCGCCCGCTGAGGATCAGCGAGACGATCTGGCTCTCGGGGAGCGGCGGGTCCGACCGAAGCGAGATCGTGGGACTACGGGCGGTGCCGCCGACGTCGGCCCAGGCCAGCGCCTGCCGCGCGTCGTAGCGTGCCGTGATCTCCAGGTGGGGGTTCGGGATCGGATCCCCGAGCCAGCGGACCACCGCACGCTCGAGGTCGAAGGGCCTGCCCAAGGCCGTGACCGTCCCGCGGGTGGTGCTCACCGTGCCGTCCCCCACCGCCTCCCCGTCGCGGCCCCGGCGCACCAGCAGATCGACCCGGGCCTCCAGCTCCACGTCGGGGCTCTCGATCCGCAGGGAGCGAGGGATGCGGAGCCGGAGCTCCAGGGGAAAGAGGCGGCGACGCTCACCTGTCGGCCCACCGGAGGGCCCCGCTGCCTTGGGGCCGCTGACGATCACGATGTCGTCGGGGCGGGCCACGACCTGGAGATCGCGGGGGCTGCGGGCAGGCAGCTCGACCAAGGCGGACTCGAGGGTCAGGGTGCTGAGCAGCCCCCGCACCGGATCCAGGGTCCCCTCCAGGCCTCCCTCCAGGGAGAGCTCCGCGGCGATCCCGCCCGGTCCTCCCACCGGAAGCTGCCGGGTGCGGAGGCCCGCATGGAAGGGGGTGGGAGTTCCCCTCTCCTCCTCGCTGATCACCGCCAGCAGCGTCTCGAAGGGCCTGGCCCCTGGCGCGCCGAGCTCGCCGCTCACGACGAAGGAGCCGCCGCCTGCTGCCCGTCCCTCCAACCGCACCAGCTCCAGGCGCTCCTCCTCGAGGCGGAGGTGGAGCTCGATCCCCTGGTAGAGCAGGCCTCCTGCGAGCTCGAACGTCGCCTCCTCCAGGCGCAGTGTCCCCACCGGTTTCAGCTCCGCGATCCGTCCGTCCGCCTCCAGCTCTAGGCTGAGGCGCCCGCTGGTCCGGTTCCCGCCGAGGACCGCTCCGAGGGGCGCGATGGAGAGCTGGTCCGCCTCCATGCGGAGGAGGAGCGGGACGGGGAGCAGGGTCTTTACGCCGCGCTCCACGATGGCGAGGGGCGAGAACCCAGGGCCCAGCTGCAGCGTGGCGGCGAAGCTGCCCAGCGCCGCGTCGATGATGTGGAGGCGGCCCTCGAGACCCGCATCTTCCAGCTCCAGCCGCAGCTCTGCGTCTCCCAGCGCGACCCCCTCCCAACCCAGGCTGCGCGCGTGGAGGTGTGCCTCTCCCCTCGGAGCGCCGAGGGTCCCCCGCAGGCCGGCGCCGAGGGAGATCAGCCCCTGCAGCAGGTGCTCCGGCTCCAGCTCCTCGCTGGGCCCCCGCCGACCCTCCTCCGAGCCCGTCTGATCGAGGAGCCTCCCTCGCGCGTCGCCCATGCGGATCACCCGCCCCCTGCGACGGGATCGCCTGCCCCGGGCCGATTCGTCCACCCGCGTGACCAGCTTGCGCCCCGTCCCCGTGGCGATGGACGCGAGGTCGAACGCGTCCAGGTCGACGCGCAGCTCGATCGCCGTGGACGGATCGAGCCTTCCCCCCAGGAGCTTCGCTGGCGAGGCGCCCAGCCGCAGGTCCACTTCGAGTGGGGCGCCCAAGGCCTGCCCGGTCGCCCCCGACGCCGCGACGTCGGCTCTGCCGACGCCGCCGCCGGCCTCCTCCTCCTTCCCCTGGCGGGCGACCTTCTCCGGGTGCTCGTCAGCGAGGCGGTCCAGCCGATCGATCGAATCCTCGGCGGACCCTTCCTCTCCGTCTCTGGTTGGATCTTCCGCTGCGGCGCCTCCTCGTCCCTGCCCAGGCAGGGTCCGCGGGGTCGCCTCCCCCTGGGGCGGCACGGGGAGGTGGAGGGTGGCCCGGAGCCTCACCTCCTCGGCGAAGAGCTCGGCGCTCGCCTTGGCGTGGACGATCGGCAGCGGGCCTGCGGGGCCGCCACGCAGCTCCGCCTGCAGGGTCCCCCGGGGATCTCGGATCGGGCCCCGGAGATCCAGGGCTGCAGCGGCGGATCCCTGCAGCTCGGGCAGGTCCAGCGCAGCGCCCAGGTGCGCCAGATCCAGGCCCACCACGGTCCCTACGATCCGGGAACGCTCCGACGCGAGCAGCCTCGACAGCGCGCCGGCCGGGTCCCGCCGAAGGCGCCCTGTCTCCATCGGACCCGACGCAGCCACCTCCGCGATCCGGGCCTCCCCGTCCCAGAGCTCGAGGCCCGCCTCCAGGTTCCTGCCGCGGATCCCTCCGTGGAGGCGGGCATCCAGCGGCGGGAGCTGGGGCTGCCCCGGGACCTCGAGACCGCTGAGCTGGGCCTCCCCCTGGAGATCCGGTGCGCCGATCGGGCCCCGCAGATCCAGGGCGCCGCGGAGCCGGACGACGGGCAGGTCGACCCCGACGAAGGGACTGAGCCCCACCAGGTCGAGGGGCGCTGCGATCACATGAAGGAGGATGGGGGACGACGCCGCTGCCGCCGCCGGGTCTAGGGGGAGATCGAAGCGGACCCGCACCAATCCGATCCCTCCCGCTGCTGCATCGAAGGCGCCGCTCGCCCTGCCCCTCCCCACCGCGGTCCGTCCCTCCAACGCCAGATCCAGCCCCTCCCCCCGAAAGCTCCCCTCGAAGCGATCGAGCTCGAAGTTCTCCGGAAGTCCCCTCCCCTTCGTGTCGAGGCGCAGCCGCCCCAGCTTCTCCCTCGCGCCCCGCCCTCGATCCGCTTCCGGGGCAGGCTCGATCTGCAGGTGGAAGTCTCCATTCGAAGCCCGCGCCGCCTCGATCCGACTGGCGGCGAGGCGATGCTCTTCCCAGGCGAAGCTCTCGAACGATCCGAGCAGTCTCCCCACCGGGAGCCCGTCCGGGCCCAAGCCGCCGGAGACACGCAGATCGATCGAGTTGGCTCGCACCTCCCCCAGCGCGAATGTCTTTATTTTCGCCTCGAGGGAGACCGTCGGTGCAGCGAGCTCCCCTTGGAGGGCGGCGCGGATCTCCCCCTCGCCCTGGAGCCCCTGCAGCGAGGTTCCGGCGAGACGCTCGAGGACGGGACGAAGCAGGGCGAGGCTCCCGACCTGCACGTCTGCCTGCAGATCGGATCCCTCGCTCGCGAGCAGCCCCCTCGCCCGGAGGCTCGCCCCCTCGAGCTCCAGGGCGACGCGCTCCAGCCTCGCCTCCAACGCACCGGACGGGGCGCCGAGGTTGGCGACCAGCTCCCCCGGGCCGAGGCGCTCCCCCGCCAGCTCCCCAGATTCGAGGCCCAGGCGCAGGTCGAGATCCAGCGGCTGCAGGCTCCCTCCCACCTCGGCACGTCCGCCGAGGGATCCCTGCGGCGCGTCTCGCATCCACCGGGCCGGGTCGATCCTTCGCGCGTCCAGCCGCAGGTCCACCGCCCGATCCCGCAGCGATCCCGCGAGGTCCAGATCGCCCCCGCCCTGGGCCGATGCGCGGATCGCCGCGAGCCACGCAGCCGGTCCCCTGCCGAGGGAGGCCAGGATCCGCACGGGCTGCGCGAGCTGGATCCCCACGTAGCTGGCCTCCGCCGGATCGACGGTGCCTTCGACGGCGGCGACGATCGCGTGCTCGTCCTTCTGGAGCGCTGCGCCGCCGCCGATGGCCAGGGTCGTCGCTCCGATCCGGACGACCACGGGCTCCGCCCGGAGCCAACCTGCGAGGAGGCTCCCCCTCGCCTCCACCTCCAGCGGTCGACGCAGGGGATGGACCAGCTCGCCCCGGATCGCGAGGTCGATCCGGGCGAGACCATGCTCCCAGGCGCCGTCTCCCTCCGCGTCGAGGCCGCGGACCAGGCTGAGCGAAGCGGGAGAGCCCGGCTGCGGCACCAGCCGGAAGGAGCCGCCCTCGATCCGGATCGAGCGCAGGCGGATGGGCAGCGGCGGCGGCGGCGGGATCGGCCCCTCCTCCTCGTCTGGCGATGGCGCTGGCGGGGCGGGGCCTCCGCGCCTGCCGAAGACCTTCCCGATCCCGCCCTCCGAGGTGGCCACCTCCACCCGCGTCCCTTGCAGCAGGAGGGTGTCCACATCCAGGCGAGGCTCGAGGAGCGCGAGGGCCCGGAGCTGGAGCTCCACCACGTCGACGGCGATCGCCAGGCGCCCGTCCGGATCGACGAAGGCCACCTCCTCGAAGCGCAGGTGCAGCGGCCCCACCGGGACCACCCTGCCGATCCGAAGCTCGCCGGCGATCCCGGCGGAGATCCGCTCCTGCAGGATGGAGGCGAGGGTGCCGCCGCCCCAAGGCGCGTGCAGGTAGAGGGCCAGCGCGAAGACGAGGACGGCGACGACGAGCAGGAGCCCGGCGGCGATCCGAACGCCGACGCGAAGCAGGGCCCTCACCTTCGCCGCCTGCCCATGTCTCGACACGGCTAGAACGCCTCGCCGATGGAGATGAAGACACCGAACCAGTCGATCAGCCGCTTCTCCACCACGGCGTCATCGTTGATCACCTCCAGGTGCCGGCGCAGGAAGCGGTAGCCGACGTCCAGGCGGGCGGGACCGATCGGGGTGCGGTAGCGTATGCCCGCTCCCGCCGCGTAGTGCATCGTGGCCAGCTCGAAGGCCTCGAGGGCGCCTGCCGCCACGTTGGCGGCGTCGATGAAGAAGGCGCTCGACCAGTTCTCGGCGAAGAGCCACCGCAGCTCCAGGGTCCCGAGGAAGCTGGAGTTGCCTCCCTGGGGGATGAAGAGCTCCCGCCTCCTGCCTCCGCGGTCCTCCTCCACCACCCGCAGCGGGGAGAGCCTGCCGGCGCCGACCCCCCGGAAGCCACCGGCCCCGCCTCCGAAGAAGCGGACCACGATCGGAGAGCAGCGCACCTGCTGGGAATAGACATCCGGTGAGCGAGAGCAGCCGTCCTGATCGCCCAGCGGCTGCAGGAAGCCGAGCTCCAGGCGGGTGGCGAGGATCACATCGTTGGAGAGGGAGACGTAGTGGCGCCCTTCGGGCACGAAGCGGATCCAGGTGAAGTCGCCGCCCAGGACCGAGCCCCCCTCCTGCAGGCCGATGCTCGCGTACCAGCCCGCCCTCGGCTCCATGGGGTTGGAGCGCCGGTCGGCGATCAGCCGCTGCTCCAGATAGGAGAAGGTGCAGCCCTGGGGGCAGTTCACCAGCGGCGTCCTTCGGTTCGCCTCCTGCACCGCCAGGCTCTCCTCGTCGAAGACGCTGACGTGGAAGTAGCGCTCGAGGTTGTAGCTGGGCGTGAGGTAGAGCCAGCGTCGGAAGCGGATCGGCGCACCGATCCGCGCCGCGATCGACTCGGAGGTGAAGCTCTGGGTGAACTGGCGCTCGTAGCCGAAGCGAAGGGCGACGTCGATCCGGGTGCGGATCAGATCGGGCTGGGTCAGCTCCGCCACGGCGCGGCCGGCGATCCCCGATCGGGCCTCGCCGAGGACCACCCGATACGCGACCTCGTTGTGCAGGGTGAGCCGCTGCATCCCGCCGAAGAGGTTCAGGTGGGCGAAGTCCGCCACCGCCCGGATCTGCTCGAGGCCCTGCTCGATCCCCGCCCCTGCGCCGACCCGCAGGCGCAAAAAGTCAGCCTCCGAGACGAAGAGTCGCACCGGCACCTCGAGGGTGTCGGGATCCGGCTCCTGGCCTACCGCCACGCTCGAGGCAAACACGCCGAGCGAGAAGATCTCCTGCTCCGCATCCGCCAGGCGATAGGGGGAGTAGGGAGCGCCGGGCCAGAGGACCACGCGGGCGGCCTCCTTCACCTTGCGCTCCGGGATGAGGAGGTTGCCCTCCACCGTGATCTCGCCGAAGTGATAGCGGTCGCCGGGCTCCACCTCGAAGACCAGGTCGGCGGTCCCCCGCTCCGGCGACACCTCCGCCAGCGCCTCCAGCTCGACCGCCGCGTAGCCCCTCGCCGCCAGCCTGCGCAGGATCTGCCCTTTCATCGCCTCGTAGGAGGCTTCGACCAGTCGATCCCCGCGGACCAGCGCCGGCTCCTCGAGGACCCGGGCGCGGACCTCGGGGGGGAGGTCGTCGAGGCCCACCACCAGGAGCGAGCGCACGATCGTGGGTGGTCCCTCGACCACGTGGAAGTCGATCCGGACCTTCTCGTCTCCCAGCTCCCGGACCTGGGCCCAGGCCATGGCCGCGTAGTAGCCCTCCTCCTCGTAGAGGTCCTCGATCCGATGCACGTCCTGGGTCAGCGCCCCCGGCTCGAGGTGGTGCTCGCCCCCGAAGAAGAGGAAGCGGTTCGTGGCCCTGGTGGCGATGCGGTCTTCGATCCGGGAGTCCGGGAGCGCCTCGTTCCCGTGGATCCGCACCTCCACCACCTCCGGCCCCGTCTCGCGCATGGCGAGGCCCGCCGAACCGGTGGTCGCGCAGCTCGCGAGGACCAGGGTGAGCGAGGCCATCGATCGCAAGGGAGGGGGCGGGTACATGCCCGCTCAAGCTGTTCATCCCGAAGAGGTCGGGCATGGGCGGCGGCGTCGGGCCTCGAGGCATGCGCCCGTTCCCTACGGGCTCCCCTCCTGGTACTCGGCGTCCACCACGTCGTCGCCGCCCGGCTCCTGCTTGCCGGGCCCCCCTGCCCCGTCGCCGCCAGGGCCGCCCGACGGCGGCGGCGCCGATTCGCGGTAGAGCTCCTCGGCCGCTGCGTGGGTCGCCGCCTCCAGCTCCTTCAACGCCTCCTTGAGCGGATCCAGCGGCCCCTCCTTCCGCTCGTTCACCTGCTTCACCGCCTCCGTCACCCGCTCCTTCACGCTGGCGGAGAGCTTCGCCTGGTTCTCCTCGACCAGCTTCTCGGCCTGGTAGACGAGCTGGTCCGCCCGGTTGCGCTCCTCCACCTGCGCCCTCCGCTGGCGATCCTCCTCCTCGTGGGCGGCTGCGTCCGCCACCATCTTCTCGACCTCCTTCTCGTCCAGGGTCGAGGTCTGGGTGATGGTGATCCGCTGCTCCTTCCCGGTGGCCTTGTCCTTCGCCTCCACGTGGAGGATCCCGTTGGCGTCGATGTCGAAGGTCACCTCGATCTGGGGAAGCCCCCGCGGGGCGGGCGGGATCCCGTCGAGGTGGAAGCGCCCCAGGGTCCGGTTGTCCGCCGCCATCTCCCGCTCCCCCTGGAGCACGTGGATCTCTA
>Ga0180215_1001317_pt1 | contig 27693 bp, 45 predicted proteins | sample eDN3rd37CBELigBY_FD_128871 | JGI IMG/M metagenome (GOLD analysis project Ga0180215, IMG submission 128871) | Enriched backyard soil microbial communities from Emeryville, California, USA - eDNA 3rd pass 37_C BE-Lig BY (version 2) (version 2) | ecosystem: Environmental > Terrestrial > Soil >...
GATGAAGTGTTGGGAGGCCGGCAACACGGGCCGTCGCGCTACCCCGCGGTCCGTTGCGGAGGGGGGAAATTTGAATGACCGGGCTGGGACTCGAACCCAGGACCAACGGATTAACCTACCTCAAATCGATCTCCCCAAAACCGATAATCCCAAGGGTTTGCGTCTTCATGGGGAAGGACTTGCCCACCATTTGCCCATCGGGACTAATCAGGCTGACGCCGATCCTAATTTGACTGCCATTATCGAGGCGTGGCCAGGGCTTCCCGAAGCGGTCAAGGCCGCCCTCGTGGCGATGGTTAAAGCGGTCAAGCATTGATGCTTTCAGTCGCGACCGTATCTAGTTAACAGCGCGGCGGATTGCGTCCTTGTCGATCTCTGCGGCCCGCTTCTCCAGTTCCGCGGCTCGTCGTCGGCGTTCGACCTCGCGCCGCCAGCCGTTGGGATCTCCGGGGATCGGGTTCACGAAATTGGGATCCACGGGCGGCAGCGGCTCCTCCGGTTTTGCGTTGGGGTCGGGATTGACGTAGCCGATCGCCTTGGCAATCTTCTCGTCGATGACGACCTTTCCGGGGTCAAATCGCGTTCCTCCCCAGTCCCAGGGTCCAGCCGCCATTCTCAGACCGCCGTCTCCATTTCCCCTTCCGCTCGGCTCGGGAACAAACCGATAAGCCTGGACCCTCGGATCGGTTAACACCTTGATTACCGTGGCCCTGTTGATGCCGTAGGCTTCGACGATCTGATCGCCAGCCGCGTCGAGAAGCGCCTTCTTGCCGGCCTTCATGGCCGCGAACGCCCTGGCGCGCTGGCGAGGGTTCATGTCGGCGAGAACCGCGAAGGGGAAGTCGGCCCTGGCAGTCTGATCGGCCCATAGCGTGGCCTGCGACATCGCCTCGCAGATTCGGCGTTGCGTGATCCGGTCGATGTCGATCGGCCTCTCGGCGGCGGTCGATTTGCTGGGTTTGGTTTGGGTGGCCCCCGGCTGAGCAAGGATCGCCAGAGCGATAAGGACTTGCGAGAGCATGGCGTTGGCCCTCCCGTTATACGCGAATCCAGCCGTTGTGGAGATAGTGCGCCACCATGATCTGCTTTGCGAAGAACGGGTACACCAACCACGAGATCCCGAATGTTACGCACGCGGTGGCGAGTGACGCGGCCGCGTGCGTCCATACCCCCTTGGCGAGAAAATAGATTCCGCCGAACAGTAGAACCCAGAGCCACACCCTGTCAGGCACAGTCTCGATGTACCCGTTCGCCGGGTTTTGGAAGGCCACCGGTTCCTGGCTTCGAGCGTGCCGGCCAAATCGACCCGCTACGGCCCAAATGGTCTTCGCGAACCCGCCTTCGCCGCTCCTCTCCGAGGGGCGTCCAGACGGAAGTTTGGGAGACGTCTTGGCCGTCGACCTTCTTCGGTTCTTGTTGAACGAAAAGGGAGTTCCGCAGCGACGACACTGAATGGTCGCGCGATCGGAAAGTTGCTTCGATGCTGAGTGAGTCGCCCCGCATTGGGGGCATACCGAATAAATAGGAGCGTTCGTCATTCATTCCCCCTGTGCGTGGCGGCATGGAGTTGTCGTCGCATTTTATGCGCGCAGTGAGAGCGAACGCAATTCGCAAGGCATGAATGCTTGCCGAAAACCCGCCCATTTATTTCACATTGAGGTTGAAGAGCAACAGGGTCGAGACATCGCGTCGCTTAGAGCATCAAATTCGGTCATTGGTGTCTTGAGCGAACATCATCCTTTTGCTCAAACCCCACCGACGCGAGTCTTCCAGTTCCGACCCGGCGACCGCCGATGACTCGCGGGGGCAAAGCACAAGACGGGGGGTGGGTGGATTTTCGGTGCAGATGACCACCCCGGGGGGGCGTCCAGGGGGTGGGGGTGGCCCTTACCTCGCCAATCAAATTTCCGAAACATCGTATAAGCCATGGCGCATTTGTTCCTGGGCTGCCCAGGCTCTCATGCGGGGGGTGGGTGGATTTCTCAAGTCTCGCGATTTCCCGACGAGGATGGGCGGGCCGTCCGAAAAAAATTTCGCGAATTTTTTTCGGAAAATCGATCGCCGCATAAAGAGCATCCCGGCTTAATGCCGGCCGGGGGCGAGCCAGAAACGCCCCACTCCCAAGGACTTGACGGCGAGGCCGAAGAGGTTGTAGTTGCCAAGGGCGTAGGAGAGCCCATAGAGGTGACAGCCTCGCGAGGCAACTCCGCCGCCCCCAACAAAGGGGACGTCTCGCGAGATGGGGACGCGGTTGAATCGTCCCAGCCTCGCGATGGCGATGGAGTAGACGGACCACGAACGAAGGGCTGACCTTGAACCGACGCGCGACTTGACGGATCGATCCTTCACGCCGCTCCACGGCGTCCACAACTCGACTGCGAAAGTCTTCCAAATAAGCTGCGGGCATGGCTTCCTCCCGCTCGTTACATCAGCGACTCGTGCGCCAATAGAATGTTCGCCGCTCTAGATTGGGCGGAAACTAGGGAATCGAAATTGCCGAGAATGGTTGATCCCGCCTCGGTCGACGGGATACCCCATAGCCCGGCGATGGCCTCGACTGCGGTGGCGACGTCGCGAGGTCTCGCCGGTTGCCCATACATCTGGACAAACGGTCCGTCGGTCTCGGGCTATTGTCAAATGTTGTGTATGGGGTTTGATTCAGGCGGCGTCCTTGGCCTCGACGCCGTCGACGAACTTGACGCCTCGGACGACGTCCGCGAGGCAGGGCGATCCGTTCAACAATCGCCAACTTCTTGATGCGATCTCCATGAGCTTGAAGACCATCGTCAGGCAGGCCGCGCGGCTGCCGCTCCCCTTGGTCTAGTCGTGGCGCAGCCGGACCGTGGCGAACGTCGATTCGATCGGGTTGGTGGTGCGGACGTGTCGCCAGTGTTCGGCCGGGAATTCGAAGAACGTCAGCAGCGTCTCGCGGTCCTTGGAGAGGCATTCGACGGCCCGGGGATACTTGTCCTCGTAGGGCGCGACGAACAGGCCGAAGGCCTTCTCCGCCGACTTCCGCTCTTCGGCCTCGTATATCTCACGCAGGGCCGCCTTGGCCCTGGGCTGGACGCCTTTGGGGAGCTTGTCCAGGACGTTGGCCGTCTTGTGAACCCAGCATCGCTGGCCCCGCGTCGAGGGCCAGACCTGTCTCACGGCCTTCCAGAAGCCCAACGCGCCGTCGCCGATCGCCTCGCCGGCTCGACGACCAGGCCGCGGGCCTTCACGTCCAGGAGCAGTTCCTTCCATGACTGCTCGCTCCCGCGGTAGCCGTCCGTGACGGCGATCAGCTCCTTGCGGCCGTCGGCGGTCGCCCCCATCAGGACCAGGATGCACTGGCGGTCCTCCTCCAGGCGGATGTTGAAGTGGACGCCGTCGGCCCAGACGTAGAAGTAGCGTTTCCCCTCTAGGGAGCGTTTGCTCCAAGCCTCGAATTCAGCCTCCCAGGAGGCCTTCAGCCGGGTGACGGTCGTGGCCGAGAGCCCCGGGGTGTCGGAGCCGAGCAGGGCCTGAAGGCCGTCGCTGAAATCGCCGGTGCTGACCCCCTTGAGGTAGAGCCAGGGGATCAACTCCTCCAGGCTCCTGGCCTTCCGCAGCTAGGGCGGCAGGATGGCCGAGGCGAACGCCTCACGCTCGCCGACGGGGCGTCGGTCGCGGACTCGGGGCTGATGGACCTCGACAGGCCCCAGGCCGGTCAAGACCTCCCGGGTCGGGAGGTAGCCGTTGCGGACGACCTCGACCCTGCGATTGGATTTCACCGCGTGAGGTAGGTCCAGCCCAGGCCGCGGACCTGCTTTAGGTTCGCCAGGCTGGCGTTCCAGCTGTCGAAGAGGACCGCCCGTGGGCGACAATGCGGCGGACCGACTCTAAGTTTGCCAAAATGACGACCTATCTGGTCCATACGTAAAGAGCTCCAGGTCGGGGGGCAACAACCATTATCGAATACACTAAACAAAAGGCGTGGTTTCTAAAGCAAGCCAGCCACAGCCGGCGCAGCCGCCGAACTACCGACATTGTTCAATGTTGAGCCCAGCCGGGCTTCTATCTAAAAACAGCAGAGGCGCTGAGCCAGGAGCGTCGGAAATTTTTTAAGCCATTTGTCTTGCAATACAAGCAGATGACAGTTACCATCTTCGAAAGGTTGAGATGTACAATCTGGTATCCCTCTCCGCCTCGCGTGGTGTTCCACAGTTGATCTGCGCGAGTCTGCCAGATTCAATCCATCTAGCCGTCATTAGGGTTTCCGACGAGCTCAACTGACACAAAGGAGGTTCACCATGTTCTCGAAACGCAATGCTGCCATCGTGGGTCGGTCTCTCAAGTCCTTGGCTCTTTCTTCAGCGACGATGGCTTTCGCTCTGAAGGCCGCTATGCATGGAGGTGTGCTCCCTGGAGCGGCGGCAGTCGGGGATGGGGAGGCCAGCGGAATTCACGGGGCTGCCTGTACGATTTACGTCGAGACTTTTCAGAACATGGGTTGCTGTTACTCGTGCACGTTTCCGTTGTCGCATACGGGGCCGGCGCGTTCCGAAGGGCCTGTGGTAGGCACGGGCAAGGCCTTTAACCGGAATGGTTACGCCCTGCAGACGCACACGGATTGCGGATGCGGTGGAGGCACCTACGTTACTTACGGCGACTGCTCTTCTCCTAATAACTAGTCCCAGTGAGGTCGCGTCCAAGCGCCCATCACATTTAGTCCCTTGCCGCCTAGCACCATAGGCGCCCGTTGCCGGGGGGAGGACACCAGGAGCAAAGACCGCGTTCGCCGTCCATGTGTAGGTCGTGAAGCGTGCCTCGCGCATGTTGGCGGCGATCGAAATCTGGCTGGTGTGAGGGTGTGTCTGTTCAGTGATTCTATCGTAGGCGGTCGCTGGCGCGCCGGTCTCATTGCTCCAGTGGATCCCAGTGTCATCGCGCTTTACCCAGTCCGTGAAGATGCCGTGGGCCTCTCCGGCCCCTCCTTGGTTGCGTCGGATGACACAAAAGCGTCCGGCATGGAACGGTCATGGCTGCTGCATGACACAAAGGATAGCCGGTGTGGAGCATGCTGAAGATTGCTTCGAACGACTTCGCGGACGTCGGCCTTGCAAGGGCGTCCGCCGGGATAGTCGGAGTGAATGGCTCGATCAGAGCCCACTGCTCCTCGTTGACGGCGGCAGGGTTGCGTCAGGTTCTCATCCCTTCCCTACGCCGCCAATCGATCCTGGGTTCCACTTGTTGGCCAGATTCATTAAAGACCCAGGCACAACCCGATCCAAACATAGGCTCGGACTCGAAGAAACCCGGAAGCTCGGACCTCCCCGTTTCACCCTTTACTGGCGGGCTATGCCTCGCGTTTCCATGATGTACGCTTTTTATTTCTTGCTCTTTCGGTTTCTCGTAGCCAATGCCGTATTTCTCGTCGGCACCGCTTTCGCCAGAGAACAAGTGGAGGTAGCTGGGCCCCCCCATTCACCAGGGAGTCGTGTGGTACGTCCGCAGGAGGAAACGGCCGAAAGCCACAATAAGCTAAAGAGTCGGAAGCTCCATTATCCAAATATACCTGGCCTAACGACACCAGCATCTATGCGTTTTGAGCTGGCTACCCAACAGGGTCGCATGTGCGGCCCAAACGCAGTTCGTATACTTTGTAAGTATTTCGATATTCTCACTTCTTATGAGCCCACGATCGCCAAGATTCGTGTCTCAGACAAGGGCATATCGCTCACCGAGCTTAAAGACCTCGCGCATGCGGTTGGAGTCCCGGGTGAAAACTACAAGCTTTCGCCGGATCAACTCTACCAACTTGAGGGTCCGATCGTAATTCACATGAACAGCTCTACTCCGGAAGGGGATGAGCAATCAACTCTCGATCATTTTTTAGTGTATCTCAAAGTCGATCGTGATAACGTCTATGCAATCGACACAATTAATGGTGGGCTGGCGGTCATGCCCAAGAGTATGATCGGCCGCAGCATGTCCGGTTACGTTTTTGTGCCTTATGCCACGCAAGCGTCCACAGGTTCGCTCAGTATAATCCTTGTGCTGTCTGCGTTCGCTCTGACAAGCATTAACATCTACCTCGTTCAAGGTGCCCCGAATGCCAGAACCTGACCATAACTTTTCACGTCGCATTGCGATGGGCATCATTCTGTCATCGCCCATAGCAATCGCCACGGGGCTTCACTGTTCCCACGAAAGCTCCCATTCCACCAATGCAGGCGCAGACGGCGCTCTCCGCGCCTTGGAGATCCGGACCAACCCCATTGTCCCTCGCGTGTATCCACCGAATTTGCGCGAGCCCATCGATCATGCCCTTCTAACCAGCGCCCTGGATGCAGTTGATACCCATTTCGTCTCCCGCAGGCTACCGGTCCCCTTAATCTATCACGCGGTACGTATGTGGGGACCGACAAAAGGGTTCTCGATACTGCGTTCCATCGATAGCAAACCCAGCTGGAAACGAGCTGATCGCCCGCTGATTTCTGTGATGCTCGACGATGAGCAATTCACCATCTATTCATCGTATGGACTAAAATCGCTGTTACGCCGTTCTCCATATGGTGTACAAGTTGCCTCGTATCAGGCAATCGACAAAGCCGATGCCGGCAATGCATCGCATGTTGGGAAATACCACGACACCATGGCCAAACTCGGCGTGCCATCGACTACGCCCTTGAAGTTATCGGATGGATCAACCGCCACATTGGCCGACGCCATACGCGATGAGGCCTATCGTTTTCGTCCCGAAGTGGAAATCGAATGGATATCTCAGGCGTTAATTTGCTATATGTCTCATCCTGTTTGGATCAATCGATTTGATGAACAAGTCTCATTAAATAATATCGTCAGCCGTGTCGCCTCTCGTTCGGTTGGAACGGGCGACTGCGACGGCACTCATATAGCGCATGTTCTGGCCACCGCACTTGCCGTAGATCGTGAAAAGCCGTACTTAACTCCCGATGTGCGGACCATTGCTCAATCTTACTTGAGTCATCTATGCGCCCTCTTATCCGAAAATCAGCGCAGCGACGGAACTTGGGATAAGAGATGGTTCGACGTAGCTAAATCTCGGCGAGGCCAGATAGACAAGTCTTTTGTTCCGCTTGCCGAGATGATCGGCGTAACCGGACATCACTTGGAATGGCTCCTGATCACACCCCCCGAGTTCAGAATCTCAGACGACGCATTGGAGCGTGCTTTACAAGCGGTTATCGGGCTAATGCCGCGCGCTAGCTCAGCCATTCAGGAGGACTGGCATGTGTATGCCCCTGTCAGCCATGCTGGTAGAGCCATACTCATGGCGACAGGCGAACCCGTGCATGCGGGGGTTTCAAATGTAGCTCGTTAGGATTGCATGTGTTCGTGATGGCAGCCTTTGCGGTCACCCGTTCTCGCTTGTGGGATGTATGAATTGCGTGTGTTCTATTAATTCTCTCTCCCGTGTGCTCGTGCGCCTCAGTGAGGCCATCGATCCGATTTTTTGAGGAGCCGACCATGTCCGCGCACGTTTGATCTTTGCATACGACCACAGCCATCACCTACGCCTACCTTCGAGGCTCGGCATGTTCCTTTTTTGTCGTTGTTCAAGTATTATTGAATGCGACTCCGACTGTGGCTCAACAAGAGGTCGCGAGCACCTACGAGAAAGCGACGCAGACGACCCAGCAGTTGATCGAGGGCATGGAGCGGTTTGCTTCCAAATTTTTAAGTATTAGTAAATGGGAGATTCACTACTCTCATAAAAAAGTGTTTCATGCATCGCCACGGTTCTTCCGGCCGCCTGATCACCCTATCGAGCAGAATGTTGTTAATGCCATGTCCGACGGCGATATGCTCGCGATTTTGGGAACGAAAAACCGAGATGATAATGATGTCTACCTTTACAAGGACGGCCTGTCTGTAGAGTACGACGAAGGCACATATTCCTATGCCATTATACCGGACTTCAGTGTGCAGCTGGTATCACACTTTCGTTATACAGACATGGTCTTCATTGATATTTATCAAGGCAAGGAAATCAAGGAGCCATTGTTGGCAGAAATATTGAATACACCGCATCCTTCCGAAGCGAAATTTTTTACACTTCCGCGACAAGTGATTCTTGATAAGTCTGAATACCGCATTCGCAATACCATTGAATCAGTCGATGGTTGGCCTTGCCATGTTTTAGAGCGCCCGGGCCTTGATATAATCTGGCTCGATGTCGAGCACGGGTATATTGCCCGCCGCCGCGAGTCATATCAAAAGCCCGGCATGCTTGAGTACATCGTGCAAAATAAGGATCTTCAAGAATATTCCGATGGCCTCTGGCTCCCGAGGACTCAGACATGCGAATTGTATTGTTCGGCCATACACCCTGAGGTTGCGGGCAAGCTTTCGCAAATTCAAACTAATATCGTAGAGAAAATGATGTTCGGCGACTCGGTCTCCAAGTCGTTTGTGGCACCGTACCCGAAACCCGGAACACTCGTAAGCGACATTGTGCGAGGCGTGTCTTACAAAGTTTTAGATAGTAGAATCGACTTGTTTAAGCAGTCCGTCGATCAATACAAGGCGGACCATGTTTCTCGGCATCGTCTCAGTCGGTTGGATCAACTGTGCACAGGAGTCATCGCGACTAACTTAATTGCTCTGGCATGGATGGTTGCGTCGCGTATGCGTCGGCAAACTGGATCGGACCCCTTGTGAGTAATTGTTCCCGACCCACGAACGGGCACACTTGTGTTTATGCATGAGTGCTGGGGCTCGTGATGAGGAGCGAATTGCGTACGGGGCACCGATCTCGGAGCGGCCTCATCGTAGGAAAGGCACTTGCTTGGATACCACTAATGCGGAATCTCGCGAATCGGCGGTGCTATGGAACAATGACGTAGATATTCTTCAGGAGGCACCGTCATGGCCACCCCAGGCTCCCCATCTCGCCGCATCTGACTCACGAAGTGATTATCGTCCCGCTCCCGGCCTGCCGCTCGGGTCTAGAGAAGACCCACTGGGAGGCCCTCCGGCTATTGACCCGCCCGGTCGATCCGCCGACCGTCGCCGAGGCGCTCGGCCTGCCGGCCGGTTGGGTCTGGTCCCTGATCGAGTGATGGAACGCCGAAGGGCCCGACTGCGGCCTGTTGATCCTGACGCCGGGCCAGGCCTCGGACATGTCACAGGCTTCCGCCTTGATCGAGGAATCACCCGTCGAAGTGGTCATCGCCAACAAGGGCTACGACAGCAAGGCCGTTGTCGAGGCGATCGAGACGAAAGGGGCCTAGGCGGTGATCCCCAGCCTGAAGAACCGAACCGGGCGGCGGGACTACGGCTGAGATCGGTACAAGGACCGGAACCTGGCCGAGCGGTTCTGGTTCAAGGCGAAGCAATATCGCCGGGTCGCCACCCGCTACGGCAAGACCCCTCGGAACTTCCTGGCGTTCATTTCACACGGCCTTGGGCCTGATCTTGATGCGATAGCCCAGTCCACCTACATGGACCGTCTATTGTCCACACAACCCAGAGCGCCGACCCTTCGTGTTGCCTCGAGTATAATAGATTCCAGTCAGGAGGTGGCCCATGCAGCATCGGCGAGTTAGGTCAGAAAAGCTCAAGCTGCGCGGCGGCGGTCGTCGCCCCGCTCTCAACCCCACGGTCATCCTACCTGAAGGAACTCCGCGACTCTAGGAATTTAAAGGATTTCAATATGCTCCGCTCGAGCACTGGCCGGATTCTAACGATCGGTGTTGTGAGCCTGGTGACCGCCTTTTTTTACACAATGCTGTGGGGAGTTCACGAGATGCTGGTATCGTTGGGCATTGCCACATATAATCGTTCCGCTTGGCTGCGCAGGCTATTGGAATCAGTCACTGAACTCGATGTTGTTCCTGGTGTGTCCATCGAAGTAATCGTTATCGACAACAACTCTAGCGATGCTACTCAGGATGTCGTTAATGAATTTACTCGTAGGTTGCAAATTTACTCTGTTAAGGAAATGCGTCAGGGTTTAAGCTTCGCCCGAAACAAGGCGATCGACTTGGCTGCGGGCGATTTAATATGTTTCCTTGATGATGATCTCACTCTTCGTAATGGATGGCTGTCCGCATACATTGATGCCCTTGCGTCGTCCCCTGGTGCTGCCTTTGCGGCAGGTGCCGTTCTTCCCGCATTCGAGACCAGCCCTCCCCGTTGGGTGCGAAACAATTTAGAACACCTTCATGGTGTGTTCTCGCTGGTCCAACCCGATGACAATGTAAGGCCAATCGGTCCTTATGAATGTCCGCTTGGAGGCAATATATGCTACCGAGCAAGCGTATTGCGAATGCATGAATTCAATACTAGTCTTGGTCGCGCAGGCTCGTCTTTGATTGGCGGCGAGGATACTGAGTTCACCAAGTCAGTAAGATCCCGAGGCCACTCTGGCGTTTGGGCAGGCAAGGCAGCTGTTGATCACTGGATTTTCACGAAGCAAATGTCCATATCATATTTATGCCGCTGGTTTTTTTCAAGCGGCCAAACTGCTGCACGCATCAACTGGCCAGAGCTGAAGGATCGCAGAGACGTTGCAAGCAATCCGTTCAACGCGATAAAATCGCTGTTAATCGATATGGATCCCCTGTGGTGGAGCAGTTTTTTTTCAGGGCCATTTTGGCTGCGAGCCTTGAAGCTAAACCGTTACTACGCGGGCTTCCAGAGCGAAGTCATGCGCCTTCATGGTGATGCCGCTCCATCGCGTGATGAACGCTGAGAACTTACGTAGTGTCACTTTTCGTTGACGCAGATGAACAGTGCTTGACCACTGCCGTTTTGCGGGTGTCGGTTTTGCCTAAGGCCTAATCGCCGGACTATCGTTCCCGCATCTCAACGGTGGGTGGTTGGCTACTTAGGAGTCCCCCCTTTGGTGGAGAGAAGTCGCCTGATGCATGCATGTCGCACTCGGTCCTGACACGATGAACGCGTCGGCAACGGGAATTGTGGATGTCGTTTGCCAACTTCGTACGCAAGCCTCACCGCCAAGACGCTAATCTGGGATAAGACGTTCCACGTTTTCGGCAAAGTCAGAGGACCCTTCGATTAGGGACAGGAGCTGCCATGCGATTTAAAACCATCAGCCAGCGTGCCTTCACCGTCATAGAATTGTTGGTGGTTATATCCGTAATCGCCGTGATGATTGGATTGCTGCTGCCCGCTGTACAACAGGCGAGGGAAGCATCGAGGCGCGCAAATTGCTTGAACAACCTGAAGCAATTGACTCTGGGCATGCACGCATATCATGCTGCCGAGTCAGTGTTTCCGGCCGGATTGAGGACTAGTACACCCTTTGATTCTGACGGATGGGGTTGGGCATCCGCATTGTTGACTCATATTGAGCAGCAAAATTTATACAATACGATTAATCACACGTTGGGCATTATGCACCCAAGCAATAAGACAGCGATTGCGACTCGCCTGGACTCGCTTATTTGCCCCAGCTCTCCGGACCCTGGCTTGTTCGATCCTGGTGAAGGTGCTGGATATTTTCAGGGTATAGCCTACCCCTCTGTTGCGAATTATGTTGGATCCAGCGGCCGGTTGGAAGTGGGCAGAATCGGGCCGTCAGGGCCTCAGTTTCTAGGAATCGGCAATGGCACCTTTTACATGAACAGCGCGATCGGGTTCAGGGATATTAGTGACGGAGCAAGCCAGACCATAGTAATTGGGGAACGGTCACGGAGCATCGCCGATGCTGCTTGGGCGGGTGCCTTCCCTGTGATTGCCCAACTGTGCACAAAGAAGACATGGAAATTTCAATCATGCGATTCCTTAATATTTATGATATTGGCAAGATCTGATCGCCCGCTTCCCGATAATTTTCACTCCGGCGAGCCGAACGACTACACGCCGAACTCGGTGAGGAGTGGCGCCGATGGATTCAGTGGCAATCACCCTGGAGTTTGCAATTTTGCCTTCGCTGATGGTTCTGTCCGTGGAATTAGAAATACAATTGCGCTTGAGATGTTTAGGGCTTTATGCACCTGCCGTGGCGGTGAAATCATCGGCGATTACTAGGCTCTGTCCAGAGAATCGAGGAGGTTGAAGCAGCGTCTGTTTGATCATCCTTAGGAGGTTCACCTCCAGCTTCTCATGACGTGTCGCCAAGCGCCGACTCTCCTTCAGCCAGGCGATGCAACGCTCGACCACATTGCCTCGCCGGTACGTCTTCTTGTCGAAGTGCGGATTTCGTCACCGACCCTTGCGGATGGGGATCGCCGCCTTGATTCGGCGGCGATGCAAATTGCGACGGATCCGCCGGTAACTGTATCCTTTATCCCCCGCCGGCCGAAGCGGCGAACGACGACAGCCGATCGCCCGTCCGGGGGGGGGCCAGTTCAGCGGGCCGTCGGCGGCATAGCCGACCCGGGTGCCATTACGCCGAGGGTCCGGACATCGTGCTCGGCCAAGCGGCGGAATTATCTTGCCACCCCGGGGGGGGTTGTAGGATGTCGGTTGCGCCGACCCGCCAGCCCTCCAGCGGGCGGCCTTCTCCGGCTGGAGGGCCGGATGCGTCAGGCCGGGACCATCAAAACCGCTTGCCGCCCTGGCTCCCCTTCTGCGCGTCAAGCATCCTGCCGAGGATCCCGCTGACCTTTTTGTGCTCCTCAAGAGCACGTTTCTGAAGCTGGACCTGATCCCGGATGAGCGCGTCCTTGCCCCCACCCGAGATCGCGTCCTGAATCGACTTGTAAAGCCCGGCGAGATCCGTGTGCCCGGCCCCTCGGCCCGATCCCCGCCTGGCTCGGTCAACGACGTCCATCTCGTTGGCCGCGAGGATCAAGTCCTTGTTTCGCTTGTCAACATCGAGCTGGGCGTTCAGTTCATCGGCGTTTTCTTTGGCCAGTTGCTCGTGCGTGGCGCCAAAGACGAATCGGCCCGCCGTGCCCATAGTCTTCCAGAACGAGCTCATGACTTCGGCAAACCTGATGTATCCTCGGATCGCGACGTTCAGGGCCTGAGCCACAGTCACGATCGCGGGAAGAAAGGTCTCGCCGAGAACCGCTCCGGCGTTCTCCAGGTTTCCTTGAAGCATGCGAATTTGCATCGAGTACCGATCTTGCGACCGCTCGATGTCGCCGGCGGCCCTTGACAGACCCTCGGTGATGAGAGAATACCGGGCTATCGTTTTGGCGTTGTCACCGACAGCGCCGCTCGCGTCGGCCAGACCAAGTTGGAACGCTCTCGCGCTCACTGTGGCCTCCGTGATCATGACGCCGAACTCTCGGAGCGGGCGTGACTGGCCCGACAAACCGGACTCGATGCGCCGCATCGCCTCGTCGACCGAGACGTTGTAAAAACTACTCGCCTCGGCGGCGAGTTGAGCGAGGTTCGCCCCCATGATCGCCGATTGCTTCTCGTCGACCCCGGCGCTTTGCAGCAGCATCCCGGACGACGACGCCAGTTCCATCGTCTCTCGCTTGGCCACGCCATATTTGTCAGCGTTTTCGTCAGCCTTGGCTCGGACGATTCCTGCGTGGCTCCCGAACGCCTGACCGGATTTTTCCCGAGCCTCCTCCAAATCGCTTCCAGCTGTTGCGACATCGTTGAGTTTGCTGGCCAGGACCACCGCCGAAGCGGCCGCAGCGGTCGCGCCCAGGGCGAGCTTGCCGACTCCCGCCACCACTCCATTCAACGCTTGAGCCTGTGACGCTGCGTAATTCGGTTTGGCCGACCGCCACGCCGCCATCGCGTTGGCGTACTCCGAAGACTTGGATCCAGTGGGACGACCACCGACCGCCTGATCGAAAGAGGCCGGCATTGGCTTTTGAGCCGCCCACTCATTCAGGGCCTGCGCGTGGGACGACCTCACCCCCCTGAAGGAGACGCCGGTCCAGGATTCGACTGTTGATTGAAAACTGCGGACGCCAGCCTGCGACTCCCGCAAGGCGGAATTGAGTGGCCTCGTATCGGCTGTGATGTTTATCACGGCGTCGGCGAGAGCGGACCGGGGTCTCATGGGCGAGTTTCTCCAAGTTGAGCGAATGATCGCGCCGCGAGGGGGAGGCGATAAAAAAAGGCGGTCCCGCTCCCCGGCGCTTCGGAGCGGAACCGCCCATTAGTTGGACCTGCGGCTTAGAGGGGGCGACGGCCGGCCGCAAGGCGGTCTCGCCTGGCCTTCACCCCGGCGAGATCTTTTCGATCGTACCACTTCACACGACCGTAGGGGCCGTGGCTAGCCTCTTCCACGCCGACGACGAAGCGGCGCTCCAACGAGTTAAGACCGTCCTGGTCAGTGCCGAGAAACGCCATCGCCTGTGCCGAGTCCATCATGCCTCGGGCGTTCATGACCCTGCGTATATCGCGAGCGCCGGCCACTGAAACGCCATGTTCGCCTCGGAGGACGCTCTGCTCGTTCATTGAGCGCTTCGCATAGATAGGAAACGTATTCATGTTCACCTCATCATTAAAATGGTCTCGGATGCCCTCTCGGGCGTCCCTTGTTGAAACAACTTCCCAAGGCGGTGAATCTCCAGTCCTCGCCAAAACCCGCCGCGACTCGAAGAAGGGTCGGGGTTGGAAGACCTGATCACTCGCGATGACACGAAAAACACGAAGAACCGTGTAGGCTTGATTAGGCTATTAGGCTGGATCGCCGAGCGCGATGAACGGGCTTGCCGTCTGGCTCCTATTGGCGATTTCGACGGGACGGAGCCACATCGGCTTGCCGTCAACGCGGATCTTGAACCGCCAAACAACCTCGTCGGTGTCGAACCGAAGATGCTCGGTCGACGCGCCATCGACCTGGTTGGCCAAGAGGCCATGAATGCCGTCGACCGTTTCTTTCGAAACCTCGATCTCCGGCGAGTCACTTTGGGATTTACCCTTGACCGGAGCCGCTCGGGCAACCAGACCGAACTGCGACCAGTCGGCGAGGATGAGATCGCCCAACGACCCCAGGGCCGGGCATTGCTCGATGGAGAGGAGTGGACGACCCTTGAGAAGCGGATACGGATTACCGCCGTATCCCTGGGGAAAGTACATCCCGGACGGATACGATTCCGCCGCCGCGTCCACCTTGAGCAGCGTGTCGTCGGCGCAAATCCAGACCGCGTTCGACCGGCTCGGCCCCCAGAACCGAGACCACATCGAGTCGATGTCGTCGGCCTTCACGTCGTTGGCCGCGGATCTGGCGATCTTGATCGTCGCCTTGGCGTTGAGCACGCCGAGCGGCTTGTCGAGACCATCACCGTTAACCATCGCGTCCACGATGGCGTAAGCCAGTTCCAGATGGGCGGTTTGAGAAAGGGCGTCCGCGACAAGGTCGGAGTCGGAAAACAGGTCGCGAGGGAGCGGATCCGAGTAGATAATCAAACTGGATGGCCGGAACTTCACGAGCGAAAACCCAGGGACGCTCGCATCCGAGGTAAGGCTGCGATCCAGACCTCCGCCGCGCCATGTAGCTTTCAGTCCGCCCCACCGGCTTCCGGTGACTCGGCTCGTCTCATCGAACGCGGGCCAGTTGAACTCAACCTTGCTCGTGGTCCACAGCCGACATCTCGCCAGTGGGGTGTCGACCTGGCGAGCCTTATCCCAGACGATCTGGGCGAGATCCGAGTCCACGGCGAACCCGCCGTTGGTCCCGCCTTGGTAAGCGTTCCAGGCTCGGGTGATGCTTTCTTTGTAGGAACGGTCGACCAAGCCGATTGGCACAGCGGTGCTCATTCAGAACCTCGTGTTGTGAAACTAGGTGGAAGGGAGAAAGGCGCGAGTCAAACTACAAACGTAGTAGATGCATGTCGGCGTCTTGTGGGAGGTTTCGCGAGGTCTACCACAATTGTAATAGCAGCGCGGCCATGCTGCATTTGTAGCAGGCCAACGCTTTGTTTAACCGCTGGCGGGGGGAACCCAGGGCAGGAGCCAAGGGTTTGCCTTGCGAACATTGCCGCGCAGGAAAAGTTCTCTCATCGTTGCGTCGGTCTCAGGATGATTGGTGAGCACGACCCGGCGTCTCGCGGGAACGGAATCATCCTTGACGGCGAACAACACTTTGGCTTCGGCCAGTTCCTCAACAATGGCGGACGCTCGTCGGGACGAGATTCCGGCTCGCTCGCCTATAGCCCTGTCGCCGATGTAGCAGTCCGAGTGTCCATCACACACATAGATGATGATTCTCAAGACGCGATGATGCAGAGTAGAAAGCCCGGCGGATTCCACTCTGGACGCCAGTTGTGATTCGTGTTCGAACCTCGCGTCAAAGCGCATCCGCCGCTCCCCGATCCGCTCGGCGTAACTGAATCGTCGCTTCTCAGGATTGGTCAATGGCAAAGCTCCTTCGTAAACGGCCGGAAATGGCCCTGGAATCGATTGTTGGGGTGGGGGTGGTGGGATTGACCTTCTTGGGGTCGTGCATCGATTCTAGGCTCGTAAACCCCACTCTGTACGCGGGATTTCTGGAAGCCGTACGATCACGCCAGTAGCGTTAGTCGAGGAGTGGGAGAATCCGGCTCTCGATCTCGTTTGCCGCTGGGGTTTCGTCCGAGGCATTCGTCGACGTGTTCGACAGCCGCGGCGTCGATGCGTCGGAGGATCGCGATCCACGAGTCGGCCTCGCGGTTGATCATGATCTTGTGGAGGCACCCCCCGCCACGTCCGCACATATGGATCTCCAGTTGGCCGTTCTTCTCCACGGGCCAGAAGTGCATCGCGGTGTGCTCCCGGCCGGCCTGGTCAGCCAACAGTTGAGCATCCCTGAGGCTCATGGCCGCGTGGTGGATCGAAGGTTCGTAGTTACGTACCCAATCGGGGAGCGCGGCCACGGGCTTTTGAAACCGGAGGATCGCCGGGGAGTGGCTCATGAAGCAGTTCCTTGGTCAAGACGTTCGTTCGATCGCCGCGGCGTTTTGGCTCGCGGCGGCTTGGGTTTTCCATGCATCGTTCGTCGGTGGCCCGGATCCCCGCAACTTGGCCATCATCCGAAGAACCGCCGGATCGTTGTCGAGCGAAGCGAACCGGGCTTCCCGCTCAGCCTCTTCTTTGGCTTTCCGCTCGGCGTTCTGCTGGTCGGTTTGTTGGCGATAGGCGATCTCGGCGTCGGTGAGAAGTTCCCGAGCGAACTGGATTCGTTGCTCGGCTTGCTCGCCGGTGAGTCCGACCTTTCGGCTTTGGTCGTCGATCAGCCGCAGGGCCTCTTCGCGGATCTCGGCCGGTGAGTGCTTCCCATCGGATCGGCGTCGAATGTGCGTCGTGATGTCGAGCCGCAGGTTTCCGAAGTCCATCACCCGTTCGATCCGCCGTTGCTTCTCGCGGTCGGCGAACGCCTCCGGGATCTTGGCCGCGAACTCACCGCACTTAGAGATCCAGAGTGCGACCGGATCCTCTACGTTCTTGGCCCGTCCAACGTACCGAGCCCCGGCCTCGACGGCTTCGACCTTGCCGCCGGCTTTCGCCAAGGCCCGGCTCCACTTCCGAACGCCTTCTTCGCCGACATGTTCGAGGATGAGCCGTCGGGCGTTGTCCGGGATCTCCGTGTTGGATGGAGCCTTCACGGTCGGCTTGGGATTCACATCTTCCGCGACAACCGACCGTCGTTCAGGATCAGCCTTGGGCCGAGGAGTCGGCTTGGGCCGAACGGGCATTTCCTCCCCAGAGGCGAAAGCCGTCCCCCCCTCCCCGTTGAGCCCGCTCGGCTCTTGGCGGCCGTGGGGGGCAGGGGGGGGGATTTTCTTCTCTGAGTCTTTATTGACTTCGTACTTGTTCTCTTCGTTCTTATTCTGTGGAACTGGAGTTCCACCCCCCTGGAACTGTGGTTCCACCCCCCTGGAACTGGAGTTCCTACGGGATGGAACTGGAGTTCCACACCCTGGAACATCCGTTCCAGGCCCTCCCAATCGCACCGCGTCGACCCATTCGATGGTCATGGCGTCCGCTGGAACGGACGGAGTTTTGTAAGCGTCGTGCTCCCGTTCGAGCATGACGATGTACCGTTCTTCCTTCTTGGCATCCCGATAGACGAGTTTGATTTTCCCAAGCTTCTTGAGCTTGGAAAGCACCTTGCCCGCCCCCCGCGTTGACTTCAGTCCCGTCTTCTTGGCCAGTTTGTCGTTCGAGGGGTAGCAGAGCACGGACTTGCGGGCGTGCTCGCCCAGCCTGAGCATCATGAGGATGTCGGTGTTGTTGAGCCCATCGGCCATCCATTTGTCGAGCCGATCCGGGTCGACCATCAGCTTCCAGGGCTCACTCATCGGCCTCCCCCTTTCGGGGCGGCCGTCCGAGCCTCGCGCCAGTGGACCGAACAGGCACCGCACCACCACTCGCGATACGACGATTGGTTGTGACTCAGGATTCCGAGCTCGCGGCAAACCGGGCATGGCCGCGACTCGGTTGTTTCGGTCACGTCGGCGAAAAGCCGGAAATCCCGTTGACGCGGGATCGCCGATTCGATATTATGATCGATGATCATGCTTTCTCCTAACCCCGCGAGCCGGCCAGGGCATCGCGGGGTTTTTTGTTTATACGATGTCGGTCTGGGTTTCAGGACGGCATGAGAAGCTCGGGCGGGTTCGCGGCTTGAATCGATCGGCGTCCGGAAAGTCGCCTCAATACTTCATTGTGAAGCGGGTGTCCTCGAAAGAGGGCTCGCTTGCCGGTCGGCGAGAGCGGGTCGTCGAGCACGGTCAAGAGCCCTGCTTTCTCCAGGCGTTCCAGGTGGGACCGAACCGCGTCGACAGGAAGGTTTGACTTCGCGGAGAGAAAGGTCGTCCACCAAGGGAAGTCGCACCTCCCGGACGCCTCTCGAATCAGACTCATCGCCAGGAGCGATGATTCCTTGCCACGGTTGGCGGGGTGGTCGAGAAAATCCCGCTCAAACACGGCGCGTTTCACCCCGCGAACGCCCACGGAGTCTGCAAAGAAGTAGCGAGTCTGTTTGCTCGATCGTCGCGCCACGCGATGCTCCTAACTCAGACGCCGATGGCCGCGTTCAATTCGTCACGGATTAGCGCATCCAGATCGGAGGCGTGAACGAGAACCAGCCGGCCTTTCCATGGCTCGTCGGGCGTAACGACCGCGATCGGCAGGCGGCCCTCGGTGATTGCTCGTGACTTGATGCGATCCCAAACCTTGGATAAACCGCTGGCATGACCATCGATCGTGACGGTGTGGAACAGACTGCGGTTATTATTCATATGCCCCTCCGATTTCTAATCCAGGTCCGATAGTCAATTCGAAATGCCGCGAGCAGCATCCTCAGGGTTTCCTGTTCGCTGGGCGCGGTCCAATCCTTGCACCAGATCGTTCCGTCATCGCCGCCAACAGCCTCTTCGTTCACCACTCGCTTGCAGCCGCGGTCGTCTATCACCATCCACGCCGCAGCGTGATCCTTCACAGGATGGGCGTCGCGAGGTAGCGGGACCAAAGGCGGATATCGCAGGAAATCGGGAAGTTCGCTCCGGTAAACCGACGGATCAAAGTCATTGACGATGCCGAAGAGAAACCGGTTGTCCGCCGTGTGTGGGTGGCCCAGAACGCCCGCGAGTTTCTCGCTCATCATCCCATGAAGAATTTCGAGAATGGCGGTCGCCTCTGGGCTCTCAGGGGCGCGGGCTTGCTTCGCTAGTTCATGAGCCTTGGTTCGTCCCAAGTTGAACGATTCGGCGATGGTTTCCGCGGAGAGCCCCTGGAATCTTCGGAAGGATTGGCGTCTGACCATGTCGATAGCGATCTGGCGCAGGGCCTTGAGTTGGCTCGCCGTCGGGGGATCGGTGGGGAACCGAAACCCGCGCGACCAAGTTTCGTCCGGGCACTCGACCAACTGGACGGTGCCGATGGCCTCCATGGAGCCACCGGCGCGGTGGCGTCGCCTGCCTGTCACGCTCAGATGTCGATTCGATGCCAATGCACAAACTCCGAGCGGACGCGACATCACCTTCGTCGTAATTCGATGTCGACCGGAATGACTTGATCGACATCGCGCCCGTGGACTGGTGGGAAACAAGGCGGGTCTCTCTATAAGAGGACGAATCCGCGAAATAGGTGTCAGCCGCCTTTGAAGAATTCATTCCAACGCATTGTTGCATAGCGGTTTACGACTTGCGGTCGTGTCCGCTCACCTCGCCGCCAAGTCATACGGAGTCCGTTCGTGTCGGGTGGCAGAGGTCTCGGAGAAGGGGGCGGTGGTTTGCCGCCACCCACAGACAGGTCAATATGAGCGGACCCCGAGACATCCTCGGTCAAACGGGATCAGCTTTATGGACCGCCCGGCGGGAGGAAACAAACGCCGCTCTCTGCCCTTCCTGCAGGCGTCGTGTGGCGTTGTTTGTTACTTGCTGCCGCCCGCTTCAATCCAGGCACGAACGGTGGAGGGTTTCCACCTCGGCAGCTTGCCGATGCGGCAGTCGGGCTGTGGGAATCGCCCGGAGGAAAGGAGTCGCTCGATGGTTCGGCGGGAGACGCCGAGGAAGGCGATTATATCGCCCACCGACATGATCTTTTCGACGGTGGTGGGATCGGAGACGGCGACGGACTTAGCCATTTAGTATAACCTCTTGGGAATTAATCGAAAGGGCGCTTGACGGCGCGCCAAACAGCCGAAGTCTTGTGCGTCATGGGGAACTCCTTTCTCGAAAAATGGGTTGCTTACGGATTAAATGGACGGCGACACGCGGCGACATGCGCATGCCCGTCTCATTAGGATTATACCGCGCGCGGAAAAATTCTTCTCGGAATGCGGGACGAGTTCCCGACGCCACCCCGGCCGCTCGGAAGCCGGGGCAACACCGACTCGTCTTCGGCCTGCAACAGCGAGCAACCGAGGAATAGATCGCTGGTTCCGAAGACCGGGCCGAACTGGATGCGTGGCGCGTTGCCCGCCGCTGGAGCCCGCTTCAAATCCGACACGCGGTTGGAACGCGGGTGCGCGCCGATCACGACCTTGAGACCGCCCAAGCCGTGCTCGGCCACGCCCGCGCCGACGCGACGCAAATCTACGCCGAACGACTGAACAAGATGGCCCGGGAAATCGCGGAAGAGACGGGTTAGTCAGCCTTACATCCCCATCAACTTCAACTCCTCCATCGCCCGCGCGTGCCGCTTGTCTCGATCGGGGATCGAGTTCGCGACGCCGCATTGAGCGGTCAGCCGAGCCCGAAAGCGAGTTATCGCCTCGGTGGTCGTCGTCCACCGGCCACCCATGCGGTACGCCTCCAACTTCACATAGCCGGAGGGCGTCTTCACGCCACTCCGCATATGCTTGACGATGGTTCGCGAGTGCGTCCCCGCCGGATAGTACGCCTTGACCTCGTTGACCGTCAAAAGTTGCTCGTCTTTGCTAGACAAATCATCTCCTCCTAAAACAGAAGCCCGGTTTCCCGCCGATCCAAACTCGTTAAAACTCAGCGCTCCCCTCGTCCTGTGCTCGACTGGACCGGCCACTCCACGAGCACGATGGCCCGCCGCTATCGCCACCTGCTGCCGAACCAACAGAACGACGCGATCCGCAAACTGTTCACCGACCCATCGGCCTAAGCCCGAAACTTTGGTACGCGGCCAGTTCGCCGGCGGGGATCATCCACTCCTTCGCCCGCGACCGGCCGCACTCCTTCTTCTTCGCTTTGATCCGGCCAAGTCGACACCACTCCCGGACCTGGAATTGCGACCGACCGACGATCTTCGCCACGTCGGCGACCGAGTACGCCTCCTTCGCCGGCTCCTTGCCGATCAACCTACTCAACAGCGACTCAATCCGTTCCAGCCGTTCCTCGATCGTCATGACTCAGCCTTCTCCCATTAATCTCGTTGATACCGCCCCAGTCGCTTGGGGCGGTTCATCATCGGATCGCGTTTCAGCTCGCGACCATGAGCAGTTCCTTGACTTCGCTGGCGGTCAACGTTTCACGCTCCAGCAGGGCTTCGGCCACGGCTTCGATGGTTTGCCAGACTTCCGGGATGGCAACCCAATGGCCAGCCCACCGAACGAAGAAATCTTTGAACTTCGCCTGCTCCCTGACATCTGGACCGGCGATTTCCCTCGCGAATCCCGAAACGCACTCGAGGTCATGCCCAGCCCCCATCCAGTCCCACCGGCCGGAAAATCGACGTTCTGCTGCGGGACCGGCGAGCCGAATAAAGCAATCCGTTTTGGCGATCTCCAGCAAACGCCTTGGGTCCTTGGGTATGCGACCCCGCCGAACAAAGGCGGCCCCATTGGTTTCATCGCTCGGCTTGATCGTTACCGACTCCAATCTGACCCCGGATTGCATCGCCGCCACTGCGTGTCCGGCCTCGTGGTGCGCCACCCTTTGCGACTTCCGCAGCTTAGCTTCGGCCCGCTTGCTCAATGTAGTCTCCTGGATTGCTCGGTCTGCTTTGATTGTGAGGGATAACATGTAAAGGGGCCCGCCAACGTTTATCTTTGAGCCGCGCCAGGCGTTGCCGTTCGTGGAGATAGCCAGAGAACTCGGGTGAAGGGCGCGGCGGTTGCCGCGCCCTTCCAGAGTTCAGCCGAGGTTGGCGGCGGCTTGTTCGGCCTGCCACTCATGGAGCACGCCAAGGGCTCCTTCAGCGAAGCCTTGGAGGAAATCAGGGGACTCCTGTTCGTGGTCCTCGTCCTCGAACAGGTCGGCGAGGTTGCCATCCTCATCCCCGAACAAGGTTTCGACGGCGTCCTGAATCTCGCGGCGGTCGTCCCGCTCCTTGTCATACGCGATGACGGCCATCGCGATGTACTCGGCGTGGCTGTGGGGCGCGTCCACCTCCATGCGGAGCCAATCATCGAAGCCGAATCCGGGAGTCGAGGTCACGATCTCCTCATGGAACGAATCCAGCCGTTCCAGTTCGTCGCGGCTGGCGATGTCCCTCGCCCAAAGCTCGCCCGCCTCTTGGCCCTTATCGCGACGAATCTCTTTGTCCCTGCTCATGGTCTAGCCTTTCTTCTCGAACTGAACTTGATTGTCAAAACGACTGCCGGGCCATGCCTTGCCCTTAACCGAACCTGGCTTCCGCCTCCCTGGCCTCCCATCCCCAGAGCGTACTTAGAGCGCCGATGGTGAAGCCTTCGAACCATGCGGCCGGCTTGTCGTTGTAGCCCGCGCCGAACATGACTTCGGCGGCGTTCCGAAGCTTTCGCTCGTCGTCGTTCGCGTTGTCATACTTGGCGACGGCGGCGGCGATCCGCTCGGCGTGCGTGAGCGGCGGCGGGACTGTCAGGCGAAGCCAATTGCCGAAGCAGAACCCGGGATGGTCGGCGCGAATCTTCCAATGGAAGGCGTCAAAACGATTCAACTCATCGCGGTCGGCAACGACCATAGCCCAGGCTTCGCCGGCCTTCTCCCCTTCGTCCTCCTCACGACTGATGCTCATCGGCTTCCCCCTTTGCCGATCCAATCGCGGATCGTCTCAGGCTTCCAGCTGGGCGAACGGCCAATGAAGCAATCAGCGGGGGCGAACCGTCCCCCCGCCCTCATCGACTCCAATGTGCGGCGCGAGCAGCGCAGCGCCCCCGCCACGTCATTCATGGAAAGCAACGGCTCGACGGTGGGGGCTTCGGGCTTGGGTTTGGTGGCGGCGATCAACTGCCACCTCCTTTCCCTTGCGGGGTGAGGGCGGCGCGTTGGGCTCGCTCGTGGCGCTCGTCGGCCACGTCCTCTGACATACGAAGCAGGCGGCGGAGGCGGGCAACCTCCCGGCGCTTCGCGGTCAGCAGCTCGCGAATGACCGGGGGCCGGGGGATTAGATCGTCGATCGTGGTCATGTTTGCCTCTAGGTACGAGGATTCGCGTCAACCTAGAGGCATCATGACAAACGGTGGCGGGGCCTTCGGATACGCCCCGGATACGCCCCGGATACGCCCCGGATATTTCTCGGCTACTCGGAACGGGTCTTCCAGGTCACTTTGTTGTCCGCCAACCGGAATAACAATGGGATTCCCATGCCTTCAAGCGAGGCGGTGAGCCTGTCGAGATTACCGCGAATCCTCTTATCTCGGCTTTCCTTGTCGCGCTTCGTCGGTTTCTGCTTCCTTGGCAAGCCATGAACGTGAAACGCCACGTCCTCGGCCTCCAGATAGGTCTTGCCGATCGCGAGTTCAAGGACATGGGCTTGATTACCCTTTCTGGTGGTCTGCCGTAGCTCCAAAGCAATCTTGGCGAAGTCGATGGGCTTGGGTTCAGTCGGCGGGGACGTCGGAGACTCAAGGAGCTCGTTCGCCTTGAGTAACGCGGCTTCGTCCTTCGACAACGAAATCAAGACCCCGCGCTCCGGGTCTAACTTGGCGATGCGGCTTGGGAAAACCGTCTCGAATATCGTGTAGGCGTTGGCGGTTACTTCTTCGATGAGCTTCTCAAGGTCACTGATACATTTGCTCAGCGAGGTGATTTCTATCTCGGTTGTTTCGATGTCGCGAGTAGACGTAGGCGTATCGCCGTCGTACTCATCGCTGAACGGTCTCTGAAAGAACCAACGGCTGGACTCGACTTCCGCGAGGGCCAGCTCAAAGCCGAAACCCCAGCCGCGGGGTCTTCTGAAACCCTTGTCGTCAACGTCGCAAAGCGTCGTGTGGATGTCGCCACAGAGCCTCATCACGGAGTCATGAAAGCGGCGGTGGGCAATTTTGACGCCCCGATCGGCGGATCGTGCCTGGTGGATTTTATAGGCGAGTTCGTTCGAGCAGGCTTCGCGAAGGTGGCAAAGCAGGGAAAGGAACTCGCGGGCGGCTTCCAGGGACGGGGCCAACTCAGACATGGTGTTCCTACCGCTGTAGAAGACGTGAGGCTATATCGCTCCGGGCGCGGATGGATGCGATTCCCGAACGCGGGAGCGGGTTTCGACGCCGCCCTCGCCACTTGAAAGCCGGGGCAACAACGAATCGGGGCGAGAGCAAGTCTCGCCCAGAAAATCAACATCCCGCTCGCCGACCCAATGGCTGACTCAATCGAGTTGGCAGACGACGTCACGCGGCCCCATGGCAACGATCAAGGGGCCGTGGGATAGAGAGGCCCACGACTCCAGGTGGCGGCGCCGTTCCTTAATCCTGTCCCAGTCGTCGCTGCGGGCGATCACCACATCGCGATCCCAGATTTTCTCGTCGTCCTCGAAGGTGAAACGAAACGTAAACGGCTGGCTGATCTCTCGCAGTTCAGCCTCCAGTTTCAGGGCGTGTCGACGCCATTGATCCTTGCTCCAGTCGCCCCTGTCTTCTGAGAAATCCGTCGCGTTTCGGTCGCAGCACGCCATGTCTCAAGCCCTCGTCATCCTATTCCCCGCGGCGTGTCCGGGCGAGGGACGCTCCCCGCTCACCGGACTCGCCGTTCGTCGATCCTGGTCTCAGCCGACCGGCAAGCCTGCCGCCGCGAGATCGGCGTCGTTCAGCCAGGCCGGGTAGGCCGTGCCGCTGTTGATCTCTTCGATCTGGCAGAGCCAGGCGATGGCGTGCTCCTCTTCCGCCTCCAATTCCCTGAGGGCACGCCAGTCATCAGGACCGGGTTCGAATTTGGTGGCCTTAGCGGGTGCCCCGCCCCGGATGGGCGGCAGACTCTCGGCCGCCAGAACCAGCTCAAGCCGTTCCAGTTCCTCACGCTCGGACGGCTCGAACGCGACTGGTCGAAAGACGCCACGCCCAAAGTTTCCGGGCTTGCGGTGAGTGGCGGAATCAAAGACGATTTTGGTCATCGGAGCTCTCCTGGAGCTTCGGTCGCGCTCGGGGGCTGTTGCAGCAGTCGCCCGAGCATTCTTTTTGGGCCGGCGACCATCGCCGACTTCACTGAAAGGATATCATTTGGATATCCGATTGTCAATGGGCGCTCGACGATTTTCTTGGGTTTTTTCTCGGCTTAGCCTTATTTTTGTATCGCCATTGGATATAATCAGAGTGTAGGCCGCCACCGCACTCCGAGGACGATTACGAGATGCCAGCGAAAACTCCGAAAGAGAATCCGCGGGAATCCGGCAGCGGATCCCGAAAACAGACGGCCATGACGCTCGTGAGATCCCGACCGGAGTGGAAGGCCGCCGTGGAATCCCTTGCCGAGCAGGACCGTTGCACGAGCGTCTCGGAGTTCATCGACCGAGCGATTGCCTTCTATGCTCGGGCTCAGGGAATGCAGCCTCCGCCAAGGCGGTGAATCCACCGTCCCGGTTGATTCGGCTCGGCTGCGGAATCGTTAGCGAGGCGACGCTCGATCTTGATTGGCCTGTAAAAAAAAAGGGGGGGGGTATGAGCAGTGTGCGGAAGGTAGGAAAGAAGTGGTATGCCAGGTTCATCGACGAAAACGGCAAGGCGAGAGAGAAGGCCGGGTTCACCGATAAGCGCGAGACCGAACGGCTTGCCGTCGAGCTTGAGGCGAGAGCCGCGAAGATTCGGGAGGGGTTGGTCGATCCGCGCGAGTTGGTCCAGCGGGACCACGCGAAGACCCCATTGAGCGATCACATCAGCGCCTGGGAAGGCTCGCTCCGCTCAGCCGGGGGAACCGGGCGGCATGTCTCAATGTCCGTGGCCCGCGTTCGGAGGCTCATGGCGATCGTCATGGGGGCGACCGCCGCCGAGACCGAATATCCCCGCGCCGCCACCAAGGCCGATCGGAAGGCCCGAGAGGAGAGATTGGCTCGATGGCTGGCCCCGGCTCGGCTTGGCGATTTGACCGCGGAGCGGGTTCAAAAAGCCCTTGGCGAGCTTCGGGATTCCGGCATGTCCCTACAAAGCTTGAATCATCACCGAGCCGCCGCCCGATCGTTCGACATCTGGTGCCATGAGACCGGCCGAACCCGGGAGACCGCCCTTCGCTCCGTGAAGGGGTTCAACGCCAAGGAGGACCCGCGCCACGAGCGCCGCACCATCAGCTTGGAGGAACTGCAACGCCTCGTTGAGGCCGCCCATCGAGGCCCCGCCGTCATGGGGGTTTCCGGTCCCATCCGCTCACTGAGCTACCGGTTGGCCGTGGCCAGTGGCCTGCGCTATAACGAGCTTCGATCCATCCGTCCCGAGTCGTTCGACTGGGCCGTCTCGCCCGCAACGGTTCGCGTCAAACCCGCCTACGAGAAGAATCGGCAGGGGGCCGTCATCCCGATCGCCGACGAACTCGCGGCCGATCTAAAGCCGCTGGTGAACTCCGTCCCTCAAGGAGAAGCCGTCTTCCCTCTCCCAGCCGACAAGGGCGCGGAGATGCTGCGCTTCGACCTTGAGGCCGCTGAAATCCCCTATCGAGACCAAGCCGGTCGCGTGTTCGATTTTCACTCCACCCGATGCCAAACCGCCACCCTGCTTGACCAGGCCGGAGTTTCCCCAAGGGTTGCCCAACGGGTCATGCGGCATAGCACGCCCGGCTTGACCGACCGCTACACCCGCCCCAGAGCGATCGACATCGAGCGCGCCGCCTTGGCGATCCCGCCCTTGAGGCCCGAAGGGAACAAGCCGGAAGCCCCCTCGCTGGCGAAGACGGGAACAGAGGGTTTCACTGGCCACGCGCCCACCCCTATCAGGGTGAACCTCCCCGCCGAGGGGGAGAAACTTGCCCATTATTTGCCCATCGCCGGGGACGTTTTGAGCCGTGCGGAGTCGCCTAGTGACGTGATGGCGCTTTCCGATAAGCAACCGGCGATAAAGCGTTTGGAGGCTGAAAAGACGGGGTTTGACGCTTCCAGACGCTCAAAGGCGGGGGGAAATTTGAATGACCGGGCTGGGACTCGAACCCAGGACCAACGGATTAACCTACCTCATCGGCTTTCACCGACCACTGATCCGGTTGAAGGCGGATCGGCTTGAAGGTCTGGACTATA
>Ga0180215_1001319_pt1 | contig 27631 bp, 28 predicted proteins | sample eDN3rd37CBELigBY_FD_128871 | JGI IMG/M metagenome (GOLD analysis project Ga0180215, IMG submission 128871) | Enriched backyard soil microbial communities from Emeryville, California, USA - eDNA 3rd pass 37_C BE-Lig BY (version 2) (version 2) | ecosystem: Environmental > Terrestrial > Soil >...
CTCATCGTCACCTCTGCCGAAGCAAAGCTTGAGCTAGTAACTTCGTAGATATGGCGCACATCGATGCGCGACGGATCGGCGATCGTCAAGACGGCTCCGTTCGCTCCTGCCGCCTCGGCTGTAACCGGTATTTCGTCATTGTTATTCGTCCTGTCTATCAGCTTAAAGCCCCCCAGCATGCCGGGGTCAATCTCAGTCGATGCCATAATGTTAATTTTTGAGGATGAGTCCATAATAGCAGACCGGATTCTCGCTGAAATGTCCGCATCCTCGGCTCTATAAAATACATCAGGAACGTCTTGAATGATCCACGCCTCTACTGAGCTTTGTCCTGCCGGTATAGCAATTGTCCTTGTCACCTCCTGGGATGACCAGCTCTTAGGACGGAGGATGACATTAATCGAGTCGGCCTCAAAAGCATATTCCGCTGTCGCGAAGCCGTTTTGCCCGGACGTAAAACCGTAAGCCGCGCCGTCTTTACCATCCGGCCATATCCACATGTCCCAGTTGCTTTGGTTTCCGTCATATCGGAAGTAATTGATCCTGTACGTTTTCAACAGGCTTGGATCCGCCGCCGTCGTGAACGTAAATTGATATCCGCTTTCAAAATTTTCTATCGAATTTGCCGGAATCGTAACCGTATAAGCCGTCTTATAGGCCAGCTCAGCCTCTAAATTGAAAATCAGGCTATTACCGCTGACTGACAGCGTATAATCGGCCTTGTCGATAGAGGGCTTCACGGCAGCGTCTTCAATCAGCGTAATCGGCTCGTTGAATTGCACTGTTATCTGCTCCGTATTGATCGATACGTTGTCGGCGCCGTTGCCGGGATCCGTGCCCGCTATATAAAGCGTCCGCCGCGGCTCCTCAATCGTATACGGAGCTGTATAGGTCGACATTCTATTCGGGGCTTCGCTTACATTCCAGCTGCCAGCAATTTCATTGCCGCTCGCCTCAGGTATGACGTCGAAAGCTCCATGCTCATTCCCGTTGTTTCCGCTTAGCACAGCAACCGCTTGAATAGAGTCGCCCATCTGAAGGCCCAGCTCCGCAAGCGGAATTTTCCCCTCAAAGCCTTTCGTCCGGCTTACCGCAAATTCGGCTCCCTTCAAATCGGTTGACGACAGCAGCGCCGAAGTCATATTGGAGGAAGCGTACAATGCTGCGTAATTGACGGCAGCATCTCCCTTTATTCTATGCATGATGTGGTAATCGGGCTTTTCGGCCGTATTCTCGAAGGTGAACGGATAGCTCCATGGATTGCCGGCCTGAGCCGAATCCGCAGAGCCGTTAATCTTCAAAGCAATATTAATGAATTGGCCGTCGTCTCCCCAGTTCGGTACATTGACCGCATCGATCCAATAATACAAATAAGTGCAATCGTTCGTTAGCCTTAAATTATCGATGCGAAAATCTTGCCAGCCATTCGTAGCGGAAGTGCCCAGTACCGGAACACTGTCCCACACGGCATCCTTCTCGCCGTCTACCGCAATCGGGCTTACGGCGCTGCATCCTTCCGTGCTCGCCGCTGCCCGCGGAGCGCTGACCGGCCACGATCCCAGCAATAATAATAGCGTTAAAGCCAGCGCCAATCCCTTTTTGAAGCACGCTCTTAGCAATTGACTCTCCCCTTTCGAGTTTCGCCTTTTGTGCAAACGTTTTCATTATTCGTCAAAAAAAAGCACAGAAAAGTCGAAGATTGTAGACCGAATTTCCATACATGCTTCACTTTTTGTGCAAACGCTTGCATAAGGCGTTATATTAATACTAGCATCCGCTTACAGAATTTTCAATATATAATGTAAGATGATGCCCATCGAAAAAAGGGCAGCTCCTCGTCCCACGTCACTTGCTGTATCGCCTTGGCGCAGCCCCAGTCCAGCACGCATTGATGAAGCATATGCACCCTTAGGCGCAAGACAGCATCCTCGGCATAATTGGCGCCATCCATATAGGAGCGAATAAAGCGTTTTGCCAGCCCGGCCTCGCCATTGTTCACATACATCGCCGTTATCTTCGTCAGATCGGCCAAGCCGTCGCCAAAATAGCCGTTCGTGAAATCAAACAATCCGCTAATTTCCCATCCGCGCCCGCTATTCTGCACTAAAATATTGTCCGCTTTGAAATCGCCCATCACATAGGACGGCGAGTACAGGCTGTCAAATGCGCCTTCTGCATTTTGTAACAGCGCTTCGGCCCATTCCGCATCCTCAGAAGTGATTGTGGAATATTTTTTAGCGTCCTCCAGCCAATATCGGATTCTGTTGTACAGCCAGCTTTTGTAGCCTCCTTCGAACGGGTGAATCTCCTTACTTAGCGGATCATACTCGCCGAAATGCCCAGCCTTCCAGCTGTGCAGCTCGCGCAAGCTTCTTGCGAGAACCTCCGCGATCTGTTCTTTATCCCGAGCGCTTAATGCGCCGTCAGCCGCCAGCTCATTCATGTGCGCGCCTTGCAGACGAGGCATAATCGCATAGCTCCAGCCAAATATATCGTTCGATTCGTCAATAAGATAAGGCGACGGGAGAGGCATTCCGATAAGGGATTGCAAATGATCGATATAATACTTTTCCTCGGCAAATTGCCCCTCGTAGAGAGGATTTCCCTTCAATACATATTCGCCATCAGTTGAGCTTATAAATAACGTCTGATTACCCGTGCCTTTCGACGTTTTGCCGGCTGCTACAAGGCTGCCCAAGCTTAATCGTCCGAGCGCCTTCTGCAGCTGCTCATTCGTTACATTGCCCAATTTATTCGTTGAAAAAAAGATTTCCGTCGTCATTCGTTTTCCCACCCTAACATTAGAAAAACCGCTTCTATTCAAACTTCTCTAAATAGCGCGGCCTTCTTCATTAAATTACGGTTACATTCGTCAAATTGGCGTTTTTATTGCTCTTCAAAAAGGCATAGGTTAACTTATCCATCGTAGCCCCGTCAAAGTTAGCTCTTTTGACATAGGCGTTTTTAAAAGATACGTTACGAAATACTGCATTTTTAAAGGATACGCCGGCAAGCCCCGCTGCATTAAAAATCGTACCATTAAACGTCTCATTATCCAAGGATGCGCCTGACAATTCCGAGCTGCTGAAGTCGGTGTTATCGAAGACGCAATTGTGAAAGCTCGCGCCGCTCAGGCTTGATCGGACGATTTTGACACGCGCGAGATTGGCTCCGTCGAACTTCACATGATTCAGATTGCTGCACTTAAACGTGCTGCTCGTCAAATCCGAACCGCTAAAATCCGATCCCTTCAAATTGCTGTAGTCGAATTTGCCTAAAATTGACGCCCCCGAAAAATCGGATTTCTCCAAATTGCTTTTTGAAAAATCCATGCCCGCCTGCTGCTGGAGCTCCGTCGTCCTTACCGTTAGGCTATCCATAATTTCCGACACATCTCCGATGGAATCGATCGTCAAGCGGAAAGCGGCTTCGTCGTCGTAGCCTTTATTTCTTAAATCGGTCAGCTTCTCCTGCAAATCATTAAGCAATTCTTCCTTTAACTCCTTAACCGAGTGCACATCCTTATATGGCGAAAAAATGACATCCAAATAGTTGCCCAGCTTCTCTTTCATCGCAATTTCACATCCTTATTAAAGTAATTGATCCAAAATGCGTTTGGCCAACTCCCAATTTTGCTTATTGTTGGCATACATGCCTTTGCCGAGCTCGGTAATCTGATAGTACTTTCTTCTGCCGCCCTGCGTTTCGTCGCCCCAATACGACGTGATCGCTCTTTCATTCTCCAGCCTCTTCAAGCTCGAGTACATCGTCGCTTCCTTCAGCTCATATTCGCCGCCGGAATTGGAATGGATCAGCTTCGATATTTCGTATCCGTACTTATCGCCGTTCAGCAACAGCTTCAAAATAATCGTATCCGTATGTCCTCTAAGCAAATCAGAGGATATTGTATGATTAACCATTGCGTCACCTCCGTATTTATAATGTACGTCACATTACTATGACTGTCAAGGTACTTTGATGGTCGTTGCACACAAAAAGAAGCGAGCCTGTTTGGCTCGCTCTCGTGCGGCAGTAAGTGCAAAAGCATGTCGCTTTCGCTTGATTTTATTCTATTGTTTCTTCCGGATTGGAGGCATGATGGGTGTAGTTCTCGATCACGGACATGATGAAGAAGCTTTCCAAATACCGGACATCGTCAGCTTCAAGCTTTTTTTCGCTTTCGTAGCCTTGGATGAACAGCATGCGACGGTTCGGAAACAGCCCCAAAATGGCGCCTGCCATATCGTAAAGAAAATACCCGTAACCGCATCTGCCGAAATCAAAGCTGTCCTTTCGGATCTGTAAGATGGGAATTATATCATAAAGCGGCATTACTTTTTAACATCGACTAGAATTGCGCCGACTGCTGTGCTTGCATCGATAACATAGCCGTTAGAGCCTATTGTACCTGTCTTCTTGTTTCTTGAATTATCGCTAAACTCAATATGCTCCAAGTCAGCCGTTACTTCGCCAACCTCGCTGACGAGGCTAATTTGAGCCGCCTTTGGCGATTCGTTCAAATGAATGGATATTTCTCCGGCATCCGTTTTCGCGGTCAAATCGTTCTCCAGGCTAATTCCTTCAACTATAATCTCGCCAGCATTCGTTTCTACATTCATTGTTGCGTATACCCCATCAAGCCTTATCGTGCCCGCACTAAGCTTAATATCCACATTATCCATCTTCAAATCGGAGGCTTCGACCAGTCCGAACTCATTTTTAATCGTTAGTTCATTATAGATTTTGTCCGGAAGCGATATGACCAGCTTTCTTTCGCCCTTTTGCCCTTTGAAGGATTGGTCGAACAGCTTCCCTTTTTCGTCCACATCCAGCTTCAGCACTCTGGACTTGACGGTTGCGTCAAACGTAAATCGGCTGGAAATGGATTCATTGACAAGCAGTTCTGCTTCCGCAACATCTGACGACCCTTTCGTCACATATATTTCCATAGCCTTTGCGCTAACATGAATACGGTCGAACTCATCAGCCTGGAAAGACTTTTTCTCCAGCGTAATGACTTCCCCTGAACCGGAGCCTTCTCCTATGACAGAATTGCTAACATTTTCAGGCAGTGAAGAGCAGCCGGCCAACAAACCTATCGCTAGAATAGCAGTTGCAAATAACATTTTCCTTTTCTGATGCCTTCTCATTTCCTCGTCTCCCATTATCACCATTATTTAAAAATATAGAGAGCTTCTAAAGCTCTCTATATGCTGGATACATTGTCCCTTGAACGGGCTGATCTGCGGAGTAGTCATAAGATTGCGGCTGAATCGGCGTTTGCAGCCCCTCTTGTAACGGCTCCTGTGGCTCTGTTTTTTGATACGGCTCATCGACATACATAATTCTGCGCTGAATTTGCATTAGTCCATTCACGACGCGAAGCGCGATGCAGAATAGGACGAAACCGACGCCTGCATACAGCATATACTGCTGATTATAGGTCCAATCGATATGGAAATAACTGAACAAGCTATTTTCCAAAATATCAACCTGAATTTCATTCATCAATACGATGTGCACGACTGGAAGCGTAATTAATCCAAGTCCTATCGAAAGAACCGTTACCATAATAACAAAGAAAATAATGCCTGTTACAAATCGCAGCAATACGAGCAGCAGATTTCGAATGAATAGTCCGCCGTCAAAGCCTCTCACCATTCGCATGAGCCAGTTCTGCCCAGCTTCAGACTGCTGATTGTAAATAGGTTGAACAGGAGCGGCCGGTAAACCTAATATTTGCCGAATCATGCCTTGTTCAAAGCTCACAATCCCATTCAACAGCTTAGCTACTCCAAAAAACAGCGGTATGCCGATAAATAGCGGAGCCAAACCGATCGATAGAGCAAGCCCCGTTATTGCTGTGGTAAAATAGATAATCCCTAATGGGAGAGCCAACAAGAAATAGAGAATCGTTGCATAGGTTTTGGGGTTAAAAAACGCCCAGCTGACTTTGCCTGTCGGCGCTTTGGCAGCCGCTTCTGTTGCCTTCATATTCAAACACTTCCTTTGGGTTCATAAGCTCACGCTCTAAGTTATAAACCCATTTTATCTGCTTTGTCAGCCTGATATAACCGTCTTAAGGAGTGTCTGAAACTAGCCTTTAGACTAGGATAGAGCCGGATGGACAAGCCCTTCTTTTTCAATTAAGCTTCTTTTCGCTCGAGTCACGATTCGTTTCGTTTCCTTTGTATGCGAAGCCTCCAACCACTCTTCACAGATTTGCAGCACCCAATCAGGATTTGTTTTGCTTGCATCATTCAGCCAATTACTTACGGAGTCTTGAACATATTTGGCGGGGTCGGATTTAACCGTGTCTAAAAGCGATAGCGCCATTGCGGGATTATCTTTTAACTGTTGAATATGTTTAGCCCAAACACCCCGCGGACGTGTCGCTTCAATGGCAAATCTTCTAATATTCGCATCCATATCGCCTGTCCAATCTTCTAAAATAACTAGCGCCTTCACTAATTCCTTAGAAATCGGTTCTCTTAGCGCCATCCATGCGATCTCGCGCACCCCAAAATGGGAATCTGCCGCAAATGGGCGGATGTCTGTCAATTTCTTTTCCAATGTTAATTCTTCTCTCAACCCAATGATGTATGCAGCCCAGCAGCGTACACTATCCGAACGATGAGCGGCTAACGCCTTGTAGATTTCAAAGCCTTCATCAATCGGCTTGGCTTCTATTAGATTAATCCACTCCGTTGCGACGGCAGGTATGATTCTCATAATCTTCTTTTCGTTCATAAGATTCAGCCTTTGGATCATCGGCTCTGACTCCTGCTGCAAACCAAGCTCATACAGAACATTTTGCAATAGAACGATATGATCGACAGCCAGCCATTCCGTCAGGTTCACCGTCTCCAGCTGTCCCTTCTGCAGCAGAATAACTACCTCATCCGGTATTTCATCCAGCTTTCGCGCTCCCTTCCTTTGAATAATGGCGTCTGAGATCATACTCGGCTTTTCTGTTTCCATGAACGTGTCTCCTAACTTGTCTGATAATTTTATGACGGACACAACAAGGGTATCATTTGGGAGCATCTTCCACTCCTTCATTATACACTATCGGCGATCCCCTCGGCTGCGGCTAAAGGCTGCAAGCTGTCGTATGGCTAGCTGGGATCAACGCTGTATTGGGGCCCTGATGGTTGCTGTATGAACGCAAAAAAAGGTCCGGCTATTCAAGCAATGCCGATTAAACTATAATAGAATCAATCTTTCAATTGAGGTGAAATGGATGTCGTTCCGTATCGTTCGAGGTAGCTAGCTTCCGGGCTGGGCAAAACGCGTACCAGCCGCCAAGGGGGTAGTCTGCCCATTTGGCCTTGTGAATCGAAGCGTGAACGATAACGGCAAGCTGCATTGCAGCTCAATATCCTCAATTAGGAAGGCGGAACCTATATGAATCCAACACAGTACAAAGCGTTTTATGATAAAGTAGGCAAGACGAACGGCTGGGATTTCAGCAGCGTGAAATGCGTATCCGAAGGAGCGAAATGGGATTTCTTCGAGGAAGTCGCGAAAAGATGCCGGCAGTCCGATCTATTGCTTGACATCGGCACCGGCGGCGGAGAAGCGGCTTTACCGGTAGCTGATTCCGTGCTGCTTCTAATCGGAATTGACCAATCTGCCGGCATGATCGATACGGCTGTCCAAAATGGCGCGAAGGCCAGCAAAAATAATACCCGCTTTCTGCAAATGAACGCGGAAAAGCTGGATTTTCCGAGAAGCTTTTTTAACATTGTTTCATGCAGGCACTCGGAATTTTTTGCGGACCAGGTCGCAAAAGTATTACCGAAGGGCGGCATATTTCTCACCCAGCAAGTAAGCGAGAACGACAAATTGAATTTGAAGGAAGCTTTCGGAAAAGGACAAGAAGCTGGAAAAGACGCCGGAACGCTAAAGCGCCGCTATATGGCCGAACTAAGCGATGCTGGATTTACCGACATTCAATCCTTCGACTATGATGCGGCCGAATATTATGAAAGCGCCGAAGATTTGATTTTTTTGCTCAAGCATACGCCGATCATTCCCGATTTCGGACAGTCGGACAACGATTTTCAAATTCTTCAGCAATTCATTGCGGATCATAAGACGGAGAAGGGCATTCGGACCAATTCGGAACGGTTTATGATTATTGCAAGATTATAGAGCAAGAACCAAAGAAGACGCTCAGCTATCGCTTAGAGCGTCTTTTTTCTTTGCTGGCTGCTGCCTAGTCAGCACTGCTGCCATCTTGTTCAAGCACTGCTTCATGCCCATTTCCGAAAACTTCATCATTTGTCCAGACAACTCTGTCATCGATTATTTAGCTGTTTTTATTGCCTGAGCCGAAGCCTATCCTATATCCGTCCAAATCTCGGACAGAAAAGTCCTTCCAGGAGCCCCAGTCGTGCTCGGTTACAGTTGGCTCGGAAACAACTATTGCGCCGTTGGCCTTTAGTTCGAGGTATAGCGCATCCAGCTCCTCATGCGTTTTTATAGCGAATATACGTTCGGTTGTAAAGTACATTTTCATTGATAAAACTCTTTTTTAACTATCGGTAGTTAAATTATTGACTTCTATTTATTCAGCTCCTATAATTAGCCTGAATAACATTTAGGTAAGGAGAGATCATCATTAAAAAGAAAGAGCTTACCTTTAACCAATTAATTGAGGCTGCATTCGAGCTTTTTTCAGAGCATGGCATTGAAAAAACGAGTTTAGGGATGATCGCTAAAAGGGTGGGCATTACGAAGCCGTCCATCTATTATCATTTTGCCACTAAAGAAGACTTAATCAGTGAGGTTTTTAAGCACGTTTTTAACGGACATTATTTCACTTCTTACTTTCAGATAGACTCTATTGATGAATCTAATTTTGCACAAGCTCTGTATGAAGGCGGTATAAACATGATGCCCGTTGATGACAAAGAGCATTATGCCGTGTTGAGAGTAATAAATGAGTTTGCGATGCTGGCCGAGCGTGAAGCGCTTTATAGGGAGCGTCAGACCGAGATGCATCAACAATTTCTGAACGGGTTTCGGGGTTTACTATTCATTGGAGCAGATTTAGGCGTTGTGCCGCCTCGCAATATAGACTATAAAGCGCATCTTCTTGCGCTAGTAATCGATAATATTTCCAGATGTGTCATGATGAAAATCGAGATGGACTATCAGGGCGTCTGGAAGGAAGCCGTGAATAGCATACTGAATGAAGGGTTTAAAATCAGCTGATATAACATCAAATACATAGAGGTGATTAAATGAAATATTGTATCATCACAGGCACATCTAGAGGAATTGGAGAATCGTTGGCCAAGCAGCTTCTGGATGAGTCCCATCATCTTTTTTGCATTTCCAGAACGGTTAATCACGACCTCATTAAACTATCGGAGAAGGCAAATAACGCTATAACGTACTTCCCATTTGATCTAAACAAGATCAGTGAAATAGATCAGCTTTTTGAAAAGATGTTTAGCATCATTCGTCAAAATCCGCAAGTGGATGCCATTTATTTAATCAACAATGCCGGGATGCTGTCTCCCGTTGCTCCTATCGAACGATGCAGTACGGCAAGCGTGATTGAGAACGTAACGATCAATTTGCTGGCTCCTATGACGATGACTTCACATTTTATAAAGCATACACAAGGTATGAACGTAGACAAGCGCATCATGAACATCTCATCTGCCTCAGCAAAATATTTAATGCCATCACAAAGCTGTTACAGCACCTCTAAGGCAGGTTTGGACTCATTCACCAAAAGCATCAATTTAGAACAGACGGGCAACGAATATCCTGTCAAAATTGCTTCCGTATATCCCGGCATGATCGATACTCAAATGCAAGCAGAGATTCGATCTGCGAATGTCGAAAACTTCCCTTACGTGGGTCAATTCATTCAAATCGCACAAGAAGGCAAGCTGCAAACCGCTGCTTATACGGCAGGGAAACTAATCGATATTCTATCCAGTGACGATTTTGGCAGCACAGCAATAATTGAAGAACTGTAACTTATTGCACTTCTAAGAGGGGTTCATCGCCCCTCTTTGTTCCTTCCTCTAAACTATTTTCTTCTGCCGATGTACAATAAATGAGAGGATATTCCCAAGACGGACGGATCTTTCGCGAGTTCAATAACCAAGTCCCTCAGCATCTGAGACTCGCCTCTATCCTCCCAATACTGCCTTTGTTCGCTGCTTATCAACCCGCCGATACTGGATGAGCCAATCAGCTCAATGGTTTCGAAGCCATAGCTTTCCATGAAAGGCTTGATATCATTGATGTTGAAGTAATAGGCTCCTGTGAACCGTCCTGTATCCACGTGATCAAAAGTCCCTGTATTCCGGAACTCATTTATAGAATTCATCGTGTCATTCGGCTTCCAGTGTTGCGGATATTGTAAAGAAGTCATTGTCATTCTCATTCTGCTTTGAAAGGCGACATAGACGGTGCCTCCCTTTTTTGTAACGCGGAACAACTCCCTAACAGCGCTTATCCGTTCCGTAGAGGGGCCCCAGCATCAAAGAAGCATCGAAAGTCTCGTTAGGCATACCATCCAAATTTGCAGCATTTAACACATGAAAGCCGCTGAATTGATTCGTTAATCCCAGTTCGCTTGCCCTCTCCTTAGCCAGTTCATAAAAATACTAAAATATTTTCACAAAATTCCTCTTGGCGATAATGGCTCTTTCCAGATTCTGTTACTAGTTTTATAGACACTTATACCATTTTATTATAAATCATCGCCTTCCGAAGCTCTGTGACTCATATTACAATTTTGATTGCTAGAGCAGACGAGCGCGGATAATATAGTGGCGCCCTTCAATACCTCGATAGAGATTGTACTAAATAATGTAATTTTTTGTCGAATTTTTTTAGATAAAAAAATCACGTCCTCCAAAGGAGAACGTGATAGGAAGCAGCTTGGCTCCACATTTCAATATGTTAATTACGTTTTCGGGCTACCACAGCTAACCGGCCGTTTTCTGTTGAGTATTCACACGTAGACAGTACAATAAGCTTATCGCCATATTGGGCTGTCACGCCCGTGTCGTAAAGAGCGAGTTCTTTAATGTTCTGAATATACGCGTCAAACTCAGCAGATGTTTCAACCTTCCCAGTCTGGTAGTATTTAAAATCGTCGTCCGATTTGCGATAAACCTGTGATACCATAACGGCAACAATCTCATACTCTTCCTCTTCGTAAAGCGTACTGAACTGAATAGTCGCATGCTCTTTATAATAGTTTTCCTTCTTATACTTCATCAAATCGGCAAAGATCAAGCCGTTTTTCATATAATGTCCGTGAATCAGTAAAATGTCCGAACCGTTTATCCGACTGGATGCGTCCAAAAAGGGGAGTCCGCTTTTGTTCTTCTTTTTATCGAAATCATGATTAAGATAGTATTCCGCATCCCGCAGGTTTTGCATAACCGGGTAATCAATACGGGTGCCGTCGATTTTCAGCCAACCGACGATATCCGGGTTTCTCCTGTATAGCTCTTGAAATTCGGGGAGAATGGCCGGTTCATTCGCCTTCGTGATAAGGGGCGAGGGCGTTGCAGCGCCCCCGCCTGTATCTTGTTCAGTTTTCCAGAATTCTGCCAGTTCTTTCATTCGCTTCCGTTCATCATAATCCCGCAGGAGAGTACTTGCTACAGTGACGAGTGAGAAAACCAACGTAATACTGGAAAGGGCGATAAGAATTTTTTTGATTTTGCTCATTCTCTTACCGCCTTTCCTGTTATTGAATGTGTTTTTTCTTCTTGCTAATTGGTAGGCACAATCCGATCACAAGCAAGGACATCAGCGCCAAAACCATATAGAAGATTAGCGATGTACGATTATCTCCTGTTTTCGGAACATTGTCCAGTTCATAGTTGGTGTGACCGGCTCCGTTATTGCCGCCAGTTTCGTTGCTGCCGTCAGTTCCGTTGCCGCCGTCAGTTCCGTTGCCGCCGTCGCCGGGTTCGGGGTTACCAGGTCCGGGATTGACGGGGCCAGTTCCGCCGCTATTGCCGCCGGAACTTATCGGGGTCATCTGTATATCGTAGCGTACGATGTCGCTTCCGACCGAGATGGTTGCGCTCGTATACGTCTCATACCCGGCCTTCGTTACAACCAGATAGTAATCCGTGTCCGGGTACACCATGTATGCATATGAGCCGGTGGCGTCACTGCTCTGACTTGGACTGGCGTTATCGTTTGGCGCAAAGCCTAGGATTACAGGCAACGTTACTTTCGTGCCGGGTACGATGCCATTCGCCTTGTTCCTTGGCGTATCCGCATAGTACAGCGTCACTTCAGCGCCTTCGATTACTGCGCCAGTCGTTGCGTCCGTAATGATGCCATATGGGTCAACGAGCTCCTGCGAAATATTCAATTCGCCGTTCGCTTTCACATCCAGCTTCGCATCCCGAATGAGCGTCAGTTCTTTGCCCGGCGCAACTTCGTAACGGACTTCCATCGTGTAGCTCTCCGCAGATAAGCCATCCGCGAAGAACGTGCCATTAGGCTGCAATTTAAATGCTTTCGGTGCGCCATTATGATCCACAATATAATTGCCGTTCGCATCCTTCAAATAAATATGCATCTTGTCGGCGAGCGCGCTGTTCAACAGCGAAGACTGACCTTCAGGCTGCTTCAGGAGCACGATGCCTACAGCTGTAATATGCGCCGGAACCCGTTCGCCGCCATTTACATTGCTGTCAAGCTCTGCTTTTTGCTTGAAGGTAATCGATTCATCAACGCCATTAATTTTGATCGTTTTCGTGAAGCTGATCGTATACTCTCCGCCATACGGAACAGGGAGGAAATACGCTCCAACGGCATCGGTCGTGATCCTGTGCATCTCTCCCGTTACATCGTTTGTAACTACAATGTCCGCATTCGGAATTACTTTACCCGTTGTGTTGTCCCGCAGCACCCCTATGATTGCCGCCGGCGTAGCGGTTACAGTCGTGGTCGCCGTCAATTTACCTTCTGTCAGACTGTCCACCTTGGCTGTTATGCTGTGATCCTCAGGCGCAGACACGCCCAGCTTTGGCGGAATATAAGAGATAACCGCTTTTCCTTGCGCATTGGTCTTAGCCTTTACTTCCGATTGATCCGGCAGTGTAAAGACGACTTCCGTGTCCGCAACCGGTTTGCCTTCATAATCGGTCAACGTAGCCGTCAACTGTGACGGCGTGTTACCGTCGCCGGGAACGACTGCAGGATCTGCCGTCAGCGTCAGCTTGCCCGGGAGATACTTCGCATTGACGAAGCGAGCTTCGGCAATCTGCTTCTCCACGATCGTACCGCTATACGTCCGATTCTCCGGATCGGTGGTATAACCTTCACTCGAATAATCGGTCTCGGTGACGATATAGCTGTCACCGCTCGGAATGCCTTCAATGACGACGTTCTGCCCATGCTTGAGGGCGATCGTCTCACCGGATTTGATCGTTCCAGTGGTGCCGTCCGATTTCGTATAGACATACGCCTCGCCTGCAGCGGCATCCGGGAATGTGACAGTAAACTCAAATTCCTTCCCCTTGTCCGCGCCGCTGCCGACTACCGTCTCCCCGATCAGCAGACCGCCGTACACAAACCGCGTGTTGACGACCTCTGCTTTATGGTCGCCTCCATCGGCAATGGTGCCGGCCGTTTTCCAGTCCGGCCAAGTCGTCGTATAGCCGTCAAGCGTATAATCGGTCTGGGCGACAGTGTAGTTCGTGCCGACGGGAATTCCGTCAATAGCGAGCGTTTCTCCATGCTTGAGGGAGATCTTGCCGCCGGATTGAACGGTTCCTGTGGAATTGTCCGACTTCGTATAGGTATAAATTCCGCTTGCGCCCTCGCCGTCGAGGGTGACGGTGAACTCGAACGCCTTATTCTTGTCACCGCCGTTGCCCACAACCGTCTCCCCGATCGTCAGCTTGCCGGGGAGGTACTTGGTGTTGACAAACTTCGCTTCGGCAGTTTCCTGCGCCACAATGCTGCCGGTACGCGTCAAATTCGCCGGATTGGTAACGTAGCCCTCGCTTGTGTAATCTTTCTGGACGATGGTGTAAGTAATGCCATCAGGAATGTCCTTGATGGTGATGGTCTCGCCGCCTTTCAGCGTAACGGTTCCGCCGCTGGCCACAGTGCCGCTTTTAGAGCCGGAATAAGCATAAGATTTGCCGTTGCTGAAGGTAATCACATATTCAAATTCCTTATTCGCGTCTGCTCCTTTTCCCTCTATCGCCATATCCAGCTTCAAATCGCCGGGCACCCACACAGGGGTTGGCACAACCAACGGGCTGGCCGAGGTCACGAGCTCGCCATCCGCAAAGGTAGGGCTGTCTTTCACGTCAGCAACGCGAACTGGGTAAACCGTAGTGGTGGGCAGATAAGTATTCTCGTCAATATAGGTCTGCTTCAACTGGTAGAGCCCCGGATTGGGGATCAGCAGCGTAAGCTTTCCATTTGCATCTGTTTTTCCTTTAATAGGTATGCCCTGCTGCTCCGCCTCTGTTACGCCATCGGCTTCATACAATGTGAACCAAACCTCTGGCAGCGGCTTGTTTGCAGGATCGACCTTTAGTATATACAGCATACCGTTGGAGCCCGCGCTGCCGCTTACGTCATTGGCATCCAACGTGCTTTCGCTGATTGCCTCGATGACCGGCAGGCTGTCATCGCCTAACAGCTCGATTTTGTTGCCGACTTTTCCCGGAGTCATTCCGCTCGACTCGGTCTGATAGACGATCTGGTAGAACTGATTCGGATCCTTCATCTTGAAGGTCAACTTGGTAGGATTTCCTGCAGACTTTTGCATCTCCACCTTGACCTCAGGGTCGGAGCCGGTTAAATCCAGCGCAGCGCCCACCCTCTCCAGTGCTCCGCTGGCGGTCATCTTTGCACGATATACCGCCATATCGGGCGGCGTGAGGGAAAGGTTCCCATCTATATCGGTGCGCAGGGTCAATCCTACTCCAAGGGTATCCTGCAAATAGACGCCATCCTTCATTGCGAAGGACGGGGCGTAGTTCACCGTCCACTCCTGAATGCCGGAAGTGGGCTTGGTTACCGATTTGCCCAGTGAACTGATCGGAACGATCACCTTGCGGCTTTCAGCGAGCACTTTTTCAACGCCGCCCCACGTGATCTTCAGCTCAGCTTTGTTAAACCCTTCATGCTTCGTCTTGCCTGCCGCGAGGTCTGCACTCAAAGCCTCCGCCGTTGGTCTTGCCTTTACCAGAATGACGTAAGGGCTTTCCAGTTTGGTGAAGGAGAAGGTGCCTACGTTATCCTCGGCAGAGAAGCTGACCACATGGCCTGGGTCGGTTGGCTCAATCACCTTAACAATAGCATTAATCTGCTTGCCATAATCAGCAAGATTACGCGAACCCTGGTAAAGCTCGTAGTCCTTCCCTTCAGAAAACGGTACGAATTCCCATCCCTCAGGCAGGGTATCCACCAGTTGGATGTCCGTTGCCACACGATTGACGCCGGTCATCTGTTCGGTTTTCAATCCAGGTATATTCACAGCCAGCCGGAAGGTCACCGTCTTGCTCACCCGATCATATGCCGCAATCGTCCATGCCTCGTTGCTGTCGTCCCGAATGTAGCTGCCGATGCTATTGGGGGCGACATTTTCAGGCGTGCCATCTGCTTTCAAGGGCTTCGATGCAAAGAGCATTTCCTTATTGAGCATCCTTGAGAATACTTGAGGGTAGGCATCACCTTGGCTCAAGAGGGTATTGCCGCTAAACAAGTAAGCACGGTTATAGCGGTATGGCTGCCCGCCCGAGTACTGCCCCGCGAAGTCGTTCGGGTTAGTCATCTCCGAGCGGAAGGTGAAGGATGCGGGCGTATCTTTGTATCCAGTGACCTTAAGTAAGTCCGCCACCCGCTTGCCATCTTGAAACAAGGGGATAATCTCTAGCTTCAAGCCGTCATTGCTCTTAAAGGAGTCGACCTGATATTGCTGCCATGTACTCCCGTAAAGCTTCTTGCTAATCTCGGTGAGAACCTCCATGCTCACCTCGTTATTCGCATCTACCTTAGTGATGTCAAAGGCGGCATCATATCTCAGGAGGTCGTAAACCGCAAAATTCGGGTCTTCATACTGCGGGTTTACATTCACCGTCCAAGTGATTGCAGCGATGTCGTAGTCGTTCTCGCTGCCTGCAATATTATAGCTGGCGCTGCCGCTTTTTGTGATGCCATGCGCGCCGACGGTGACCGTTGCAGAACCGCTTACGGTTTTGGGCTCGTTCCCCACAGTTGCATCGTTATTCTGTAAGCCGCTTGGTGGATCTTCCAGCGACCAGTTTACGCGGGCTGTATTTGTAAAGGTGCTGCCTTTCTCCACCTTGGACACAATAACCAGCCGGACAGGGCTGATTTCCCCCTCAGGAATAGAATAAGTATCATTGTCTGCGCCCGTAGGGATAATCGGCGTTTTGGTATCAGACCAGTCCTTCTTGGTTGTATCCCACAGCTGATAGGCAGCCGATTCGAAAATCAGATCATTCGGCAGTGCATCAGTGATGGTGAAGCCCTTTAACCCCTGTTTGCTGTATTTTTTGTTAACATCGATGGTCCATGTCACAAGGGTGTCATCCCCCCGCTTGCTCACCGCACCGTATTTCTGAATCCAGTCAGGATAGATGTTGATGCGGAAAGATCCTGCCTCAACCAACAAATTTTCTGCCTCGTCCTTCAACTGAGCGGTGGTGTCCATTTTCTGGCCGCCGTCATTTCCGGGAACAGTATGGTACTCATAGTAGTAAAATTCCTTAGGAATCCAGGTTTTGAAGGTGATCGTCGCCTTGCTTCTGGGTTCTCCAGGCGTGGACACGTTAGGAAAGATGTAGGACAGTGCGCCATTTTCGTATACCGGTGTTGACGACTGCCCGTCGACCGTGAACGAACCTGCAACATAGGCGCCTACGGCATTCGTGTTTTGAAGTCCCTTTACGCTAAGGTTGTCATAAAACATCTTCCCGTCCAGCGGCAGCGGAATGGTGTTGTCGTCTTGGTCAAAAGCTTCAACATCCACCTTCCACGTGATCGTGCCATCTACAAACGACCCCAAATTCAGGTTAACGTAGGAATACTGGCTCGGCTTCGTAATGTCGAGAGGCGTTATCGCGATTTTGTACGCGGGCGTAAGCGCCGGGTTCGAAATGTAGAAGCCCTCGCCGAATATTTCTGTTTCTGCTTCATCATCGTAATTTATGCCCGACAAATCCGCTTTTGCAGTGGTCGATAGGCTGATTTTGACGTCCGTTTTTGCGCCGTTAAAAAACGTATCATCGCCATCGAAGGTAATGGAGATGGCTCTCTCGGTAAACTCAACGGTTGCGATTTTTAGGCTCCCCACCATGATAGGCTTGCTGCCTGTTGCCGTCAGGTTCACCATAGGGAAATAAGTTGCTTTGTCAAAAATCACCTTGTCGTCCTTCAGGATAATTGAATCATCTGGAGCGGTTTGATTGTCACCCTTCACCGGCACCTTGATGTCGGTCAGATTCAGGGTGAATGGCTGTCTGCCGTGGATGATGCCGCCGATGTCAACAGCTTTGCTATCCTGTACCACCTCTAGCTCAAAGGTTGTATTAGCCCCCTTAAGGACCGCCGTTTTGTCCGCTGGATCTGCCGTCATAGCTGCGAGGGCATCGGCCGGCGCAGCATATACCGCCTCAATTACCGACGGTTCGGCCGCATCCGGTGCGCTCCCTGCATATGCAGTAGCGGAAAACGTTACCGTCTGCAAGGCAAGCAAAACCGCTAGGCAGAGAGATAGTACGGATTTGCTTACACTGCGTTTTCGTTTCATTGCAAAACTCTCCTCCATTTCCCAACTTTTTGTCGAAGCAAGATCATGAGCCCAAAATAGCGTCTAGCGTCCGTGGGTGTGCAGGCCGCTGATCAATGCTTAGTAACCTTCCCCCTCTCCTTCGATCATCTTCGACAGTCATACAATGTAAAATGACAAAATACGCCAAGTTTACACAGCGTATTTCATCATTTTACAATAACGACCTATACAAAATCTAAACAACGAAGTTATTTTGTTCGCAGAAAAATAAACAAAAAAAAACGGCATCTCTGCCGTTTGTGTATTAATCTTGATGTAGTTTTTAAACGCTGAGCGAGCCGCGGAATCCCCTTGCTCCATAGTAAGACTCCGCACCGTTATGATACACAAAAACATTGCCGTAGCGGTAATCAGCAAAGATGGCGCCACCGAGCTTTCTAATCTCGGAAGGCGTTTTAATCCAGCTCGATGTTTTCGTGTCGAAATGCCCAAGCTTCTGCAGCTCTCTATATTGCTCCTCTGTTAAAAGCTCAATACCCATTTCAGCCGCCATATTCATCGCGCTATTTTCCGGTTTATGCGCCTTCCTTGACTCCAGCGCTTCGTGGTCGTAGCAAACGCTTCTGCGGCCTTTTGGACTTTCTGCTGAACAATCATAAAAAATGTACTCATCCGCCTTTTGATCATAGCCCACAACATCCGGTTCGCCGCCGGTGCTTTCCATTTCATGGAGTGACCACAGCTTTTCGGAGCTGGTTTCCAACTTTTCTTGTATTTTAGCCCATTCAATTCCTTCATGGCGAATCATGTTTTTCTCAAAACGGGCTTTCAATGCTCTGAGCAGTACTTCGCGCTGTTCTGGAGACAACTCCTTTTTCATGCTGCTATTTGTCATCAAGGAACTCCTCTTATGAATTTTCGATTAGCTGACACGCTTTAATCTTTTGTCATAATGTCATTTTATCGTTAATCACTAATCTTTTCAAAGGCTTGGACTAGATGCAATATTAGAGCAGCGCGCCGTTTTGGCGAAGAAGTTCCGCCACGTTATTGTTGCCTTGATTAACTGCGAGTGACAATGCCGTTTCTCCGCCCTCCATTCTAGCGTTAACATCGGCTCCATGGTCAATCAATAAGCGAATGATTTCAAGGTTATCGTCATGGAATGCAGCAGTGTGCAGAGAAGTATGTCCATTGCTGTCGAATATATTAGTCTGCGCATGATGAGACAAAAGCAGTCTGATAACTTCCACGCTGCGCTCCCCCGCAAGCGCTGAATGCAATGCTGTATTCGAAGGAATGTAAGAAATCTTGGAATGAGATACCGCATTAACGTCTGCGCCATAGTCTAGCAAAATCTGAATTGCATCTTTATTGCCAAAATGCGCCGCATATCCCAAGGGCGTTAGCCCGTCGCCATTTTCCGTATTTGCAAGATGCGGGCGAGATTCAATAATGTCCTTTAACCGTGAAGCTTCACCTAACTGAACCGCTCGAAAAACTTCATCAATCATTTGTGTCGGCTCCATTCAATTATAACCTCCATTTTGTCTGTTTAATGCGAATTAAATACGAGCTGTGCTGCTCTAGCCATATCCGTTAGTGTTATAGACTGATCGAAGTACGCAGATATAAACTCATGACCTGTATGTATTCTTTTATATAATTCCTCACGCGTTGAGGCTCTTAGGGACTGAAGCTTCATTATTTCTTTATTCACCTGTCGATGAACCCTTAGGAGCCCCTGTGCCAAGTCGAACAGCTTTTCTTCTAGCGATGTCGCATCAAGATGATTTTTCGTATAATCAGATTTGATTTGAAATAAGGGGCTGCTAACCATGCGTCATTATATGTTTTCATTCTTAAAAGTTTTAATCGATAATGCGCCCTTCCCCTTCCAAAAATAGCTCTCGCTCCTGGCGTGAAGAATCGGTTTGTACCGCTTATTTTTTGGCATCATTTTCACCTAGTTTAAGAAATATATTAATTATTCACCTATTAATGCAACCTTATATCAGCCGCTTTTACGTGGCACGGCAGTTGTTCGTAACTCCCCATCTCTTTAATAATCGGATAGATCTCCTGTAACGCATCCTTGCTCAGTTTTCCGATCGTTGAATATTTCACCATATCCTTAGATGTCACCCCAGAGAAGGCTCTTGCAAAATGGTTGGTCGGAAATACGGCTGTAATTCCTATTCCATAGTTAGCCGCCGAAAATGGTGTATATTCGCCAATAAGAATTTCACCTGCATTGTTTATACAGGTCAAAGCACGAGTCTCAGTTTCTTTATTACATACGATCATCAAATGTTCTGGCGCAAACCAATTAATAAAATCAAAAGCTTCGTCAATGTCTGATGCAACAACGATTGCGCCCTTGCCGTTATTGCCAAAGACATTTTGTAAGTATTGTCTTCGTTTTTCTTCGACCTCATCCATACATTTCCAAAGGAATGCTTCTACTTCGCGAGCAAGGCTTGCAGAGGCTGTGACCAGAATAGATGATGAATCGGGCCCATGTTCCCCTTCATTGATTAGGTCGTAAGCTATTTTTAACGGATCGGCAGTTTCGTCTGCGAAAATTACACATTCTGTGGACCGAGGCCTAATACACTCTTTTTGCCGTATGTCATTGCTGCACTCATTGCCGCCGCAATTCCACCTGGTCCTGGCCCGTAAATCCCATCTACTTCCGGAATGGATGCTGTGCCTTGGGCAAATCCAGCAATTATAGATACACCGTTGCCGATTACAAATTGGTCCGCTCCCGCAAGCTTAGCCGCCGCTACCGTTCCTTGATCTCCAAGTCCGTTTTTTAACGGAGGCATCCCCACAACGATTTTCTTAACACCTGCTGTTTTTGCTGCTGCAACAAGCATTATCGCAGTAGAAATTAGCGGCCCTTTCCTTGCCGGAATCCATACGCCTATCGCATCTAAAGGAACCACATTTTCACCGATTACGGTCCCAGGCCTAATTTGCTTCTCCCACGTTTTCGGCAGCATAGCTAAATTAGCATCCCGGACATTTCTAATGGCTTGCTCTATTGCTGACCGTAATGATGGTGACAACGAGGATACGCAATTTTCAACATAATCCTTTGACAGAATCAATTCATCCAAATCGACCTCATCATATTTCTTTGTTAGACTTCTGATTCCTTCATCCCCCTTATTGGCCACCTCGTCAAAAATGGATAAAACCCCATTAAGCACATCTTTGCTGAATAACGTTTTATGTGATTTGAATCGCTCTGTAAGTCGTTCCCTCTGTTCTGGTATGTTGAATATAATGCTTTTGCTTTGCATCTCTTTCTACCTCCAATTTTTTAATAAAACAAAAAGAGCCATGCAGGATAAAAAAATACCTACATGACTCTTATCTTCAAGTCCGCAGGTATAACGCCAATAAGCGTTTGTACCTACGGAATAAATTCCGTAATACAAACGCCTAACTGTGATGATGGTTATAGGATTTTGTAATTATATAAATAAAACGGTTCATTTTGATATCCCCCTAAACCATGCTTGGACATATTATAAAGTGCAAACTACTGTTTGTAAAGAGTTCCCAGAATCGTCTCAGAAAAGACCCCCACTCGATAGAATAGCGGTTCGTTATTTAGGACTGATGATACCGCATGAACTCGTTTATTTCTTCACGAGTGAGTTCGTCATACTCCCGAGTGCAAAGTTGAATCACTTTTGAAATCATTTCTTGCGGCATTGCTTCTTTATTTGTGTTGTCTTCTCCGAATTGTTCTTTTATTGCTTGAAATGTTTGTTCGTTAAAAGCAACATTTCCATCGTATGTCCTAATTAAAGCGTCAATAATAGTTTCTTCTTGGAATGGCTTTACTACAAAGTCTCTCGCTCCTTGTTCAAGAATCTCAAATATTACCGGTAAGAACCCTTTAGCGGATAAAGCTAATATCTTTGCGTCTTTGTCGATTTCCTTTATTATTTTCGTTGCAGTTATGCCGTCCATTATAGGCATATTAATATCCATAATAACAATATCTGGTTTTACATCATTAAACTTGTCGATAGCCTGTTGACCGTTCTCAGCCGTAACAACGAGATAACCATGCTTTTCTAACATTTCACAAAGAATTTGTCGCATAAAAGCTACATCATCAACTAACAAAATCTTTTTCGCGCTCATTCCCTTTTCATCCCCTTCTATCTCATTTATTCTTCGATAAACAGAAGCAACTGTTTTCTCAAGAACTTTTTTTTCATTCTCAAGCTGTTGTAACCTTGCAAATAAGGCTTGCTTTAACCTTTGTCTTTCTAAATACGCTCCATTATGTAACAGTTCCCTGATGGCATCTAAACTGAACCCATACTGCTTTAGTTCCATTATCAACAACAGTTGGCTAACTTGCTCTTTTGAGTAGTACCTATATCGGTTACTTTCTTCAACGTGTACGGGCTTTAGCAGGCTAATTTCATCATAATACCTTAGCGCATCGACAGATGTTTTAACGATTTTTGATATTTCTCCAATGGTATACACCGTCCCCCTCCTTTCCAAAATATTCTTCCAACAATGACATGATAAACCCTTGGGTAAGTCCAGGGTCAAGGTATTTGTTTTTACTTTTTTAATCTTTATTGCTGCCTCCGTCAGAGATTTAACTGAGCCTAATTAAAATGAGTATAGAGGAGCGTATGCCCCTCTATACTCTTTTCGCCAATATAAGTAATAGTGCTTGATAATATTGACGGGGGTATATCAAAATTTGACCCGCCCCCCATCAAATTTTTACTTTTTCTTGGCAGGTCTCCATTTGAAGCCGCAGTTCATACACCCATTTACAATTTCACTTCTTCCAATGAACCCAACTAAGATACTTACAGGTAAGGATACAAAAATCGATATCCCACAAATAACGCCGATGAAAGTAACCAGACCTTCAAACACTCCACCACCTGTGCTACTTCCACCACCTGTGCTACCAATTCCGATTTCTACAGTATCCATAAAAAGAAATGCTCCAACTGTACCGACTAACAGTAATATGATAGGAAATAACCACATCCATCCAAGCGTTTTGAACATGTTTGCAAAGCTGTAGCCTTTCTTGTTGGCTACAATTTGCTGTGACTTGTATTTGCGGCATACTACAGCATTTACATTATTTATATTGTCCGATTGATTCCCCGCTCCCCTTGCTTGATTAGTTGTTGTCCTGTTTACTTGGAGACTTGCCGCCCTGGATTGACCGCTAGCAGTCCTATTAGCTTGGGCGAAGTCGCCACCCATCCCCTTCTGCACAAAAAAGCCTCAGAGCATTGTCTCTGAGGCAATCTTTTTCGTTTGCAATATAATCTCTCCTAACCAAACATCTCCGACTTTGTCAGTCCTAAATCCCAAAGGAATATCCTCTTGTAGGTCAGAAATCCAGTAATTATTTGAATCTATGGCAAGTTCCCATTCCAGCCACGGATTTTCTTTTTGTTAGAGAATGGATTTGCCATATTATTGTCCTTCACTTAATTGGATTGAACTATACGGAGAGTACTTCTTCATGACCCATTCATGAAATACTCGATAAACCGAACTGGAATCAGATACAGAAAAAATGAACGTGCCTTGCACTTCTCTACGGCTTAACTTTGAATCAATAAGAAAATTGTCGTCCTCTTCATTCAAGTATATATCATAAGTCCCATCATTAGATTTGAATCCCACAGCATGGATATCGAGCCCCTCCTTACAAAAAACTAATTGAACTATTGATGGTTCTAATTCAACTACTTCATTGAAAAGTGGATTGTGTAATTCTTCGTCAAAGTTGCTCTCATCAATTAGATAACCTTGAAAATATCCATCTACCAAGAAACTAAGTCGCTCAATTATTAAATGAATTTTGTCGAAAGGAAAGTTTTTAATATGACCTAAATTATTATCAGAGTACTCCCATATGATATGTTCTAGGACTTTCGCATGCGTATAGCTAATTGCTCTAGAGATTACTCTATCTAAAGGTTTATCAAGGGTTTCTTTAATTACTACCTTCACACTATTGTAGTAATCCCAAAATAATAGGAAATCAAAAACAGATTCTTCACTCAATTTATGTATAAAAGTGTTATCTGCACAGTTATAGTTATTCATAAGTACTTGTAATTCGTTCTCCATAAGCCCCCTCCGATTGTTTGCTCTACATAAAAATTCCACTCAACAATGAAAAACCCTTCCAGTCAAAGGAAGGGTCTGAGCACCGATACATCTTATTATTAATCTTTCCTCACTAACAGTGAACAGCACTCCACATGTGTGGATTAAGCATTATTGACAATAAATATTATGGATGCAGCAGTGTTCACCTTTATTTTTGTATGTAGAGTTCGTAATCCCTTTGATAAGATACTTTCGTCTCTTCGTACGTAGGTATCTCTAAAAATTTTACTCCTTCAATATTCAAGGAAAAGAAGTCATTAGCTATTATTTTTATTATTTGCTCAATATTACTTGTATCCCAAGCCTTTGACAACTTTGACCAAACATAAATATATGTAGGCTTATGACCGTTGTTGTTCATTGGAGCAGAATGGGTAACTTGATGTGAAATATCTTCCTCATCCCTCGGATAGATATAGCTATATCCTACATCCAATTTGCCGTTTATAAACTCTTCAATTTCATTACAGAATTCTTTGTCCTCAATTTTATCAAGTTCATTGTTTAACAGATTTATTAGACAGGGCTGAGTTAATAAATCAAAGTAACCTAGAAAATTTTTCTTCTCTTCATCCGTGTATAATGTGATTTCGTCATTACAACTTTTGTCACAAAATCCATATACTCCATACCAAAATAGCCAATGGCGAACATGTACAAATACAGTTTTCATATTGTTCCATCAACCTCATTTTTCGTTTCTGAAAAATTGGATTCACCAATTAACTTAAAAAGGTCCTCTTTAATTATCAAAACACCATGTTTCAATTTCTTTGCTAAGAAATTGCCGATTAATTTATTTTCCAATTGACTAAACGCTTCGGACACTAAAATGCTGAATGGTTCCGTCGATGGCTGCTGACCATTCAACACTTTCTTATAACTTGTTGGTGCGCCTAACTCATGATATGTCTGAACTGTGTTAAGTTCAAATGAGTCCCATATCTTCACAGAAAGATTAAGGAGAGGTAATAACTTTGAATTGTCGTACATCAATAATTCATCATCCAAGAAAATATCATCTTCAGGGACAATCAATTGCAAAACAATTTCGTTGGATTGATACATCCAAAATAAGCGGAGATGGCTGTATAAATCAGAATTCAGGAGAATTTGTTTATAATCATGCTTTACATGCTGGTCAAATCCCAACTTGAATTTCTTAGCAAGTTTGGATGAATTCCAACTTATTATCTCTTCTAGCGTATTGTTCTCAGACATCCAGTAACCTGACTTAAATGGGAATTGGTTAAATATGATGTAGTAAATATCATTCACAAAACTCTCTTTAAATGTTGAAAACGGAAAAGAATAGTATACTGAAAAATATGGTGGCATCGAAGCAACTCCCATTTATACAATTTCTTTTGTTACTAATTTGTTTCCAAAAGGGAAATTCCTTTTTTGGGACGAGAAGTTTCTAATGTATCTAGAAAGAAAAAACGATTTCATTAACAGCACTTGACATGGAGCCTCTAGTGGGCATGATTTCTTGCGAATTGCGCCGAATCTTGAATGATTGGCTTGGCTAAATAGCCTGTCACGCCCACCCCTCCATGTAAAGTTTTACATCCATACGCATCATAACTATTACATACATTGGGGGGAGCACAACATGACCGTAAATAGGGTGTTTCAAGTTGGTAAAGAAAGCAGAAATATTAATGATATTTTTAATGAGCTTGTCCGCAGCAACATTGACTTTATTTTGAAGAGTTCGTACCCTGAGAATAAGATGAACACTGTTGCATCTCAAAAAGGGCAACCGAGTTGGAACAATTACTTTCTAACGAAAAAGACACTGAACAAAGTATCAGTGCCTTTCAAAAAGAATTAATGAAATTCTTCCAACTTGATTCGTCGGACGAGGAAACACTTCGAATAATGCTTCATAACTTGATTGACAAAGTTGAAGTGTTTCCAAACGAAAGCATTAGCATACATTATTGCTTTTCAACCCGATGTTAAGGGGAGCCTAACCGGCTCCTTTTTGACATCATTTTTTTAGAGTCATCAATATTACACTCTCCACATGGGCAGTATGCGGTATATCCATTAGAGTCACAACCGCATGATCAATTTACGAGTATACCGTTCGAGACTTGGGGTTGGGAACCATCAGATTCGCCAGGTGTATGCAATTCTTGGGATGCTGCTCCAATTGGATGTCATAACAATTGTTTATATATCTAAACCATTATAAAAATCTTGTAGCACTTTTCGAACCTCATCTGTAGACTTTGTTTGCATGAGCTCATCTTTCAACTCATCAGCCTTATCAAATCCGTTAATATAGATCTTAAAAAATCGAAGCAGATGAACAAACGGTCTCGGTTCTAATTCTGTTGAGTACTTATCATATAAGTCTATATGAAGGTTTAACAAATCAATTTTTTCATCTCTGCTATGATGTCTAGTATTTCGCTCAAAAGCAAATGGATTTTTAAATATACCTCTACCGATCATAATTCCATCTATTCCATATTGTTCAGCAAGCAATAAGCCTGTTTGCCGGTCAGCAATATCTCCATTGATCGTTAATAATGTATGCGGTGCAATTTGATCTCGAAGCTGTTTAATTTCAGGTATCAACTCCCAATGAGCTGCTACTTTACTCATTTCTTTCTTGGTACGCAGATGAATAGACAGATTGGCAATATCTTGCTGTAAAACATGTGTTAACCACTCACGCCATTCTTCAACATGCGTATAACCAAGTCTAGTCTTTACACTTACAGGTAATCCGCCCGCTTTAGCAGCTTGTATAATATCTGCAGCAAGCTTAGGTTGTAGGATAAGTCCACTACCTTTAGCTTTAGCTGCGACATTATGAGCAGGACAACCCATATTAATATCTATACCTTTAAAGCCAAGCTTAGCCAAGCCTATACTCATTTCTCTATAGTATTCAGGGTTATTTCCCCAAATATGTGCAACCATGGGCTGTTCATCTTCCGTAAAGTATAATCTGCCACGTTCACTATATATACCATCTGGATTACAGTAACTTTCCGTGTTGGTAAACTCAGTAAAAAACACATCAGGTCTACCTGCTTTAGCCACAACATGACGAAACACGACATTGGTTACGTCTTCCATAGGTGCAAGTACAAAAAACGGTTTAGGTAACTCTTTCCAAAAATTATTAATCAATTTTATTCCATTCCTCTCATTTCCTTACGTTAACCGTTAAAAATATTATTATAACATAATACATCCTCTGAAATGTTAAGCTGTCAGCCACTAATTTTCCCCGTAGCCTGCAGCTGTTTAAGCACGTCATAGCCATCTATACCAGGCAGCATCACATCGAGAATAATAGCATCGGGGTTGTGTCTCGTTAATTCGCTTCACGGCTAAATCTCCACGATCAACCACTTCAACCGTGTACCCCTCACGCTTTAAAGCGTAAGCGATGACATCCGAGATTGCTTTTTCATCCTCGATAACTTTCATTGTTTTATGCATGGCATTTACCGCCTTCCTTAATTCATATTCTCTCGTTAGTTTGAAATCGGATTTTTCGGATCAGTCTGATGGGGTAGATGAAGGTTTTATTATTGACAAAATATAGAGAAGGGTCTACAGTATCTTTACTGACCAAAAATATTTTTACAGTCATTAAAAATAAAAAAGGAGCAGTTCCAATGCCAA
>Ga0180215_1001320_pt1 | contig 27627 bp, 27 predicted proteins | sample eDN3rd37CBELigBY_FD_128871 | JGI IMG/M metagenome (GOLD analysis project Ga0180215, IMG submission 128871) | Enriched backyard soil microbial communities from Emeryville, California, USA - eDNA 3rd pass 37_C BE-Lig BY (version 2) (version 2) | ecosystem: Environmental > Terrestrial > Soil >...
GGCATCACGAAAAAGTCGCTGCCGAAAAATGTCGTGCCGCCGTTTTTTTCCCAACACGCAAAGCCGACTGCGCGCAGGCCGGGGTGGTCGGAATTGTCCCACCCCAGGCCCCATTTCCATTGCGGGGTCGGATTCAGCGTGACGCCGGTCGTCTGGTCGCGGCCCATTTCCGCCACGGCCGGGGCCGATAGAATCCGCCGGCCCTTGAACTCGCCCTGCTGCAGGAACATCAAGGCCAGGTTCATCATCTCGGTGGGCGTGCTGCTCAGGCCGCCGGTGCCGTAGGCATTGACGTATTCCTGTCCTTGATCGACGCCCATGAAGCGCGCGTGCGCAACGCTGCCGGCGGGATAATGGGCCAGGGGAAAGCGGCTGAGGTCCATGCCCAGCGGCTGCAGGATTTCCTGGGAGACAAAGACCGCGTAGGATTTTCCGCTGACGGCCTCGACGACGCGTTCGGCCATGGTGAAGCCGTCGTTGCAATACACGGCCAGCTCGCCCGGTGTGTGCTTCAGATGCTCGCCGGCCAGTACGGTCTGCGTACGGCGGGCGTAGCCCGGCAAGGGTTGGAACGAGAATATATCGTTGTAGTTCGCCCCCGGGAATCCCGACGTGTGGCTCAGCAGCATGCGGACCGTCACGTTCGCGTACTCCGGCGACAGCATCAGGAAATCGTGCACGTAGGTATCGACCGGCTTGTCCAGGTCGACCTGGCCGCGATCCACCAGGATCATCACTGCCAGGGCGACGAAGACTTTGCTGACCGAGCCGATGTTATATAGGGTGTTGACTCCGGCGGGCTGGCGGCTGGTGTCGTCGATCGTGCCGAAGGCCTGTTGCCAGACGAGGCGCGGGCCGTCGATCAAGGCCACCGAAACCGACGAGGTGTCCGTGTCGCCCATGGCCTGGACGATCGCGGCCTGGCCGTCCCGGATGGTGGCCGAATAGTCGACCTGGCCGGCGCCGGAATCGGAATTGTCGCAGGCCGCCAGCGGCCCCAGCATCGATCCTGCCAGTGCGGCTTGCAGGACGCCGCGGCGTCGCGGCGAGGCCGGGGCTGCGAGGTCATGAACGCGTGGACTGTCGTCGGCGGCCATGAGACCTCCTGTTTGAGGTTTGAAATGAAAAGTGTATAGATCGTAGCATTCGTGACAGCCATGCCACAACGGGCGTGCGTGGGGCCGGCGGCGCAATGAAAAACCCCCGGCGCGCTGAATCGCGTCGGGGGTTTGCCTGGGTACTGCCGGGTTGCGGCCGATGCACAGGCATCGGCCGCGGCGGGAAAGGCTTAGAAGCCGCCCATGCCGCCCATGCCACCCATGCCGCCCATGTCGGGCATGGCCGGGGCCGGCTTGTCCTCGGGCAGTTCGGCCACGGCGGCCTCGGTCGTCAGCAGCAGGCTGGCGACGGAAGCGGCGTTTTGCAGCGCCGTGCGGGTGACCTTGGTCGGGTCGATCACGCCTTGCTCGACCAGATCGCCGTACTCGCCGGTGGCGGCGTTGTAGCCGTAGTTGCCTTCGCCTTGCTCGACCGCATTGACGATCACGCTGGCTTCGTCGCCGGCGTTGCTGACGATGGTGCGCAGCGGCGATTCAATGGCGCGCAGGACCAGCTTGATGCCGGCGTCCTGGTCGGCATTGTCGCCCTTCAGCTTGGCAACGGCCGCCTTGGCGCGGATCAGGGCCACACCGCCGCCGGGGACGATGCCTTCCTCGACCGCGGCGCGCGTGGCGTGCAGGGCGTCCTCGACGCGGGCCTTCTTTTCCTTCATTTCGACTTCGGTCGCGGCGCCGACGCGGATCACCGCCACACCACCGGCCAGCTTGGCGACGCGCTCTTGCAGTTTTTCACGGTCGTAGTCCGAGGTGGCTTCCTCGATCTGCGCGCGGATCTGCTTGACGCGGGCCTCGATGTTCTTGCCATCGCCGGCGCCGTCGATGATGGTGGTGTTTTCCTTGGCAACTTCGATGCGCTTGGCCTGGCCCAGCAGCTCGAGGCTGGCCTTTTCCAGCGACAGGCCGGTTTCCTCGGAGATCACCGTGCCGCCGGTCAGGATGGCGATGTCCTCGAGCATGGCCTTGCGGCGGTCGCCGAAGCCCGGCGCCTTGACGGCGGTGGTCTTGAGGATGCCGCGGATGTTGTTGACGACCAGGGTGGCCAGGGCCTCGCCCTCGACGTCCTCGGCCACGATCAGCAGCGGACGGCTGGACTTGGCGACTTGCTCGAGCACGGGCAGCAGGTCGCGGATGTTGCTGATCTTCTTGTCGAAGATCAGGATGTACGGATCATCCAGAACGGCGACTTGCTTGTCGGGGTTGTTGATGAAGTAGGGCGACAGGTAGCCGCGGTCGAATTGCATGCCCTCGACCACGTCCAGTTCGTTTTCCAGGGACTTGCCGTCTTCGACGGTGATCACGCCTTCCTTGCCGACCTTGTCCATGGCGTTGGCGATGATCTCGCCCACCGAGGCGTCGCTGTTGGCCGAGATCGAGCCGACCTGGGCGATGGCCTTGCTGGTGGTGCAGGGCTTGGAGAGCTTGTGCAGTTCGTCGACGGCGACGGCGACGGCCTTGTCGATGCCGCGCTTGAGGTCCATCGGGCTGATGCCGGCGGCCACGTACTTCAGGCCTTCCTCGACGATCGATTGGGCCAGCACGGTGGCGGTGGTGGTGCCGTCACCGGCATTGTCGGAGGTCTTGGAGGCGACTTCCTTGACCAGTTGGGCGCCGATGTTCTCGAACTTGTCCTTCAGTTCGATTTCCTTGGCGACGGACACGCCGTCCTTGGTCACGGTGGGAGCGCCGAACGAGCGGTCCAGCACCACGTTGCGGCCCTTGGGGCCCATGGTGGTCTTGACGGCGCTGGCCAGGATGTTGACGCCACGGACGATGCGCGAACGGGCATCGTCACCAAAGTAGACTTGCTTTGCAGCCATGTTGAAATTCCTTGAATTGAGTGCGGTGGGCGAGACTTACTGGATCACGGCGAGGATTTCGTCCTCGCGGATGACGAGGACTTCGTCGCCATCGACCTTGACGGACTGACCGGCATACTTGCCGAACAGCACCTTGTCGCCGACCTTCACGTCGACGGGCAGGACCTTGCCGTCCTCGGTGCGCTTGCCGGGGCCGACGGCCAGGACTTCACCTTGGTCGGGCTTCTCGGCCGCGCTGTCAGGGATGACGATACCCGAGGCCGTGGTGCGCTCGTTGTCCAGACGCTTGACGATCACGCGATCGTGCAAAGGACGCAGTGCCATGGAGGAACTCCTAGAAAGAATTGAAGGAAAAACGAAAAAGCGCGGGGGATGCCGAGCCGCGCGAGGCGCTTGTTAGCACTCATCCCCGTCGAGTGCTAATTATAGGGACGATGTGCGGAGTTTCAAGGGGGTGGGGGGTTCAGCGGAGGGGGATTTATATGTATCTAATTGAAACATTCTGTCGAACGTCACTGAGGTTTGAACTTCCGCCGCTCAGTTCTGAACTCCGAAAAATGGCTATTCGCAGCACTGGCGCGGGTTCCCAGCCGAAATTGGCACTGAGGAGACGATCTAAGGGCAGTGTGAATCCGTGCTTTTTCGGCTAGCACGTGTGTCAAGGATACTGCCGGGCCAGATGGTTCCGGTAGTCAGCTATCCAGCTTGTGAAGACGCTTATTTTTAGCGTTGCGTCGTAAGCTCATTTTTTGATTCATACATATAAATCAAAAGCTTACGGCAGGGGAAAGCCCTAATGGGCATCTGGCGCCCAGGGTCTCAGAATCATCTTTCAATAGCATTCATATGCGGTTCTGAGGGGGATCCCGTGCTACGCGTCTTTGGAAATGACCTGGCTGCTTTGCGACGCTCCAAAGGCCTTACCGTGGGGCAGTTGGCAACACGCCTCGGCTGCCATCCGTCTTACATCACGCATGTGGAAAAGGGCAGGCGCTTGCCCCCTGGATCTGCAAGGCTTCGTCAGTTTATTTCCGCCCTCGGGGCGTCCGACGAGGAAGCCGCTCGGTTGCAGCAGGCGGCCATCTGGACATTCGTCATGAGCCGGGTGGAGAACCTAGGCTACTCCTGCCCGGAACGACTGGTGGTCGCAGCCGCGCAGACCTACCTTCACCCAGGAATCTAAATGCAAATGCTTGCGAAGCTGACGCCGTGTACTGACGCCCTCGATGTGACACGGTTGGTCACTGCACGCTCGGCCAAGGGTAGCGATTGAACACGAAAAAGCCCCTGCCGGGGCTTTGAACATTTCTACAGGAGCATTACCGATGTAAGCATCCAGAAAGCACAAACGCCAATCAATCGTTTAGATCAACTGGCGCAGGGCGAATTGCAGTACTACTGGCTTGGTAACCGTAGTTTGGCCTCTTCGCTCTCGCCCGTCAAGCCCCCTTTTTGCCGCGATTTTTGGCAACTGGGGTACTGCCAGCTTATGAGGAAGAGATCGCTCCATGAACCCTGCCCGTCCCATTGTTACCCGCTCGCCGCACCGGCGTGTGGGCTACATCCCTTGCCCGTGGCTACAGAGCCATCATGTGGCATATGAAAGCCTTCTGGAATGCAGATTTGTCCGCATTGCACTGCTTTACCCGCCACTACACGAAATCTTTCACCAACCCTTTCGCCTGGAGCTGGGTGAGTTGGGCTCATACACCCCTGATTACCTGCTGAGATGCGCCTCGCACGATGACATCGTGGTGGAGGTCAAGCCTCAGCAGTTCGTCAGCAAACACGCAGAAAAGCTGCAGGCCGCGAAGGTCGCCCTCGAAGGGCGTGGTCTGCGTTTCCTTGTATGTACCGAGCATGAAATCGCTGCGAATGGCCGCGATGAACGAGCTGGCGTCATTCTTCGGCAGGCTCGTTCACATCTCCCTCGCGAACTCGTCGAGGGCTTGTTAGCGCGACTTCGCAATCTGCAATTCCCCATGTCTGTCAGTGCGCTGGCCGAACGCTTGGACACCGCGCCGGATCGGATCCATTACCTCATCGGTCGGCGCGAGTTACATCTGGCGCCCAGTTTGAGCGACACGCGCGTTTTTAACGGTACAGACAAGGAGCATCACGATGGGGATTTTTCGGCTCGAGCGTGGTTTGGTGGTGCGAATTGGTGACCGCCAGTTCGCATTTCACCGTCAGATCGGCGACAAGAAGATTCAGCTGGAAGATGTGATGACGGGTGAACTGCGTGCAATGCGTGTTGCTGAGTTCCTGGATAGGGTCAATCGAGGACAGTACGCTGTGTTGCATCAACCAGCAGATGGGGTTGTGGCTGCATTATCAGTTCCCCATGACAAGGCGGGGCGTGTCGTCCTTGGTCTGAAGCTGACGACGGCACAAAACGCGCAATGGCAGCTGCGCTGTCTGTATGTGCGAGGCATGTACAAGCGTGGGGTAACCCGTGGGCAGCGAACGCGTATTGCGGCAGCGATACAGGCAATAGCGCAGAAACAGGGCGACAGCAAGCCACCGTCTACGTCCACGGTGATGGGGTGGATGCGAATCTTCGAGGAGAAGAACCGAGAGACCAGTGCGCTCGTGCCGGGCAACGCAAGGCGGGTAAGCCGACTCCGGCTGCCGGCTGCGTGGCTTGATCATGTCCAGCGGGTGCTCAATCGGTATTACTTCATTCGGAATGGCGAGTCGGTCGCCGCTGTCACTCGGCGCCTGGCGATTCCGCTTGCACACGGTAAGCTGCCCAAAGGGGTGGATTCGAAGCCCATAACGATCAGCGAGACAACAGTACGGCGCATCGTCGCGCAGACGGATCCTTACCATCGTGACCGGGCTCGTTATGGGCCAGCCTATGCGGCTGCGAAGTGGCGTCACGCGATCGGCGGAATTTATGCCATTCGCCCGATGCAGCGCGTGGAAATGGACCATACCATCCTGGATCTGTACGTCATTGACGACACGCGTGGCATTCCGCTCGGCAGGCCGACGTTGACGATACTTGTGGACGGCTACTCGGGTTACATCCTGTCCCTGTATATCAGCTTTGAAGGCTGCAGTATTGGGCGCATTGCCCATACCATCCAGCTGGCATTGTCGCCCAAGGATAGTCTGACTCAGCGCTATGGCCTCGAACAGGCCTGGCATTCACCCGGCCTCTGGGAAACCCTGGTCCTGGACAACGGTCTGGAATTCCATTCGCGGCACATGCGCACCATTAGCATGGAGATGTGTTTTGACACGGAGTATTGTCCCGTGCGCAAGCCGTGGTTCAAGCCAGTTGTGGAGCGCCACATGCTGGAGATGGCACGTATTCTGCCTATCCCCGGTCGGCCCCAGAAATTGCTCGGCGTGCGAGATGCCGTGGACCCGAAGCAGCAGGCGTGCGTGACGTTTTCCGATCTGTGTGCGTGTCTGATCAAGTGGGCCGTGGATGTTCATCCAGTCACAGTCAATCAGCGCCGTTTAGCGCGTCCGCTGGATCTACTGTTGGACGGCTTGAAGGACATGCCGCCACCGATATATGTCGATAATCTGCGAAGCCTGGACATCGTGGGCGGCATCGCAAAGCGGCTGACGGTACGGCACACAGGGATTGAGATGCAGTACCTCACCTATCGCAGCCGAGAGCTGGCTGATATGGCCAAGCAGATCGCGCCGTCCTTTCCTGTCAACGTCAAGGTCAATCCCGACAACCTGGGTTCGATCTGGGTCGAGCATCCACAGGAAAAGACGTGGATCAATGTGCCGGCAACGGCACAGAGCTATGCCAATGGCCTGACGCTATTTCAGCACAAACTGATTCGCCAGCACGCCAAGAACGAGCTGGGCAAAATTCAAGCTCCCGAGGCGCTCCTGAGGGCACAAGAGCAACTCCAGGATATGTGGGATGTGGCTGTGCGTTCCGGTAAGAAGGTTAAGGGTGGTGCAAAGAAGCTGGCCCTCTTGGAGGGGGTCCGCTCGCCGTCGCCGCTGAGCGGACAGGTCTCCAACGAGCCACCACGTGCCGAGCAGGTCGTCACTCCACAAGAATTGGAGGTGCCTCCCAGTACAGTCCCGGACTTCGAAACCTTTCGTCTATCCCCCACTCTGGAGTGACTGGTATGCCATACACAGAGAAGGCACTGGCGGCAGGACGCCACCTGGCTGATGTGGTGGTGCCGCATGCGGCGTTTCGAGATGCACTGGACCTGATTGCGAATGCGCTGGACATGGGCAATGCCGTTGGCCTGTTTGCCGGTGTGCGGGTTATTGCTCCCAGCGGCTCCGGCAAGTCATTGTTGATTGACTGTCTGCAGAGAAATACGATCGATTCGCCATATCTGACTGAACCGCTATCGGTCATCCGGACTGAGCTAAAAGAGGCGCCAAGCGTGTCTCAAATTCAAGGTGGATTACTCGATAACTTTGGATATGGATTGACTGGCCGTGGCCGAGCGACGAGCAATAACAATGAGGTCCATGGAGTGCTGATCGAAGCCATGCGTGCACACAAGGTCCAACTTGTCGTTCTGGACGAGTTTCAGCATATTTTTTCGCCAGCAAGCGAGAAAGTCAGCACGCATGTCATTGATTGGCTCAAACGCTTGATGAACATCTCGCGCGTTCCCGTGGTGTTGGTCGGATCGAAGCTGATGGATCGTCTTGAAGGTGCCGATCGTCAGCTGACCTCACGAATCCCCACAGTCATACGTTTGCCCGCATTCCAATGTGACGCTCAGTGGGTTGGGTTCTTGAAGGCATTCGCAAAGGAGAGCGTGGCAGTAGATCTGGATCCGATTTTTGATCGTCAGATTGCTTTGCATCTGTTTCGTGTGACCCAGGGAGTCCCGCGGGAGCTCAAGCGCCTGCTGGTTCAGGCCGTGATGATGGCCGTCGATGCGGATGAGAAATCCATCACCCCTGCCAGGCTACATGCGGCATACGCCAAAGTGTATGGGCCAGACAAGGCGGCGGAGGATCCATTCCATGTTTCCTGATCTTTGCCTTGGGCGCCCGCTACCGGTGCAGGACGCCATCGATCCCCAGGAGTCAGGAAACGGGTATGCGTTACGCATGGTGGTTGCCAATCACCTGGAGTTCTTTGATCTGACCCGAGCGTTGTGCACCATTGGTCACCGATATCTGCCGTTTTCCACTTCTGCCACGCTCGCGTACTGGTTTGGTGCCGATCCGGTAGCCGTTGCCCGATCATTTCCGCGGCCCCATAAGGCACATGGCCACCTGGCGACGCTGTTAATGGGAGCCGAATTTAATCGGCCCTATCACATCAGAGTGAGCCGTCCGCAGTTGTGTGGGCTTTGCCTGCGGGAGAAAGCGTTGGCTCGGGTCTCGTGGGACGTGTCGCTAGTGACCTGTTGTCCGAAGCACAGGGTTCGGCTTGTGGATCGGTGCCCGTCTTGCAACCGAGTCTTGTGCTGGCGCAGACCTGGTGTAGTGACTTGTCTTTGTGGTCAGGATCTCCGGCATGTATCTAGCGTTCGAGCAACGTCCGACGAAGTGTGGCTCAGTGATCGCATCGAAGGCTTGCTATTTGGCGATGCGCGGGTCCATGCGGGCAATATTGACGCTGCACGACGTTTACTCGCGCCACTGAGTCTTGATGCTCTGCTTCGGGTGGTGCGGACGCTTGGCATTGCTCCGGGCCGTGGCGGCCCGGAGAACGCTCCAGGAAGGCTGACACGCTTGCTGACCAGTGAAGAAGCAACTGTCGTCGTGACACGCGCGTTTTCACGGCTGCGTTTGATGCTGGCGCGGGGGCATCTACCGTCTGGAGCAGCTCCAATACCGATGGGGGAAGTACGCAGTCTGTGTGAAGAGCAGTTTGGCGCTCAAGCGGAGGTGTTGCACATGCTACTCAACCGTATTGCATGTGCCGAGCACAAGCAACGCATGCCCGAACTCCGCTCCCGGCAATTGCTCCTATTTACGGAGGAACCATGACCCCAATCCCTTCGCTTTTGGCGCTCCCCGATCCCATTTTTGACGAGTCGCCCGCTTCGTGGATGTTGCGGCTATGTCACTATCATCAGTCTTGGCCCAATCAGATTTGTGGTGCCCTGGGGCTGCGCAAGATCACCGATTTTGATGTGGAACTGTCGCTAGAGTCGTTGCATAAATTGTCATATGCGACATCGGTCAAGGAGGCGAGTCTCTCTTGCTTGGATAGCATGTTTTTCCATGTCAGATCGAGCGAGCAGCGCCGGGCCGCCTTTCTGCTGAATTTGTCACCACGAGGATATTCGTCCTACCGCTATTGCCCTGATTGTTTGCGTGAAGATCCAGTGCCGTATTGGCGCTTTACCTGGAGGATGGCTTATTTCCAGATTTGTCCGACACACCGTTGCTTGCTGTTGGATCGGTGCTTTGCCTGCGGCACAATGTTGGCGGCATTCCCAGTCAGGACACAAGGTTTTTTTGAGGACTCGACTCAACCCATTTGTCGTTTTTGCCTAGATTGTCGTGCCGACTTGGGGCGGTTTCAAGCCGAGATATTGCCTGATTGCGGGCGGCTTCGTGCAGTGTTGGCGTTACAGCGCGTCGTGACGGCTGCATTGCTGCGTGGATGGTTCTCCGTCTCTGATGTGGAGGGTCGCTTCGGGCTAGATGATTTACCAAGGATATTGATGACCGGGGTCCGGCGCTGCGAGGAAGGCAGCGGTGCTGCGGAGCAGGTAGGTCGTGCCATATGCCTCCCGCAGTTAAATCCACATGCTGAGGAAAGACAACCGACGAATGCGGAGATGCCCGGTGAGAGGATGGTTACGTTGGGAGATTATCATGCTGTCGATCTGCGTCAGTCGGCAAATATGACTTGGAAGGCTTGTTTTCTTGACGCAGTTGACGAAATTAAGCGGATGAATAATTAACCCGATTCGAATCTGAAGTGAGGCGGCACAGTGATTTTGGTGTCGTAATAGGTTGCTGCTACCAACACTCGCCGCCAGCAGGTTTTGCCGTGTCCCAGAGGGCGAGATCAGCAGGCTTGGGCGCCGTTGTATCGCACATGGCGATAAGTTTTTCTAAGGTGTATTTGCTGCGTGTCTTGGACAATATTATCTGACCGCTGGAACTCACCTGAAGCTCCAGCGGCTGGCCGGCAACCAGGTCAAGAGCCTTGATGAGGGCGGGGGGCAGTACAACGACAGTGCTATTCCCCCACTTGTGCAGTATTGTTTTCATGGCATGGTACTCGGCATTGCTTGACGTTAGCTCATCTTGCTGCCATCTACCGATTGTGTCAATGTGAGTTTCAGCAGTGGTGTGATGAAAATGGGCCGGGAGGAGTTTTTGCTATCGCTGGCAAGTGACGCTACAGGCAGACAAGTGTTTGGGGTAAGGGGGTGAGTATGCGACTAGATTTGATCAACGAGTACATGGGCCTTGAGCCTGCCAGGATTATCGATGTGGTGCGTAAGGGAGTTCCCGCGCTTGCCATCGACGATCTGGCGCGCGCTATGGGGGTGCCACGGGCTCAGTTGATGACGTGGATGGGATGGTCCAGAGCTACGGTCGAGCGCAAGATTCGAGTTCGATCCACGCTGAGTAAAGCGGCTGGAGGACAAGCCTTGTTGACGATCCGACTGATCAGCCAGGTTCGACGGATGGTCAACGAGTCCGGCAATCCAGAAGATTTTGACGCTGCCGTTTGGCTTGCCAACTGGTTGAAGGAGCCGAACCCCGCATTGGGCTGCATCCCTCCGGGGGAGTACATGGATACGGCTGAAGGGTTCAATCTGCTCAGCGATACACTGGCTCGCATGCAGTCTGGGGCTTATGTGTAACGCTCGTGTGTCTGGTTTCGGCCAGAAGCGGCCGCCCAAATGTTTGGGTTCAGCCGTTGCCCAAGACGAATCACTAAATCGAATAGTCAGAGCTTTATGCACATTCAAAAAACTGTAAGAGAAATGGAAGCGCAAATCGAAGACATCCCTTACCAAAGTCGCGTTAAGGTTTTATCAAGTGGATTCACACTGATTTGGCCTTTTCGCAACCTACCCAAGGGCAGAGGGCCGTACGAATTATTCCTTGACAACAATGCGCTGGTGCACACCAGTTGGCTAAAGGATCTCGGCTCGGAATTCCGCAACAAAATCATTGTATCTCCGACGCTCGCGTTGGCCGAGCAGTGGCTATCAAACCAGCGCTTCCAAAGCAATCCAAAGGAGCGAGTTAAAGATTTCGTTGCACCCTTTATCAAGGCTGGGATCAAATTTCCATCAAACTATGCAAGTATTCAAGCTGAAAGCTTGGCGAAAAACGAGACGGCCTGGCGGACGCAATGGATGCTCACCTATCTCTACGTCGTGCTTCTTTATCGCATCACCAAAGCGAGGGCAGGGGATACTATTCCTAACGACTTGCTCGCACACCTGAAGTACCAAGACGTGCCAATGTTCAATGGCTGCATAATGCTGTGCTGCCTCGCGAGCTACCTCAGTTCAAACCAATCCGCTCATCTCGTCGGCGATGACAAAGCAGCTTATTCTTACCTGAACAGCTTTATCTCCCTTCACGGCAAAGCCAAGGGAGAGAGTGAGTTTGACGAGAACTATCTCCGCAATCGGGCGGGCGATCTGTCCATTTGGTGCATGGCCGGAGCGCTGTACCACAACGGTTTCCGACCTGCAGGCGAACCCGTGATCGTGACACAGGACAAGGCTCTGTCAAGGCTAATCTTCCGCTGTCTCCCAGGGTACATGTACCCGAACGGTCAAATGGCATTTAGCTTCGACGAACGCACATTCGAACCTCTCCATGCTACTGCGATTGAAGAACACATAAGGGCTACCGTTAGCGGCATCCGCCAACCTGTCGGTCGCGACGAACAACTGAGACGAATGGACACACTTCGCACATATGTCACGCAAGCAGCTGACGCGCAGTTGGTAGCTGCTGTCGACCAAACCTGGGAACGCTGGCTAAAACCTGGGTTTCATGAATCGTTCCAATAGCGCTCGACTGGTAAACACGCGTCCGGGCTACAAATGGGCAATGTACTAGGATATGCGATCGTTGCACTGTGGGCGTAAATGGTGGCGGGACAGCTCAGGAGAGGCTTGAACGAAGGCCGTTTTGGGTCGGAAGCGGGCATTTGCGAACGGCCGCTTCCGACCTGTAACCGCGCGATCAACAGTTGAATGGGCGCTTCGTCTCATTCAATACTTGAGGCACGCCAGTGGGCTGATAGGTCATCCAGGTGAAGAAGTCAATCTGAGAGCCATCGCCTCCTCCTTGCGAAAACAACCCGCGATTGGCGAAGCGGCGGTAGACGAGCGTGCGCTGTGTCGTCGCCAGATATTTGTTCAGCGCGTCTCGTCGGACGAACAGGCCATTGCGTCGCTTTGCCCGCGTTTCGAATGCAACAAGGTGGCCATTGCCGTTATCCGAGCCGAACGAACCAGGTGTCGTGGTGGCCGGCCGACAGGATGACGAGGCCTTCGTGTTCAAGCTCCTTGAGCAGGGACTCGGCGGGAACTTCGGCTCCGACTACTGCTGACAGCTCAGCCGTGCACGCCTCCCAGGTTCGCTCCTTCGGTAGGTTGCACGTGAGCACTTCGGACAGCCGCAGCATTGCCGCGCGTACCAGATTCTTCGGGTTGCTTCATTTCAGTTGAGTCTGATGCAACCGAGGAGACATCGGTCATGCGCTCGCTCGCCTCGGTGAGGCGTCGGAGGATCGCGCGGGCAGTAGTGGCATCAGGCTCGCCCAGAACTCCGAGTGATTTGTCGCCCCAGCCCATGAGCGAGCGCAATTGGGTGATGACAGGCAGGAGCGACTCTTCTCGCCAAGCCGCGAAGTCTCCAATTCCACCGAAGAAGTCCAGGCCGACATGCGCACTTGTCACGATGTCCAGCGCGGCCGTGTATCGAGGGCCGGCAAAGGCAATCGCATCGTCGAGGCACTGCTGAATCTGTGTCTGGGTCAGCACGGATTCGTCAAACCAATACCGCCGCATTCCGCCGTGGGGATCAGCTGCATGAATCTGGGCGCGAATGGCCGCCGCAGTGCACAGAGTCACCGATAGCGTGGAGCCTGCCGCCTTGGCAGCAGACTCAACCTTCTTCTTCCATTCCTCGAATCGCTCGGCCTGACTCTTCCCTCGGGCACCTGCTGCGACCCTTCCGGTCAAGTCGAAGGGGATGTAGACCCAATAGTCCGACAGTGAGGGATGGTTCTTCTGCGCCGTAGCGAGCGAATCGTCAATCTGACGCAGCTCTGCATTACCCAGCTGGAAGAAGTACTTGGCCTGCACGCCTGCGACGCTTCCGTCGGACATGCGATAGTACGCCTCGACTCCGCCGTCGCCTCCGTCACCGCGCAGGCTGACGAATGTTGAACCGGAGGGAGAATGAAAGGAGCCCTTGAACAGTTGGACGGCCAGTGCTTCAAAGCTGTCGTTCCGACTTTTTGGGGTGCTGCGAATTCTCGTAAAGTCAATCGTGGCCATACATGATTCTCGCCGGCTAGCGGCGACCTTTAACTTGGAGTTCAACGCCGGCCGCAAGCCCGTCGCGAACGACCGTTCCTAACAAAAACCGTCGTTCGAGACTGTCCGCTTTCAATCCAAAGCGAACTGTTGCGCCGCAGCAGCGTGGCAACTGGACATGATGAAACATCAATGATATTGACAGCTATCATTTAAGTTCGATCAAAAAGCTGTTTCCAGCAGAGGTCGCTCGTCAAAGTCCGCTTCGCAGCGTAACTCTATGTCTTTGGGATCCAGAAGGAATAAGCGCCGGCAACCAAGGCTGCTATCCATACTAAAAGAAAAAACCAGATTATTGAACACTCCCAACGCGCTTTGACAAACAGTGCGCCCCCTATAGTCATCGCCGGCTTTCCATTGGCTGCTTGCAATTCAGGGGCCATGCGTTGTTGGGCCTTAAAAAGCTCATCATCGAACGGTTCGTGGTTGTAGGGGCAGCGATCCTTAATGGTCTCGTACTCGATTCGAAGCGTCTCGACCTCTGTGTCGTCCACCACCTGGTTGGATTCCATTCTGGCGAGTACATGAGCTAGCTTGAGGTGGTAGGCCGTCAGGTCTTCGGCGTTGCGATGAAGCGCATCTGCCTTCGCACCATAAGCGGCGCCCCACACGAGAAGGCTGATGGCTAGGAGGAACACACCCAGCGCGATTAAAACTACGGTCAGGTAGTTGTCCAGCGGTGTCCCCGGTAGGGGTGAATAGATTCGCTGTGCCACTGCCGCTGCGACACTCGACGCGGAGAGCATCGCAAGGCTGACGGTCGAAAACGTCTCCTTCCGTTTCAGGCGCCGTGCTGCGTTGTATCGCGCCCCAGAGGTCCGCCAAGCCCGCGTTCGAAGGTTCAAGATGAACTGTTTCATGGGTGTCAGCGTACTAAAGTTTGAAGTGCGGGGGACACCTCAAGAATCAGGTCATATCCACTTCCCAAGCAGTGATGCAGGGCATCCCCTTGAGAAGGTCTCGTCACGAAACGCAACGTCCCATGCTTGCGCAGGGTAGGGAGCACTTCCGCCCGCCGGGCCGAAACCCAGCGAGGTATCGCTCGCGCGATAGGCGTCACCCGCGTGTGGATTGTAGCCTGGTTAGCCATACAATACCCCTTCGTCCTTGTGCATGGCGGCCAAGACGTGCTGCAGATATTTCTCGTACCGGTCCTTAATCTGTTCATCGGTTAGCGCCTCTCCAGGCCCGACGCGGCCTCGCTCGGCAAGTAGGGCTAACATTTCTGCCTTGGTCGTGAACTTATCGTAATCGCGGACATAGCCTCCCTGAGGGTTGAACTTCATTTCAAAGTAGGCTCGTCGTAGCTTTTTTAAATCTGCCGGTGCTTTGCCACCAAAGTCCGGCAGGCGTTTGAACATCCCCTCGATTGCCTTATCTAAGCGATGGAGCAACTTCAAATCGCTGATCTGGTTGAAGTAGGCTATCCACCCATAACGCTTCCTGTGTGAGATCGCCCCGGTGATGCGTTCGTTAAGCTCAAGGATGAAGATTTCTTTCAGCCTTTCCGGCGTGAGGTACTTGAACCTTTCCAAGCGGCGCGCCTTGTTATGCGTGTAGTCGCTGAACTTCGCAGCTATTGACTGGAGGAATCGCTCGGTCGTGGAGTCCCTCACCGAGATCAGCGGCAACTGGAACGTGTAACCCAAGTAGCCGAACGGCTTGGATAGCGGCTGAATGTACGATTTTCCTGACCCTATGGGATGTAAGTTCAGACCGCGCCGTCGGAGTCTTGCTCGAAGTGAGACGAAGGCCTTCTGCACTGCGTCTTGCTCGCCATACATCAGGATATCGTCGACGTATCTGTAGTAAGTGATGCCGGTCGTCGGCATAACGTCGTCAACCTCTTGCATGTAGATTGACGCCAAGATGTTCGAGATGGCAAGTCCCTGCGGGACACCGACATCCGCCCGGTAGTCTGAGTGCTTGACTCTTCTTGTATTCTTCGGAACCGTTGGCGTCGCCAGGGCATGACTGATCAACTTCAGCGCGCTTGGAGAGTCGATTCTTCTCGCTAATACCTTGAGTAATCGGTCGCGCTGGATTGAGTCATAAAAGGTCTTGATGTCTGTGCTGCAGATCCAAGTTTCCGTTAGAGATTTTCCCCTTAGGTCGATCGAGATCTCGCGCACATATGAACTCGCCACGTTTTTCGGAACACGTTCTGGATATAAGGCGGCAAGAAACTTGTTCAGCTGACGCAGCACGACGCGATCGCGCACTGTAGGGATACCGATCAATCGTGGGTTCTTGTCTCTCCCCTTTATCTTCAGTACTTCGAGGAATGGAGAGAACCTATACGTCCCAATGAAGCACTTTGCCGATGTAGTCGCCAACTGAGTCTTCACATTCATTGCGAACTGGAAGCCATTCAGGCGATCGACTCCCTTGCTGGACGTGTTCGCGAACTCTTCCTCGAACACTGCTTCTAGGGCTGCTGCAGAGAATAGAGTGCCGAACAGCATCGTGCCGTCAATCGGAACGAGCGCTGAGCGTGTTGCTCCTGAGGCTAGCGGAAGCGGCAACAGTTTAGCGGTGAGTGCGGTGTCATCCATATGCCTCCTCCCAGGTAGGGTGGTTGAGTTTATCGGCAATAGCCAGCTTTTTCAGGCAATGAGCCACTGAGGTCACGGATTGAACAATGTCAAGCCCCCTCGCCTACAAAAATACTGACAATAAGTCGCGCTGAGTTACAATCATACTCCTGCTTGTTAGTTCGATTTGCTTCGTGTAAGGTCCGGCGGGGTTAGGATGTATGACGGGTCTAGCTCGCTATGGATAGGTCGGGTGACCGTACTCCAGCGCACGTCTGTTATAGACACCTGGCTTTAGCACCATTTCGTTTAGCGGTCATGGACAACTATCAAAATCCCAAGCCTGGAAAAACCTATATCAGCCCGTCATTGCCAGCATTTGGAGATAAGACGCGCCGAGTTCGTATTGCTTCAAAGATTCTCCCTTCAGTCGATGGGTACGAATATGCAAGGGAGCGCGATGAGGTCGTCCTTCGAAAGAAGTCGGATGCTGCTACCTATATTCGAGAAAAATTCTTAGAAGATAATCGTGGTATTTTTGTCCTAACGGTCCAAAAGTTCAGTACTGAGAGTGGTATGCCATATGGCACAGGCTTCTCTTTTGTCGGTGAGGAGATTGGGCGCTTTTGCGAATTTTTAGCTAACATCCAGTCTGTCAATTTCGATGATTCCAGTGCTATTAATATCTCCGACGACGAACTGAGGAGGATTGCGCTCACATCGAGCCAGGCCAAGCAGCTAGTAACGGAGAATGAGGAAATCATCGCTGAAGTGCTTCGAAACTCAGTTACCAAAAGCGATGTAGTTGCACTCGGCTACCGTAAGCGACAGCTAGAGGTCTTTGCCAAGTTGCTAGGGGACGATGGTTACTTTAATGATCTAAAGAAGCGAAAGGGTTGCAAAGACGAGGCACTTTGGCAGCAGTTCTTCGAAGCAAACCCTTGGATATTTGGTTACGGGCTTAGCTACATCTACTCGTCAGGCCTCGACGATCGAAAGCTTGAGCAAGTAGTTCGTGGTTACCAGGTAGGACAATCTGGGAAGCGTGTTGACGCACTTTTAAGATCCAGAGCCTTTGCCTCAACTCTGTGCTTTGTCGAAATTAAAACCCACAAGACCGAGCTTCTAGATGCGCAATACCGTGCTGGTTGCTGGTCGCCCTCCCAGAATTTGTCTGGTGCGGTTGCACAGGTGCAAGGGACTGTTTCATACGCAGCAGAAACAATCTTTGGAAAGCTCTCATTATCTGATGCTGATGGTTTTCCCACTGCAGAAGAAGCTTTTAACTTCTCGCCTAAGTCGTTTGTTGTCGTGGGTAGCCTCAGTGAGTTCGTCGGGCAGCATGGTATTAACGAAGCACAGCTCCGATCGTTTGAGCTCTACCGACGAAATTTGCATCAGCCAGAAGTGATTACCTTTGATGAGCTCTACGAGCGCGCTCGGCACATTGTCGCCACGAGCGAGAATTAATATTCTGTCTAAGCGGACGCTGCCTCGCGGCCCAATTTCATTGAGTGCCAGATACCAATTGGGAACGGAAATCGATGGGGACGCGGACGCCTGGGGAGATCTGGACGATGGGCAAAGATGCGGCGCTAGGCCTTGCGGGCCTGAGGCAGACGGCGATGAGACACCTCACTGCCATGGGAGACCCCGCTGAGATCTATGACGACCTCGCGCAATTCATCGACGCTGCGGCCGACGCAGGCAACGAAGCCGTACTGCTCGATGCGCTCAATCTGACCGACCAAGTCGAGCCCTTGTGCGATGATGCGTATGCCAGCCTAGTGCGTTATGCGCGCTCTAACGCTTGGGATGCGTTGCGCTATATCCGACGCACGCCCCAGAACGTTTGGTCTTGGGAGCAGCCTGAGCTGGTTCAGCAAATTTATTGGCTGCGCGCCAGTGTCCAGCACCCTGGCCATACAAAGCTGCCGCGCCACTATAGGGCGCAAATCCGTTGCAACTTGGGTAACGCGCTTAGTGGTGCCGGCCGCTTTGTCGACGCTCTTGCGGAATGGCGGATGGCGTTGGCCGAACAGCCCGAGCTGGGTATGGCACACGGAAACATGGGCGAAGGACTGCTCACCTATGCGCGTGCCCTGTATGACAATGGTCACGCTGTGCTGTTCCTGCAGCACTCCCGACGGGAGTTGCATGCCGCGCTGGCAGGCGGAGTCGGACGCGACGGGGCGACTTACGCAGAAGCCTTGGACCATTTTTCGTCAATATGGCAGTACGTCGACGCGAAGCTTCGGGCGCTGGGTGTGGCGGAAAGCGAGCTGACGGATTGTTCGTTGGGCCGAAGCAAGCGCGAGCGTGCCTACCGCGAATGGGCGCTGGGCCTGCGGCTCTTTCTCAACCCACTGAATGACCTTCTCACCGAGTCGGTCGCTGCTCAAGACGTGCTGATGCTACCGTCCCACCAAATCGGGTCGGCAGGTATCACTTTCTTGGCCTTCTATAACCAGCTCAAGCAGGAGTATGCCTTCGCTCGCTGGAACCTCTTCGAAGGCACCCGCTACCAGCCCCTTCATCCAGCGGACCGGCGGCTTTCGCTAGCATTCAATGCCGACTACGCGTTGTACTCGATGTCCGTTGAGCAGGTGAAGATCGCTTACCGGTGCGCTTATTCACTGTTCGACAAGATCGCATACTTCATTAACGACTACTGGAAGCTGGGCATCCCTGAACGGAGCGTCAGTTTTCGCTCAGTTTGGATCGAAGCGGCCAAGGGCAATGTGCCGGCCCCAGTCCGCACAGTGCTTGAATCCTCTGAGAACCTTCCGCTGCGCGGATTGTTCTGGCTGTCAAAGGATCTGTTCGACGCGAAGCTGAAGGACGTCGCTCTGCCAGAGGCACGTGACCTAGACGCGCTGCGTAACCATCTGGAACACAAGAATGTGAAGGTGGTCGATTCGCTGGCGCTATATGGTTCGCCGACCGAGCCTTTCGTCGATAGGTTGGCGCATCAGATCGTCCGGGAAGACCTGGAACAGAAGACCATGCGGCTGCTGCAGCTTGCACGGGCGGCTTTGATCTACCTGGCGTTGGCCATGGAAGTGGAGGAGCGGCGCACCTCGAAAGCGGTGACCGGATTGGTGATGCCCATTGCAGTAGACATCTACCCCGACAGCCTCAAGCGCTGACAGCTATCTCACATATCTGTCCGCACGTTCGCGGTTCTGCCAAGTTCAACGTGAATATGCACAGTGCAGCAAAATTTGGTTGGGCGCTGCTGCCCCGTGAAGCTTGGTCGATTCAATGGGCCTGATAGGTGGTAGTGTAGTCGTGGGTCACGTGCCAGATAGCCGTCGTTTGTCGGCGTCAACCCCTGGCCGCTAGCCGTAGTTCGCATAGGTCAATCCGGAAAGTTCAAAACTAAACGGCGAAAAGTACGGAAAATTCAGAACTGAACGACCAGGTTGTTTAATACCCAATAGTGGATTTCTCGTAACGTGTTGATTTCCAAAGAGTGGTGGTTCAGGGCTCAGTGGCGTTCGACAGTTTGAACTTCCGCCGCTCAGTTCTGAACTCCGAAAAACACCTAAAGCGAGTGCTGATGCGAGCTACCGGTCAAAAGTGAGGTTGAGGTAGGCTTCAAGGAAACCTTGTTTTGGTGGTTTTCTGGGCTTGGATGCCCTTTTCGGGGCAGACCAACTATGCTGGCTGCTTTCGGCCAGGAGCGGACGGAGGGTGGATGAAAGAGGCGGTCACTCAATTTGACGCCCGCGGTAAGCGAAGCAGTAATGTAAAACACGGATGATTGGCCCGTTAGGCCATGTCGCCCGCCCCGCTGGCTGATGTCTCCTTCTTGGAGTACAGCTGCCGAAGCTGGGCGATCTCAGCATCCATGCTCCTAAAAGTCCCGCCAATGTCGATATTCTCAGGTATCAGAACTTCAAAGTCGAGGCGACCACCGTCTGGAAGCCAGAGTTCCATAAGGCCATTGCCAATAACCTGTTTGCGCAACTCGACGACCGCAATCGCGTCTTCTACGGTTCTAATATCGCTTGTGAGTCTGTACTCCAGCTTGCAGACATCAATGTGAGCGCGACCAGAAGTGAAGTCGAAGGCAAATCCCACGCTTGCTGTACCGACCCGATTGCTACCACTCACCATGACCCAGCCATCACGCACCTCCGTAATCCGTAAGGCGAGCTCAGCAAATGTGCTGACGGGAGGCCGTGGCCAATGCGCCAGTCCGGCGGTGATTCCGTGTAATCCAACGCGACGCCGCGAGACGTGCATCTTGGACTTGAGCATTTGTTGCACCTGCTGCGGAACGAACGGCTCAAGTGCTTCAAGCCTATCCCGAGTCCGGTACACCTGCATCTCGTCGGGCACTTGCAATTCTTCAATGATGTACTTGCGAGCCAGGGCCTCGATTACGGCTAAGTCGCTAGTTAATCGCTTGCGATCCTCTGGGACGTCAGGGTCACCTCTTCCGTCTGCGTACTGCGCATGAGCGATAGCTGATCTCCCGCTTTCGTAGATGTGCCTACCAACATCTGCAACTTCGGCACTCAGATTTGAGACGCGTATGGCTGCGTCGCCTTCTAGGTTGGGTAACGCGCCAGCGATCCACGCGACACGCGACGCACTCTTGTCAAACTGAGATTCGATGACCTTGAAGAAGCTTAGAAACGCATAGCCGACGTGAATGTTGCGTAAACGCGCGCCTTCCCGCCAGAAGGCAAGAGCGCGTCTCGTCCGCTCGTCCCGAATCAAGGGAAGGTAGTTGCAATTAAAACCATTCGGACCACCTGCGATGGTGCTCGCATACGATTGCGGCTCAAAATAGAGATTTGCGTGGGTGCCAACTACGTACCCGCCGACATCGACATAGCCGCGCTTGTACCAACCCAGGATCGAAGCGAACCTGTAGACCTTGCCCATCACCTCGTAACTTTGACCGTTCCCGCATCGCATAGTGATTGCTGGACCGCCGCGATGGCCATTTCGATCCCGCACGCCGCGTAGAAAATAGTCATCGCCGTCATAATGGACTCGGACGTCATCTTCTGGCCACGCAATTGACGACGAACATGCCGCGGTCAGCCAGCCGAGAGGCGGAATTCTGTAGTGCACCTCCGCGTCATCAGCAAAGTCATGTGGAACGTACGGTCCGTGCTTCATGCTGTGAAGTATAAGGTGCAATCGGGGTCTGACGTTAACTGCGCCCTGCCCAATTAGGGCTCATTCGAAAAAATCGTCGGCAGCACCGTGGGAACTGGAATGGGACAGATCGAGACATCTGATGCTAGATTGCAATCGGCCAATAGCGAACCCCAACACGTATGCCGATTTGGATATTTCGAAGTCTTCGCTATCCGGAGTGATTCCGGTTAACTTGTCGCATCGCTTTTCAGGAGTTCTATTGTGACTGAGGAATTGGATCGTTTGCCCGGGGATTATGTCGCCAGTTTCGAGTTCGTCCATCCAAAGGACATTGTTGCGGCACTGACAGAGAAGCACACGCGACTCCCTTCAACAATGTGGGCGCTCGGAAACGAGTTAAAGCCTTCTGACCTGTATTGTTATCTTGGCGCTCGCTTCGGACCGCCGAACGGCTTACAAAATTTATTCCGCAACGATAGCTCGGACAACCTCGTCCACTGGGAGTGGTATCTCAAGACCTCCACTGGCTACATCACGATAGCTGGGCTCAACTTCCGAACAGACGTATGGATAATCGGGGGAAATGTGCCGGATGCGGAGAAAGTCGAGTTCTTGCGGCAGATCAAGGCCGACTTTGCTAACTATGGCAAAGGAATGGCGCATTTACGCAAAGAGCACCTCGAGCCGTGGATCGAGTTTGTGAACCCGTATCAGCGACTTCGGCGTGCAGTGACGCAGCTCATCAAAGAACTGGACGCACTGAATCTTGATCCGTCATCGGACGCGCTACCGAACCTGCTTGAAAGCGAAGACATGGATACAGCGACGAAGCAGTGGGGAGACCGGGCCGCTGACTATTCAAGGGCTATCGGCCTCAGTTTCGGAATTCGGGCGATGGTGCCTGTCATGGCCGAGTCATTCATCAACCTACTTCTGTTCATCCTCGCTCGCCCGTCCATTCGAGCGGACAAGCAGCTTTTTGATGGTATTTTCCGCCTTCCGATGCACGTTCGGATTCGCTCGCTTCCATACTACTGCGATGGCTTCAAAGGCCCCATCGACTCCGATCATCAGGCTGTTCGGGACTATCTCCAACTTGTAGTTATGCGAAACGACCTCCTGCACGGAAACATTGACATCGAGAAGCTCAAGTTCAACGAGCTGTATTTCTATGGAAAGGTTCCCGTCTTCAATCAATACTCCACGATGTGGGAACGGTCACTCGGCGTCGCTCATCGAGCGGTTGGACTGGCGGCGGTCCATGCAGAACTTGCCGCAGTCGATGCGTTTGTGGACTACCTATTAGACATACTCCATGACAAGTTCAGGAAAGAAGTGAAGCTGATGAGCGGGAAGTTCGACTTGGGTATCCGAAAGGACACCGGACGGCTCGGAGTGCTGTTTGGTGAAACGCTTGTGGACTTCGGTATCCCGAAGGATCAGCCCGACGCGAATGGGAAGGCTCTACGCATGGCCGTGATTCGCGACAAGGCTCCGGAGGACGAAGAAATGGGCTCATCCTCATCTTTCCAGACGAACGGGGCATCCAATCATACAGATCCACAATGACCGCTATTGGTCGAAAGCCGTCATTTTCGAATGGCCGCTTCCGACCCAAAGCGGCCCTTTAAGGTATGAGAGCGTCACCCCAAGTTCTAGCGCCCGACCAGCGTCTAGCTGCTTTGATCAACTCTGCCTCTAGTGTTGAAAACCCGTGCTTCGGCCGCAGACGGAGGCCTGATCATCTTGACACAACAGCTTTCCTTGTTGCTTAGGCATTAGATCAGAGGATGGCGATGGTAAGCTGCCGTCAGTCTGAAGTTAGATGCGGATTGCAAAATCACCAACACTAAGGTCAATTAGGTCTTTTAGTCGCTCTTTTCCAGGAGATATAGACTCCGTGACGGTGTCTTGTGGGCCAAGGAAATTAGCTATACCGACGCCGCGTGAAGTGACTTTTTTTATTTCCTTTACATCACCAGTTCGAACATATTCATACGATTGAAGAGTGGCGATTCTGGACTGTACATGGGTAACTTGAGCTTTGCCACGTACGATTTCCAATCGCTCGAGTTCTTCCTGAGTATCAGGATCGACTATCAATTCTCCTAATCCGATCAAGAGGAACTTATCCCCTAATTTCACACCAGAATCCTCTCCAGCGTCTATTACAGCGGTAGTCGAGTTCAAAACTCTCACCACCTTTGCGAAATATCGTTCACTCATTTACGACTCCTGGCGTGTCAAACTGTTCCAGCGCTGTTACTGGAACTACCGGACGAATTTCGATGGTTTTCAAATCTTCAGGAGAAAGGTCTCCAGAAGGAAAGAGTCCAAAATCGACGCGAATTTTTATTTGAATAACTTTATCTTGAACAAGATGCACAACCGCAAGGTAAGCCAACGTGTCCACGCCATCGTTCTGAAAATAGCAACCAACAATTATACTATTTAGGAAATTTTCATTGCGGCGAATGACAAAAATCCCACTCTCGTTGATGTACTTGAATGGTACCTCAAAAGGTGGGGGAGGCTCCTTTTCTGATGATAAGTCAGCGATGATTTTCAACAAAATCAATGAAAAACTCGATAGAATAAAAACGACGAATATGAGCCATTTGACAGAAACGGAAGCCGTAACGTCAATAAACATTGTCACCAGAGCCGATAAGAAACCAGCTGCCCCAATGATAAGCGATGCGCCAGTGAGGCTGAAGATGCCTTTGGCTATCCGGTTTCTCATGGTTCTATTCGAGCTAAGGTTTCGCTTGGCATAATTAATCATGAGGTAAAACTAGGGATGTCCACTTTAACGTGTGCCCCTTTTCACCAAAGGGCAAAGTATAAGCTGACAGGGCATACGTTACTACTATCCACCCTCGAGCATCAAGCACCGGACAGGCTATGCAGTGGATCGAATTGCCGCCCCCCTAGGGAGTTCGGACTGCAATAGGAATTACTAACCCAAGGGAGATCGCATGTCATGGCGCTACGGGGGAAAATCCGCCGGAGTCGGCAGTTGGGTGTCTGCATGACTGCTAAAGAACTGTCCGCTTTTGGCCGAAAGCAGCCGCTCACGTTGAGCAATCCGGAAAGTTCAGAACTAAGCGGCGGAACGTACGGAAAGTTCGGAACTGAACGACCAGATTGTTCAATACTCAATAGTGGGTTTCTCGTAACATCTTGATTTGCAAAGGGTGATGATTCAGAGCTCAGTGGCGTTCGACACATTCGGTGTGGCCGGCGCTGATTCTCGAGGATGCATGACGCTTCGGTTCACGACGGCTTGAACACCATCAGGTAAAAGATGGCGAGAAAGGCCCCGAGGGCCGGGAATCCGAGGATGAACCAGGCGCGAAAGTAGCGCCTGAACTCAGCCGACAGGCCCTGGCCGGCTCGCAGGCTTGCCGCGGCGCTGTCGCGCATCAGGATTTGCAGGCGCACGACCGGCACCCAGCAGGCGATCGCCACGGCATACAGTGCGATCGACCAGGCCAGCCATGGCGTGTCGAGGGGAATCCGCAACAGGCGTACGAGGTACCACCCCGTGAGCGGCTGGGCGATCGCGGTGGTGGCGGTGAACAACCAGTCGGCCGTCACGACATGGCGGGCGACGGTCGCCACGATGCGCGTGTCGCCGCTTCGCACCACGCACAGCAGATAGAAGGCAGTGCCGACTCCGGTGCCGAACAGCAGGGTCGAAGACAGAATGTGCAGAAGCTTGAGGGCCAGGTATTCCATCAGTCTCCTGTCCGGGAATCATGAAGGTAGAGCAGGCCCAGCACGGCGAGGATAGGCAGGTTTTTGGTGATGGGACCAAAAGGGTGCAGCCAGTGCTCGGGCAACTGAATGGTGATGATCAACATGTAGACGAGCACGAGGCATGCCTGCGCGAGCCATAGCAGGCGGGCGCGGCGTCCTCGCCAGGCCAGCGTCAGGATACCGAAGGCCAGGTCCAGGCTTGCGGCGCCATAGAGCGCGGCCGGTGCCAGTGCCGCCGGCATGCCCGCCTGCAGCAGCAGCGCCAGGCTGTCATGGACGGGATAGAGGCCGAACGACACGGCCGCCGTCCATAGCCAGACCAGCGCGAGGCTGAGGCGCAGGACCGGCGTGATGTTCTGCGATATGGCGAGTGCCCGGGCGCCCGCCCGGTCCTCGCGCCGCACGAAATCGCGGGGCGGCATCGGTGCGCGGCCCAGCAGGTGCGCAAAGGCCGCCGGATCGGCGGTGTTGCCGCGCGCCAGCATGGCCAGGCTGTCGCGGTTGAACAGGCGGCTGCCGGATGCGCCCGCCAGCCAGGCCGCGGCGCGCGCCGCCGCCCGCGGCATCGCCACGATCCATTGGGAGCCGGCCATGCCGAGCCCGGTGCGCAACGCGGCCAGGTAATCGCGCAGCATGATCGGCCGGGGGCCGCAGAAGGCCACGGTCCGGGTGCCGCGCGTAGGCGCATCCAGCAGCGCGACGATGCCATCCACGACGTCATCGACATGCACTGGCTGGATGGCTTGCGTGCCTCCGTCCGGCAGGGCCAGCGCCGGCAGCACGGCGAGCCGATCGAACAGCCTCGCGCTGGCCCCGTCCTTGCCGTAGACCAGGGAGGGCTGGACGATGAAGGCCGGCATGCCGGCTTCTCGCAGCACATCGTCGGCCGCTCTCTTGCTCAGGTGAAAGTCCGTGCGCGCCCCCGAGTCCGCGCCCAGCGCGGAGAACTGGATGACGCGGATGCCGCGGTGGCGCGCGGCGGCAAAGAGAGCGGCCGGCGCCTGTACGTGGACCCGCTCGTAATCCTCGATGGCGGCCGCCTGGAATATGCCGACCGTGTTGATCACGCAGTCCACGCCCTCCAGCAGCGGCAGCCAATCATCCTGGTGCGTCATGGCCTTGAAATCGCCGGGCACGATGCTTGCTTGGCCCGCCAGGGCGGACCCAGGGCGGGGCGTGCGGACGGGGCAGACCAGGTCGTGCCCCTGTTTGATGAGGGCCACGAACAAATGCCCCCCGATGAAGCCATGCGCGCCGGTCAACAGTATCTTCATGAGCAGTGCTCCGGATATCGCCCGCTGCCGTGCGGGCCCCCTCCCCGGCGGGTCGTGTCCTGATAGCCTAACGCCGGGGGAGCGGCATGTCGATCTGGAATCGTGCGTTCGATGAGGGTTTGCGCAGCGGCACCGCGGCGAGCCTGCTGTCGAGCCTCGTGCTGCTTGCCGCCGGACGCCTGGAGAGCGGCGCCGCCTATGCGCCGACCAATGCCACCAGCCATTGGCTGTGGGGCCGCCCGGCGTTTTATGCGGACCGCCCGTCGTTGCGTCACACCCTGACGGGATATGTGATTCATCACGGCGCCTGCATCTTCTGGGCGACCTTGCACGCGCGCGCGACGGCCCGCATGGCGCCCGATCCGGCGGCCGCCGCGGTCGCCGGGCTGGCGACGGCCGCCGTGGCCGCCGTTGTCGATTATCGCCTCACCCCCAAGCGCCTGACGCCGGGCTTCGAGCACCGGTTGTCGCGCTGCGCCATGACCGGGGTGTATCTGGTCTTCGGATTGGGGATTGGGCTGGCGGCGCTGGCGTATCGGCGCCGGAAGCGGGGTGACGGCATCCTGCGGCGACACGGCGCCAAGCCGAGGGCGGCGGTCAATCGAGACAGGCATGCGCCCCGCGGGCGATCGCCGTTGCCAGGCCTCGAATGGTTTTGGGCTGCGCGAGGCGAGCCTCCTCGGCGGGGTTGACGATGACCCCCGCCTCGATCAGGACGGCCGGCATGCGCGCGCTATGCAGCACCACCAGGCCGTCGTATCGGTGCACGCCACGGCGGCGGTCCAGAAACGGCCGGTTCTCGCCGGCAATCGGCTCGGCGTGATAGGCGGAGGGGTGCTCTCCGGCCTCTCGCAGCGCCTCGCCGATGGCTTGCGCGCAGCGCAGGCTGCGCACGGGCTGCGGATTGCGCATGGAGACAAAGACCGAATAGCCGGCGAATTCGCCCTGGCGGCCGGCGTCGATGTACCGCGGCTGGATGGAGTCATGGTGGATGGACACGAACAGGTCGGCGTCCGGCGCAACCGCCGGGCGTGCGGCCAGCGCGATGCCATCGTTCCCCGGGACGATCCGCGTCACCCGATCGCCGAGGGCCGCCAGGGCGCGGGCCAGCGCGGCGGCCAGGTCCCGGTTGTACAGGTACTCGGCCCGTCCGCTTGCGGCGCGCGCGCCCGACTGTCCCGGCGTATGGCCCACGTCCACCAGGATATGCGCCGCCCGGGCCGGCAGGGCGCAGCACAGCATCAGCAAGGCGCAGGACGGCAGGTGCCGGCGGCGACCGATCATGGCATCTTCCTGGCAGGGTACCGATGAGGACACCAGTCTAAAGTGTTGGGCGGCCCTATGGGAATATTGCAGCCGGACCGCTCGGCCGGAAGCCGGGGGCCGCGTAGGCCCGGCGGCACACGCTAGGCCGCCATCTGCTGACCGGTGTCGCGGCGAAAGACCAGGGCGGCCTGGGCAAGGTTGCGCGTCTGGTCGTCCATGGAGGATACCGCCTGGGCGGA
>Ga0180215_1001321_pt1 | contig 27627 bp, 23 predicted proteins | sample eDN3rd37CBELigBY_FD_128871 | JGI IMG/M metagenome (GOLD analysis project Ga0180215, IMG submission 128871) | Enriched backyard soil microbial communities from Emeryville, California, USA - eDNA 3rd pass 37_C BE-Lig BY (version 2) (version 2) | ecosystem: Environmental > Terrestrial > Soil >...
AGATGTTTCTTGGCGGAAACATCCCCTAGGTTTGGTGACAATGGCGGAAGGGAACCACGCGTACCCATCCCGAACACGAACGTTAAGCCTTCCAGCGCCGATGGTACTTGGACCGAAGGGTCCTGGGAGAGTAGGACGTTGCCAAGCCGACGTATAAGAGCGCCTCAGATCACACGATGATCTGAGGCGCTTCTTTGCGTTTGTTAGACTTCTAACAAAACCTGGGCAGGGGGGCGGTAGGCTCAATCATTTGTCGGTTCAGGCTAATAATATAGATAAGCTTCTCAACAACATTTGAACGGGAATGCATAACTGCAACGAAGCAGCCGGTTTCTCGACCAAGGAACTTTGCAGAAGGATGGCCGTTGGAAAAGGATGCACTTACACTTCCAACAGAGGTATGTTACATTATTACAAGGTGTGATTTTTGTCATTGGGGAGGAACTGGAGAATGACGCAAGCCGAGGTGGTGACTTTCGGCGAGACGATGGCTTTATTGATGCCGAATCAATATAAGGGAATCGAACACGCGAGCCTGTTTGAGAGCTCTTTCGGCGGGGCAGAGAGCAACGTAGCGATCGGGTTGGCGAGGCTTGGCGTGAAGAGCGGCTGGTTCGGACACCTTGGCAATGATCCGTTCGGCCGGAGGATTATGAAAGCAATACGCGGCGAAGGTGTCGATGTGTCGCGGGCAAAGCTGATTGACGGTGAGCCTACCGGCTTAATGCTGCGGGATAAAGCTTGGGGACGCTCTTCCGTTTACTATTACCGGAAGATGTCCGCCGCAAGTAAGATGACGCCGGAGCACTTGGATGAAGAATATATCAAACAAGCGAAAATCCTTCACATTACAGGCATTACCCCCGCTTTAAGCGAATCGTGTGCAGCAACTGCCTTAGAGGCGGTGCGGATCGCAAAGAAGCACAACACCATGGTCAGCTTCGATCCGAATCTCAGACTCAAGTTATGGGATGCAGAAACGGCCCGGCAGGTCATTCAGCAAATTGCGGAGCAAGCGGATCTGTTCTTGCCCGGTTACGACGAGCTGCAGATTCTGTATGGGACTGACAACATAGACGACATCATCACAGAGCTTCGCAAGTTGAAAGCCGTCTCTATTCTTAAGGGAGTTAACGACGAAACGCTAGTGATCGAGAAAGACCGCATTGACCGCGTTCCGTTCTTTAAAGTGCAGGAGGTCGTGGATACGGTTGGCGCCGGCGATGGGTTCTGCGCAGGCTATTTAACCGGCATCGTCCGCGGTTGGAGCCAAGTCGAATCGGTACGCTTCGGCAATCTGGTCGGCTCCTTAGTGGTGCAAGGCGTCGGTGATTGGGAGAGTTTGCCTTCGAAAGAAATGGCAGAAGCGGAATTACACAACCGGAAACACATAGAGCGGTAAATCCGGTAAACAATGGCCATGTTCACAAGTTAGACGCAAGCGGTGGAACAGTCTATAATAGACTGTGGCTTAAACATCAACATCATGAATGAACAACAGCAATAATCATACACCATAGTAATCGGTTTTCAGCGAGAGAGGGGTAACAAAATGAAGGTTGCGATTATCGGAGGAGGGCTGGCGGGTCTGACCGCAGGTGCGTATTTGTCACAGCATCCGACAATCGAAGGCGTCTTGTTTGAGCGCAGTCCGCAGCTCGGCGGAAGGGCGTTTACTTACGAAAAATCCGGCTTCACACTTAACTACGGCGCACATGCCGTTTATGGAATCGACCGCCATGAGCTGACGAACATGAAGAAAGAGCTTGGCATCAAGTTCGAAAGCAAGCAAGTTGACAAACGCCGTGTCATGTACGCGAAGGACGGCCATCTCACGCCTGCTCCATTGGACGCGTTGAATATTTTGAAGACGGATGTTCTTCCTTCGCTGCAGAAGGTACGCTTCGTGGGAGAAGTCGCCACGGTGATCGCGAATTTGCACAATATGAAAAATTACGATACGCTCGGCGATTATTTGAACGAATCCAGCGCCGGCGAAGAGTTGAAGGAATTATGGGAGCATCTCGTATGCTCGAATTTCTTCATCGGTCCGACGGACGCGAAGAAAGTATCCGGCGCGACGATTCAGAAATACTACAATAACTTGTTCCGTTCCAGCCGTCCGGTAAACTATATTCTTGGCAGCTGGAAGGTTATTACAGATCAATTGATTGAGAAAATGAACGGTTCCGGCCGCTGGGGCATCCAGGTGAAGGAGGCGGTTGACGGAATTCGGCATGAGGACGGCAAATTCGTACTGAGCACGAAGAACGGCGAGCAAAGCTTTGACCGCGTCGTCCTGGCGATGCCGGTGCAGCAGATCGCCAAGCTGTTCGTCGGAACGCCTTGGGAAGCTGCAATGGAGGATTACAAGGATAATACATCGACAGAGGTGCTCGTTTACGATATCGGCTTCGAGAAGGTGCTCGCGCGGCCGTTCTCCTACATCAGCGATATGGACCGCAAGATGTTTATCAGCGACGTCTCCGCAACCGACCATACGATTGCTCCGGAAGGCGGGCAGCTGCTGCAAGGGATCGCGTACTTGCGGGATGAATTCGAGAATGAAGACCAGCGGAAGGAATATCTGGATAACAAGCAAGCCCAGATGGAGGAGCTGTTCGATATGTATTACCCGAATTGGCGGGAGAACGTGGCCGTCAAGCGGGTTTCTAAGAAGGCGATGGTAGCCAGCGTCAAAAATATCGTCACGAACAAGCTGCTGCCGGTCCGTATGGAACAGGTTCCGTTCTACTTCTGCGGCGACGGCTGCGAAGGAAAGGGCGAGCTTGCGGAACGAGCGTTCTCCAGCGGACGGAAGGCCGCGCAGATGTTACTGGACGAAGTAAAAGCATAAATAGAATGCCTATTAAGAAAGAGGCAATCCCGTTGAACAACCGAACGGGGTTGCCTCTTTTTGCATGTTTCACGAACAGATGGGAAACTCTACAAATTGATGGCTTTAACGATCATAAGGGGGGAGGTACGGCCATGTTTCGAAGAATCGGCAAGAAGCCACCGTATAAGAAGATTCAATTGCAGCAAGCTGTGGAACGCAAGAGAGAACAGTCGATGGACACCTTGAAGGACCGCAATTTAACCGCTTCTTTAGATGAAAACTTGCAAACAATGAAGGAGATTCTGGGACACAGCAGCGATTTCGTCGTTCGCGAATTTCAGATTTCTCAGGATGGCGTCAATGCGGCGATCATGTTCATCGATGGGCTGGCCAACTCCACACTGATAGATCAGTTTATCTTGAAGGCTCTGATGATCGACACGGGTAAAGAAATTGATGCCAATCATATCATTCAATACATCGAAAAACAGCACATCCCTATTAATGAAGTTGCTGAAAGCGGCCAATTGCATAAGACGGTCGGCGCTGTTTTAGCAGGGGATACCGTTCTATTCGTGGAGGGATCGGAGAAAGCATTATTCCTGAATACAAAGGGGTGGGAAAAGCGGGGGATTGAAGAACCGCGCACGGAATCGGTCGTCAGAGGTCCCCGGTCCGGCTTCTCGGAATCGCTTCGCACGAATACGTCCCAAATCCGAATCCAATTAAAGGATCCGAGCCTAGTTGTCAAAAATATGGTCATTGGCAAACGCGGCAATACAAATGTTGCAGTCATCTATATTAAGGATTTAGCAAACCCGCAGCTGATAGAAGAAGTGGAAAGCAGACTAAAAGCCATTAATGTAGACGCCGTGATCGACAGCGGATATATCGAGCAATTGATTGAGGATCATCACTGGTCTCCGTTCCCTACGATCCAAAATACGGAGCGTCCCGACAAGGTGAGCGCGAACCTCCTTGAGGGCCGGGTCGTCATTCTAAGCGACGGATCCCCATTCGCGCTGATCGCCCCCGCCGTATTTACGCAGTTTTATCAAAGTCCGGAGGATTATTACGAACGGTTCTTAATCGCTACGCTGGTTCGTTTTATACGAATCCTAAGCATGTTCTTCGCCATCTTGCTGCCGTCGCTGTACATCGCCTTCAGTTCGTTTCATCCGGAGATGATTCCATCGCGCCTGGAAATTGCGATGGCGGCCGGCCGGTCAACCGTCCCCTTTCCGTCGATTATAGAAGCATTATTGATGGAGTTGACGATGGAAATTTTGCGGGAGGCGAGCGTTCGGCTGCCCGGACCGATCGGTCAGACGATCGGCATTGTCGGGGCGTTGGTGGTCGGACAAGCGGCCGTAGAAGCAGGGATTGTCAGTCCCATTATGGTCATTGTCGTAGCGTTGACAACGATCGGATCGTTCGCGTCTCCGAGCTACAGCGCTGCCATCGCATTGCGGATGCTGCGGTTTCCGATGATGGTTGCCGCCGGAGCGTTCGGATTGTACGGGATCATGCTGTTCCTGATTTTGATTATTATCCATCTGTGCTCGTTAGAGTCTTTCGGTGTTCCTTATATGACTCCAATTACGCCATACAATCGGCAAGATAACCGCGATACGTTCGTCCGGTTTCCTCTGTTTCAATTAAAGCGTCGGCCGTCTTTTTTGAATCCGCAATTTCAGTACCGCGCCGTTCGTAACGCGCAGGAAGGAATGAAAGATGACCAACAAGGATCCCAGACAGGAAATTAGTCCGCGCCAATCTGCGAGCATCATTGCAAGCACAATGATTGGCGCCGGGGTGCTGACACTCCCGCGTACGGTCGCTGAATACGCGAAACAGTCCGGCTGGTTTGCTGTGATATTAGGAATGATCATTGCCATGGCGGGCGTGTCGATCATGACCTTGCTCAGCAATAAATTCCCTCGCCAAAACATCATCGAGTACAGTCAAGAAATTTTAGGCTCCAGAAAATATAAGGCAGTCGGCCGATGGCTCAGCTACCCGCTGCTGCTTCCCATTCTCGGGTATTGGTGTGTCGTAACGGTGCTTGCCTCCCGCTTGTTCGGGGAAGTCGTTGTCACGGCCGTTCTCCCCGCAACCCCCTTGGAGGTTATCATCTCAACGATGCTGCTTATTGCCTACGTCCTAACCTTCTACAGTGTAGAAGTGGTGGCGCGGGTGAACGAGCTCTTGCTGCCGCTGATCGTTGTTCCCGTCTTGTTGATCTCTCTGTCTTCCTACCAGCATGCCAGACTGTATCATCTCTTTCCGCTGCGTTACGATGTGGATTGGTCGGATTTGTTTATGGGTGCGTTCAGCGCATTTTCTTTCCCATTCTTGGGCTTCGAAGTGTTGCTGTTGTTTGCTAAGTATTCACGGCACCCTAGCGTCTTGCTGCGCGATCATGTTGCGGCGGTTGCCCTGCCCGGTTTTATTTATACACTGATCGCGGTGGCGGGCATGGCCGTATTCGGTGTGGATGAATTAAAGCGGCTCATGTGGCCTACCTATGAGCTGGTGAAGGTAACGAAGGTGCCGGGACTCATCCTGGAGCGTGTGGAATCGGCGTTCATTGGGGTATGGGTGGCGGCCGTATTTACGACAACCGCCAATATATACTATGCAATCTGTATGTTTATTCGGGAGATGCTGGGAATGAAAGGACATCGCATCATCGCTACGATTCTCTTGCCGCTGTTCTATTGGATCTCCTTGCGGCCACCCAACATTCAAGCGCTGATCAATTATTTAACTTATTCCGGCTGCGCTGGAGGCATTGCGATTCTCGTCATCCCGACATTGTTATTGGGAGTATCTTACTTGCGGAAAAAGGGCGGCAAAGGAGCGGCTCACGATGCTTAGACGAGCACTGCGCATGGCGATTATCATCGGTTTGCTTCTTCTCACGGCGACAGGATGCTGGGATCAACGGGAATTGGAAGAACGGGCGATTGTACTGGCCATTGGAATCGATGTGTCGGAAGAGAAGCCGGGTCAAATCCAACTGTCGTTCCAGGTTCCGATTCCCCTGAAAATTGCCGGTGCTGCGGGCGGGGGCGGAGGAGATGGCGACGTGGTTCATATTTTGAAAGGGACAGGCCGGACGGTCTTAGAAGCGTACGATGAAATACAGAAGCAAGTGAATCAGCAAGTATTTTTCGGCCATACGCGCGTGTTGGCCTTGAGCGAGGAAATCGCGAAACAAGGCCTTGAAAGAATAACTGATCCGTTCCACAGAGGACCGCAAATTCGGCGATTGCTTTGGCCGCTTGTCGTGAAAGGAAGAGCGATAGATTTACTGACTTCTAACCCAGAGCTGGAGCAAATCCCCACGGTTTACTTGCTCACGATGATTGAGAACGGGGTTCAACTGAGAATGATTCCGGAAATTACGCTCGGAGGATTGTACGTGAGGAAATCCAGCAAGTCAGAAGAGCTGTTCCTGAATTATTTCGAAGCGTTCGAGAAGAAGATGGAGTGGGAAGGCATCGTTGTGTTCAAGGACGATAAAATGGTGGGCCAATTAAGTACATTGCAAACTTCGATTTTCATGCAGCTTTGGAACGGGAAGTCGAATTTCTATGTCACCTTCCCTTATGATGAGAAGGAGGAGGATCTGGTCACGCTGCTGATCCAAACCGATAAGGTGGAGAAGAAAATTTCGCGTGAACAAGGGGTTGTCAAAGCCAAACTTCATATCTTTGCAGAAGCGGATCTGTCGGGCAAGCCGTTCCCCGGAAGTTTTGCAGGACAAGAAGCAATCCGAAAGTTAGAACAGGCAACGGAAACATACCTGGAGGAACGTGCCAAAGAGATCATCGCCAGCTTACAAAATGAGTACCAATCCGACATTATCGGACTGGGAAGCGAGATCAAGGCATATTATCCGGAGATATGGGATGAGATCAAGGACACCGATTATTTTAAACAGCTGGATATTGAAGTAAGCTACGAATTGAAGCTGCGCAGACTCGGAATGCTGTCGTTCTGAGGAAGCCGCGGCTTCTTTTTCTTATACCTAAAAAAAACACAAAAACAAAAATCAGACTCCATTGATGGCGCTTACATTTTTCTCTATGATACTTTTAACACTTCGAAATTTTTCTGTACGGGAGGAAACCTATGAAGGCCAAACTGGGATATATGTTGAAGTTTCGGACGCTGTATTTGCTCTCGATTCCCGGTATCTTGTACTTTCTGATTTTTAAATATGTACCGTTGCTCGGATCTGTCATTGCGTTCCAGAATTATAACTTGTTTGCGGGATTTACGGGAAGTCCGTGGGTCGGGCTGCGGCATTTTGAGAAAATGTTCGCACACTACGACTTTATCCGCATTCTAAATAACACGATTATACTGGGGCTGATGGACATGATCATCGCCTTTCCGGCGCCGATCATTCTTGCGCTGCTGCTGAATGAGGTGCGGAGGACGTACTTCAAGCGAACCGTGCAAACGATCATCTATGCCCCGCATTTCTTGTCGTGGGTCATCATCAGCGGGATTTTTATCGGCATTCTCTCGCCGTCGTCCGGCTTCGTCAATCAAATGTTAGGGTGGTTCGGCATTGAGCCGATTTATTTCTTGGTTGAAAATGCTTGGATTCGCCCGGTGCTTGTCGGATCCGGCATATGGAGGGACGTCGGGTACGGAACGATCGTCTATTTGGCGGCGCTGACGTCTATCAACCCCGAGCTGTACGAAGCAGCCGAGGTGGACGGGGCGAACCGCTGGAAGCAAACCTGGTCGATTACGATTCCGGCGATCTTGCCGGTCATTACGGTGTTATTCTTGCTCAAAATCGGCGATTTCCTTGATTTCGGATTTGAGCGCGTGTTCGTGTTTCAGAATTCGCTCAATCTCGGCAGCAGTGAAATTCTCGACACCTTCATCTATAAAGCCGGTTTACAGCAAATGCAGTTCAGCTACGCCACCGCGATGGGGCTGTTCAAATCCATTGTCGGCCTGATGCTGCTTGTCATCGCCAATTCGCTCAGCCGGAGAGCCACCGGGGAATCGCTGTATTAAGGGGGAATAGTATGTACGCGCGCATGACTAGAGGATACCGGATCTTTACCATTTTCAACTATATCCTTCTGTCCATCATTACGTTAACGATGTTTCTTCCGTTGCTGAACGTATTCGCTCAAACCTTCAGCAGCCCCTTCGCCATTGACCGGGGCGCGGTTATGTTCTGGCCCGTCGAATTTACGACGATATACTACCAGTACGTATTCCAAGACGCGTCCATATGGAGAGCGTTCGGCATTTCGGTGTATATTACGATCCTAGGGACATTCATCAACATAGCGGCCACCGCATCGCTCGCTTATCCGCTGTCGCGGGAGGAGTATGTCGGGCGAAAATATGTGCTGCTGATGGTCATCTTTACGATGATTTTTACGGCGCCGCTGATTCCGGAATTCATTCTGATGAGGGAAATAGGGTTGGCGAATACATTATGGGTCCTTATGATTCCATCCGCAATCAGCGCCTTCAACTTGATCGTGATGCGTTCGTTCTTCGCTCAGCTGCCGAAGGAGCTGATCGACTCGGGGCGGATCGACGGAGCCGGAGAGCTGCGCATGATTTGGAGCATTGTGCTGCCGCTGTCGAAACCTGTCATGGCCACGGTAGGGATTTTTTACTCCGTGTCGAATTGGAATACGTACAAGAACGCGCTGTATTACATTAACAATCGGGCGCTGTACCCGCTGCAAATCAAATTAAGGGAAATGCTCGTCACAGACGACCTGATTGATACGGGGAATGACTTGTTCTCGAGCTTGGCCACCGCCTCGCCGCAAGGCGTGCAGATGACGGTGATCGTCGTCGCGACCCTGCCGATTGTAGCGATATACCCGTTTCTGCAGCGCTACTTTGTCAAGGGGATGCTGATCGGTTCGGTGAAATCATAATGAATCTAAAAAAATGACAAAGGCGCACAATAGGACTCCATTGTTCAAACGGAATTGCCGTTCCTATAATGAATTTACATTTTGGCAGCGCTATCATCACAGATGGCGACTCGAAATGGAGATTATGGAAAAGAGGGGAATCCATGAAAAAGTGGTCTTCAGTGATTGTCGCGTGCTTGATGGTCATCAGTTTATTAGCCGGCTGTATGCAAGGCTCGAACACGGCGCCAAACACGACGACACCCAGCACCGGAACAAGCGGGGCGACGACGGCTCCGCAGCCGAAGGGCGAACCGCCGGAGGAAAAGAAGGAACCGACGAAATTTTCAATCTCCATGAGAACGTTAAACGTAAAGTATGTGGAAAACCATCCGAACATCAACGAAGACGAATACGTGAAGAAGCTTGAAGAGTTTACAAACACGGATCTGGATATCCGCCTGCTTCCGCACGCGGAGTATGAGACGAAGATGGTGCAGATGTTCGCGACGAATGACCTGACTGACGTCATTCAAGCGAGCGGCGGCATTACCGGCAAGGAATTGGCGGGTTCGGTCGAAGCGGGACTGTATGTAGATCTCAAACCGTACCTGGAGCAGCATGGCCAACGCCTGCTGGAAGTCATTCCGGAGGCGGCATGGGAGCGCGTAACCGATAAAGACGGTCATATCTGGGCGATTCCGGAGTACCTTGGTAATCCGTCGCGCCGGGCGACTTGGATTCGGATGGACCTGCTGAAGAAGACAGGGCTGCCGGTTCCGAAAACCGTGGAAGAAACCCTCGAAGTGCTTCGCGCGTTCAAGAAGTTGGGCGTAGAAGAGCCTTACGCGGGACGGGAAGAATTTAAATACGCCGATACATTCTTCGGCGCTTATGACGTGTACGGCTACGAGAGCGAGCTGGAGCTTGTAGACGGGAAGATGCAGCCGAAGTTCCTCGACGAAGAAAATATGATGGCGGCTATTCAGGTGTACAAAACGATGTACGACGAAGGATTAATGAGCAAGGAGTTCGCGACCGTGAACGCGAACACGTTCAAGGCGACGATCACATCGGGTAAGGCGGGCATGTGGAGCATGAACGCGAATGAGCTTCCGATCTGGGGCGAGCAGTTGAAAAATAACGTTCCGGAAGCGGAGGTAGCGATCATCCCGTCGCCGGTCGGACCGGATGGCAAAGGCGGCTATTATATGTACGGCCCGGTTCCGCGCGCCTTCTTCATCACGAAGCAAGCGGAGGATCGGGTGGTTGATATCATAAAGTTCTTCGAGTGGCAGACAACGGATGAAGCGAAGCTGTTCTTCAGCTTCGGCCTGGAAGGCATAGGCTACACAATGGAGAACGGCCAGCCGAAATATATCGAACCGAAAACCAATGAAGAGCTCGATCTGCAGCGTTACTTGAACTACTGGCTCTGGATGATCCAGGATACGACCTATAACGAACTGGTACTCAGCCAGACGGAGGAAGGCAGGGCGCTGATCGAGGTTTACGATACGATTCTTGCAAACGAAGGCCGTGACGGCTATTCCTTCTCTCCGCGTCTGGAAGCATGGGTTAACAATCCGGATATCAGCCCGTTCTCGGACCGTTATCCGCCGCTCATCAACGAGCACATCATGAAGATGGTGTTCGGTCAAGAGCCGATCAGCGATTGGCCGAAGGTCATCGAAGAATGGAGAAGCAAAGGCGGCAATCAGGTCATCGAAGAAGCGACAGCACGATACAACTCCGGCGAAGTCGTCTACACTCCGCAGCGATAAAGAAGATTACTCCCCGCGTGCCAGCGCGGGGAGTATCTTTCTATGACGGAGCTCGCGCCAATGCTGGACTAATACGCAGGGATTTGGCACAATTGGAATGTAAGCGTTTCCTTCATAGGGGGTGCAGATCATGTTCGAAATACTCTTGGTTGACGACGAGCCGATTATTCGTATGGGACTGCATAAAATTATCGAGACGAGCGGTGTTGAGATCGCCGGCATTCGGATGGCGGAGAACGGAGCAGAGGCATTGGAGCGCATTCGGGAGAAGCCGCCGCATTTTCTGTTCACGGATATTCGTATGGCAAGAATGGACGGCCTCGAGCTGTGCCGGAAGGTGTCCGAACAATATCCGCATATTCAGACGGTCATTATTACGGGTTACGGGGACTTCGAATATGCGCGAACGGGGATCTCGCTTGGCGTGAAGGATTATATATTGAAACCGATTACAAAGAAACAAATTCATGATTGTTTACACCGCCTGATCGGCGAGGAGATGAAGAGGAGACAGGCGCTGCCTTCGCTGACCCAATCCAATGAATGGGTGGACGAGATGACGGAGGCGCTGTGGACGTTAGATGAGCAGGCTGTATTCCATAGTGTTCGTTCCTTGTTAGAGGACTATGACGCCAAGGAGCTGCGGATGGAACAGAGGAAGGCGCTGCTGGGCGAATTGTGGCAAATCTTATCGCATCGGCTCAGCGAGCGGGATGTCACCGTGCCTTTCGATATGTTGGATTGGAATGGCGTACACTCGTCTGACATCATGAATAAGCGCCTGATGGAGGCGACGGGGAAGGTCATGAGTGCGATTCGCGTGAAACGCAGAGGCAGGGCGAAGGACCCGATCGAAGAAGCGAAAAAATATATTGAAGAACATTTGACACGGGACTTCTCTTTGGAGGAGGTAGCCGATCTGCTCGGCCTGAACGCGTCTTATTTCAGTCAGCTCTTTAAACAGGTCACGGGAGAAACGTTCGCGCATTACCGCATCTCTAGAAGAATGGAACGGGCTAAGCTGCTGCTCGCCGATCCAAACCGCAAAATTACAGATATCTCGTATGAGGTAGGGTACGCGGATCATCCGCATTTTACCAAAACCTTCAAGAAAGCCGTCGGCCTTACGCCGAAGGAATACCGTGAGAAGCTGGGCGTCGATTCATGAGAAACAGCTTGTTCGGCCAAATCTATATTTATTTCACGGTTGTGATTTTGCTGTCGATCCTAGGCGTAGGCATTGTGTCTTATGTCCAGTCTTCCCGCGCGTTGGACGAACAGGTGGAACGATATATCAGCCAGCTGATCCGGCATTCCACTTCGCAGACCGAGTTGTTCATTCGAAGATATGAGCTCGTTAGCGATTCGATCTTGTCCGAGCAAGCGGTGAAGGAATTCATGGAGATGGATCCTGAGGATGATTACCAATTCTATCAACTGAACCAGACGGTGAGAAAAAACATTCTTCATCGCATGTTTATTGCGTACCCCGACATCTATTCCATCACCGTTATTGGAGACCACGGCAGAGCCATCTTGGAGGACAATCAGAACGGAGTTCGATTTCAACATTTCAATGCGTCAGAGACGCTGCAATATATCAATTCCATTGTTCCGCCCGACGGCAGGGTAGCCATCTTTAAAACCGAACGCGCCAATCCTCGGGAGGAGACGATTGCGATGGCCAGGCGCATCCGGGGATTTACGAGCTATGTGCCGAAGGGCGTGCTGATTCTGGAAATTCGGACGGATCAATTAGCGCCGTTATGGGATATGGCGGATTTGGGGGAGCAAGCCTCCTTCTTTATTATTGACGAGAACGGGAACGTCGTGTACGAACCCAGCCACTCGAAGCTGCCGATGGAGATGAAGATGGCGGCCATCGCCGATGCGCTGCATGAGCCGGGGTTATCCGCGGTGAGGGATGTGAACGGGGTGCCTACGTTGTTCGTGGGAAGGGAATCTTCGTATCTTCGATGGAAAATGGTCGCTACGCTGCCGGTGAATGTACTGCGGGAGCCCGTCTCTGTAATCCGCACAACGACGTTCGGTGTCGGTCTGGCGACGCTCTTGATCGCGCTCATTCTCGCTTACCGGTTCGCGCGGACGATCATTCGGCCGATTCGGACGGTCATGGAGGGCATGCGGGAGACGGAGAAGGGCAATTGGAGCCGGCTGGAGGACCCGGGGCGCAACGATGAGCTCGGCGGCCTCATCCAGCGTTACAACCTGATGGTCAGCCGGTTATCGGAGATGATCAACCGGGTTTACGAAGCGGAGTTGAAGCAGCAGAAGTCGGAGCTGGATTTGCAGAGAAGCCGATTCGAGCGGCAGCAGGCGGAATTCCAGGCACTTCAGCTGCAGATTAATCCGCATTTCTTGTATAACACCCTGGAGACCATTAATTGCTACGCGATTGTGAAGGAATCGGAAGAGATCAGCGAGATCGTCGAGGCGATGGCGTTCATGCTTCGTTATTCGGTGCAGACGCATCTGGAGGAAATCGCGGTCGCGAACGAGCTCAATCATGTGCGCTACTATATGGTGATTATGCGGCATCGGCTCGGCAATGATTTTGAGCTAGAGGTGACGGTGCCGCCTGATCTGCTGCTGCAGAGTATGGTGAGGCTGACGCTGCAGCCGCTAGTGGAGAATGCGCTGCAGCACGCGTTCGCGGATGGCATGAAACCGCATCATTCTATTCGGATTGGCGCCGAGGAGCATGAACGCGGGTGGTGCGTCTATGTGGAGGATAACGGCGCGGGCATGACGGCGGAGCGGGTGGAGCAGCTTCGCAGGAAGCTGGAACAGTATGAGCCGGAGGAGGAGCGGCCGAAATCGCTGCTTCGCCGGGGCGGGATCGGGATCGTTAACGTGCATCGGCGCATTCAGATGGTGTACGGAGATGAATACGGGCTGCGCATTGACAGCCGGGAGGGCGGCGGCAGCCGGTTCTCATTATATATGCCTAAGAAAGGACCCGCGGCCTTGAGCATGACGGCGAAAGCGAGTGCGGCCGTCATCTAAAAAAAACACAAGCATAAGAAGCCAAACTCCATTGTGAGCAGGACTGAAGCGGAACTATGATGGGGGAAACGGTCATTTTCAAGAGGAGGGCTTTAGACATGAAACTGGATCTTTCCGGGAAGTTGGCTTTGGTGACAGGCTCGAACGCGGGCATCGGCAGGGGCATCGCGCTGGCGTTGGCCGCTTGCGGCGCGGATGTGGCGGTGACGTATATGAATAACTCGCAGCAGGGGGAGGAGACGTCAAGGGAGATCCGGGAGATGGGCGTTCGCAGCAGAGCGTTCCAACTCGACGCGACGGATCTCGCAAGCATTGCCCGCTTGGCGGAGGGCATCCAAGAAACGTTCGGCCAGCCGGTGGACATTCTCGTGAATAACGCGGGCCATCTGATCGGGCGCGTCCCCAATCTGGAGATGACGGAGGAGCATTATTACAAGGTGATGGATGTCAATCTGAAGAGTACCGTGTTCATGTGCCAAGCGTTCGGGAAAGGCATGGCCGCGCAAGGCAGCGGCTGCATCATTAACCTTACGTCCGTGGCGGCGCATAACGGCGGCGGGCCCGGCGCGGCGGTGTACGCGGCATCGAAGGCGGCGGTCATTGCTTATACGAAGGGTCTTGCGAAGGAGCTGGCCGCAAGCGGAGTGCGGGTCAACGCGATCTCGCCGGGCTTCATCGGGCAGACGGCCTTTCATTCCACTTTCACTTCCGAGGAAGGGCGCAAAGCGGCGGTTGCGGGCATTCCGCTCGGCAGAGAGGGAACGCCGGAGGATGTGGCGGGTGCGGCTGTATTCTTGGCAACGGATTTGGGGAAATATTTGACGGGAGAAACCATCGAAGTCAACGGTGGGCAGTACATGCGATGAGCTTGCTCAATGTGACGCCGCTCGCGGAGAAGGCGAAGCGATATGCTTGGTTCGCCGGCGCGGTTTCGCGGCTTCGCTTGGAGACGGACGAGGCGCTGGCATCCGGCGTCGGCGTACCGGAGGAACCCGGCGGCTGGTGGCATCAGTATGTGTGTCCGACGCACGGCACGGAGCTTCAGTTTGACCCGCGGGAAACCGATGCCGAGACGTTCTTCTGTCCGCATGGATGTGTTCTCGAAGGCGACGAATACCGCGGGGCGTGGCTCGTATTTAAGCATCAGGAGCGCGCGCGGACGGCGCTGTCGGCAGCCGCGTTGTACGCGGCTACGGGGGAAGCGGGATACGCGGCAAGCGCGAACGCAATTTTGGAAGCGTATGCAACACAGTACCCGCGCTACCCGGTTCATCCCGACGCGCAGCCGTGGATGCTGAAGGGGAAGGCGTTCCATCAGGCGCTCACGGAGGCGATCTGGGCGACGACATTGCTGCGCGCCGTCCTGTTGCTTCAGGATTATGAAGCCTTGATCGTGGACGCCCGGAAGCTGATGCAGTTCTGCGGCTTACTGGAGAACAGCATGGCGGATTACCGCAGCATTCTGATTCATGAGCGGAATGAGCCCGCCAACAACTATACCGCCTGGTTGAACGCTTGCCTCGCTTGCGTCTATGCCGCGCAAGGCCGCGCGGATAAGATGGAGCGGCTGCTGGCGGACAAGGGCGGGGTGCAGCATCACTTAACGATCGGGGTGCTGCCTGATCAGATGGAGTTCGAAGGCAGTACGTACTATCATCTCTTCGTGCTGCGGGCTTATTGGATCGCTGTCGAGATGGCGGAACGGCTCGGCTTTCAGACGGAGGATTGGCGCGGAGAGCAGGGACAGACGTACCGGGGGATGCTTGACGCGGTCGTCGGCTTATCCGCGCCGAACGGGGAGCTGCCCGCGCTGCATGACGGACCGTACAGCAGAGTGCCGTTCGCCCGGGAGACCGCCGAAGTGTTCGAGATCGGCTTCTCCCGATATCGGGATGCGAGATATGTGCCGATCTTGCGGGAAGCGTACCGGCAAGTCGGCGGCTCGCCGGAACGGCACGGCCTGGAGGCGGTACTGTACGGCGAGGGGGAATGGCCGCCTCATCCGGGGGCGGCGGAGCCGTCGCGCCTCTATGGCTCCGCGGGCTTCGCGGTGCTGCGGCATCCGGACAATCCGCTTTCGGTTCTGGCCGATTACGGCCCCCACGGCGGAAGCCACGGCCATGACGATAAGCTCAGCATCGTCATGATGCACGGCAGCGGCTTCGTGCTTCCGGAGCGCGGAATGGTGCCTTACGGCTCTGCGCTCCGAAAGGCTTGGTTTGCGCGGACGCCGAGCCATAATACCGTTTCTGTAGGAGGACGAACGCAAGCGCCCCATGAAGGGGAGTGCGTGGCGTTCATCGCAGAGGCGGCTTACACTTACGCTTGGCTCCGCTCTGAAGGTGCTTATGAGGGAGCCGTTCTGGATCGCCATCTTTGGGTCAATCGGGACATCGTGCTGGACTGGTTCGAGGTGAGGCTTGCACAAGACGACACGATCGATTACTGGCTTCATTTCTTGCATCCGCTGAACACGGACACGGCGGAGGACGAAGCTTCGTGGATCTCTTGCGGGGAATGGGAGCTTGCCGGAGCGGATGAAGCATACACGTATATTCGGCCGCTGCGCTTACGGGAAGGCAGCGGGGCCGTTGCTCTCGCGTCGGGGGAAGAAGGCTCCCGGGTGAAGGCGGCGCTGCTCCCGGCGGCTGGCGCCAAGGTCTGCCGATTTGAGGCGCCGGGACTTTCCGTTGACCCGTCTCGGCCGCTCGACGGCGTTGTCCAGCGGGTGACAGGCAAAGCCGCACGCTTTGTTGCTGTGTTCACCGCGGGCGATGCGCCCCTTACGGTGACACAGGCAGGGGATTGCGCGGCAGCGGTGGCGTGCGGCGGCAGGACGTTCCAGTTTCGCATCACGGAAGAAGGGCTTCGAATGGAGGAGGAGAAGGAATGATTCGTCATTGGTTCGAGCCGAAGAGCGGTCCGTTAACCGTACAATATGAACCTGCAGAGCATTCGGCACTGATGGAAAATCCGCCGCGCTTCACCTGGATGGCGGCGTCCTATGAGGATGTTCCTTACGCGCTGCAGGTGTCTGCGAGCGAAGCCTTCGAGGAAGCGGAGATTGTCACCTTCGGCCCGCTTTCTTTTAATTTCTACACGCCGGACCGGCCGCTCGCGCCGGGGACCTATTACTGGCGGTATGGGCTGTGGCAGAATGGACGTCCGGGGGAGGTGTGGAGCCAAACCCGACGTTTCCACGTGCGCGCGGATCTTCCTGAGACGCCGCTTCCTTCCCGCGAACAGCGGTATGACCGCTGTACAGTGCAGCATCCGAGGCTGTGGCTGAACGCTGAGGAAGTGACGGCGCTCCGCAAACGCGTCCTTGCGGATGCGGAGGAGAGCGGATGGCGGGAATTCTATGAATATTCCGTGCTGCCTTGGATGGAGCGGGAGCTCATTCCGGAGCCCGCGCCTTACCCGAATCATCAGCGGGTGGCGAAGCTGTGGCGCAAGATGTATATGGATTGCCAAGAAGCGTTATATGCCGTCCGGCATCTCAGCGTTGCGGGCGTCGTGCTGGGGAATGAGACGATCACTGCGAAGGCGAAGGAATGGCTGTTGCATGTGAGCGCGTGGGATCCGAACGGTACGACTTCTCGGGATTATAACGACGAGGCGGCGTTTCGGGTGGCCGGTGCGCTGGCCTGGGGATACGATTGGCTGTATCACGCGCTGACCGAAGAAGAGCGGGAACAGGTGCGCTCCGTATTGCTGCGCCGCACCGAGCAGGTGGCATTCCATGTGATCGAACGTTCCAGAATCCATCATGTGCCCTATGACTCCCATGCGGTCCGCTCACTGTCCTCTGTGCTGACGCCTTGCTGTATCGCGATGCTGTTTGAGGAGGAGAAGGCGCGGGAATGGCTTGATTACACAATCGAATACTTTTCCGGCATCTATACGCCCTGGGGAGGCGCCGACGGAGGGTGGGCCGAGGGGCCCATGTATTGGACGACAGGGATGGCCTTTGTAACGGAGGCGGTGAACCTGCTCAAGAAATTTACCGGGATCGATCTGTATCGCCGTCCGTTCTTCCGCAAGACAGGGGATTTCCCGCTGTACGCCTTCTCTCCCGATACAGTCCGGGCCAGCTTCGGCGACCAATCGACGCTGGGCGACCCGCCGAGCTTGAAAACCGGCACGCTCATGCGGCAATTTGCGGGTGTGACCGGCAATAAGGCGTATCAATGGTATTATGAACAGATCAGCGGACGGGAGTCCGTGGAGGAAGCAAACACAAAGTTTTATAACTACGGCTGGTGGGATTTCCGCTTCGACGAATTGATGTTCCGGCATGATTACGCCGCGCCTTCGTCAGAACCGCCGGCGAACATCGAATCTGTGAAATGGTTCCGCGATATCGGCTGGGTTGCTATGCATCACCGGATGGATGCGCCGGAGGAGCATATTATGCTTCTGATGAAGAGCAGCAAGTACGGTTCCATCAGCCATAGCCACGGCGATCAGAACGCGTTCTTGCTGCATGCTTACGGGGAACCGCTCGCGATCGAATCCGGATATTATGTCGCCTTCGGCAGCACGATGCATCTGAATTGGCGGCGTCAGACCCGCTCCAAGAACGCGCTGCTGATTGACGGACAGGGCCAGTACGCCGGAAGAGACAAGGCACTGAATCTTGAAGCGGCAGGGAAGATCGAGGAGGCACAGGAGAAGGACGGCATCGGGTATGTCCGCGCGGACGCGACAGCCGCTTACCGTGTGAATGTCCCCTATGTAAGCCGATGTGTCCGGGAAATCTATTTTATTAACCGTTCTTACTTCGTGGTGGTGGATACCGTTGATTTAGAGCGTCCGGGAACAGTTTCGTGGCTGTTTCATACGTTGAACGAGATGGAGCTCTCCCGTCAATCGTTCCGGGTGCGCGGGGAGAAGGCGGACCTGTTCGGCCAGGTTGTCTACTGTTCCTCTGGCGAGATGAAGCTGACACAGCATAATCGTTTCGAGGATGTGGACGCCGCGGAGATCGAAGGGCTTCCGAACCATTGGCATCTCGCCGCCGCGACGCCGGAGGCCAAGTCACACCGCATCGCCGTGCTGCTTGTCCCGATGAGGCAAACAGAGCCGAAGCTGGTAAATTACTTCATGGACGATCAGGACCACGGCGTGCATCTTTACTTTACGGAACACGGGGAGACCAAGCGCGTGGAAATTCGCAAGGCCTATTAGTAAGCCCGTTAATCCGTAATGACAACCCGCGTGCCGATCGGAATATGCCGATACAGCCATTCAATGTCTTTATTCCGCATACGGATGCATCCCGAAGATACGCTTCGCCCGATCGAATGAGGCCGGTTTGTGCCGTGAATTCCGTACGTATACCCGCCTGTATTCGGAACGCTGAGGCCCATCCATCGGGTGCCGAATGGATTGCGCTTGTCGCCGCCGGGAATGTTCTTGCGGATGTACCAAGGGTTTTCAATTTTATTGGCAATCCGGAATTCCCCTTCCGGCGTAAGATTCCCCTTGCCGGTCGCAATCGGAAAGGTGTATTCGAGCGTCTCGTTCACAAACACTTGCAGCCGATGCTTCGACTTGTGAATGACGATGGTGACCTCTTCCTCAACAGGGGAGGAGGATACCGGAACGGGGAACAAAACCGTGACCAAAACTACGATGATCACCAGAAAGAAAATTTTGTGCTTAATGATGGTTCACCACACATAAAGATTCAGAGTCGCTTCTGTTAGCCTGCCCATGAAATATCTTCCGCATGTGTGACTTTTGTCACTGACCGAGTGATGATACCGTGGTAAAATTTGGCCAGTTATCATCATGTTTTATGGAGGACTTCATTATGGCAAACATCAGAGAGGGTCATTATGTGACCGTGCCGGAAAATCCGGTTTCCATGTTTTTATTCAGCAGTACGAGGTCGTCATGGATCTGGTTGATTATCCGGCTTTACATTGGTTACACATGGCTAAAGAGCGGCTGGGGGAAATTGAACAATCCGGCTTGGACAGGGGAGAACGCGGGGGCGGCGATTAAGGGCTTCGTCAGCGGAGCTATCGCGAAGTCCGCAGAAGGGAAAGATGTGACGGGCTGGTATGCGGCTTTCTTAGAAAATGTCGTGCTCCCGAATGCGAAGGTATTTTCTTATATGGTAGCGTTCGGAGAGGTGCTGGTCGGTCTAGGCTTGATCTTGGGATTGTTGACCGGCATTGCCGCATTCTTCGGCGGGTTGATGAACGCGACGTTCTTGTTCGCGGGCACGGTCAGCTCGAACCCGTTGATGTTTATTTTGGCGACATGGCTCGTGCTGGCTTGGAAGAATGCCGGCTGGATCGGATTGGACCGTTGGGCGCTGCCGCTGCTCGGTACCCCTTGGGGACGCAACCGCAAATAAATGACAAAGGGCTGTCTCCAGGAACTCGCTTCCTAAGAGACAGCCGTTTCTTTGTTAACGCAATGTTTTCAATGCGCCGGCCCATGCGTTCACTTGGTCGAGCATCGCATTGACGTTATTCAGATGCAAATCTTGCGGTTTGAATACGCTCATATTCTCGAAATCCGTGAACAGCGACAGCGTCGGATGTACGCGAACGTCCGCGATCGACAGCTCCGCGAGAATTCCGCGCAGATGCTCGGCCGCGCGGGCGCCGCCGGTAGAGCCGTAGCTCACGATGCCAGCCGCTTTATTGTTCCACTCGTCACGGCAGTAGTCCAGCGCGTTCTTCAGTGCGCCGGTAATGCTGTGGTTGTATTCTTGTACAATAAATACGAAGCCGTCGAGGCTCGCGATTTTGGAAGACCATCTCGCCGCGCCTTCCCCCGGATCCGCTTCACCAAGCAGCGGCAATTTGTAATCCGCAATATCAACGATTTCATATTCCGCGTCGCCGCGCTTGTCAGCGATGCCTTTCACCCATTCTCCTACCTGCGGGCTAACCCGTCCTTGACGTGTGCTACCTAGAATAATACCGATTTTTAATTTCGACAAAGTTGGTTCCTCCTTCTGAGATGTCCCGAATAGTTTATCCATAAATCCCATGCAAATGCCCCCTTTCTTGAAATTCATTATGTTTGAAATCAAATATTTTAAATTTGATATTTGTATGGTAGTACAGAACCATGTGAAAGTCAATATTTGAGTATTTTAAATTTGAAACAAAATATTCCTTCAACGAAAAAGCAGCCGCTGGCCGGGATGTCCCGAACTGCGGCTGCTCTTAATCCTATTTATTATTGATTTTGGCCCGGCGGCGAGCGCTGAAGCCAAGGCGTTTGAATTGAAAGCGGTGTCAACCGAGAAAGATGTCGTATTTTGTCTTTGTTTGCCGTCTACAAATCACCTTATGGGGAAAGATTCCAAATGCTATAATGTGTTTATCATTAGAATTAGAAATGAGGGGACGTTATGACCCGTCCGAGCAGAAGTGAATACACGGCCCGCATTCGTACCTTGCAGGATACGCTGCGGGAGCGAATCGAATCGGGCGAGCTTCGGCCCGGTGATTATTAGCCTTCGGAAGTGGAGCTCGGTAAACAATTCGAGCTGAGCAAGGAATCTGTCCGCAAAGCGCTGGACGTGCTGGTGGAAGAGGGGCGGATTGAGAAATCAAGCGCGTCGGCAACCGCGTCGTCCGCACTGTGCTGAGAGTTGCGTACTATCCTGTCTTTGAAGGCAAGGCTTACTGGCAGGAAGCTATTGCGGCCTTTGAAGAAGCCTATCCATCGATTAAAGTACAGGCGATTGCAACGCCTTTCCCGGCGGAATTTGCGGAGCACGGAATTGCAGACGTTCTCATGCTGACGAATTGGGACGCGCTCAAGTGGAGGGAGAAGGATGGGACCTTCTCCAAGTTAGCGGAATGCTTAGCAGGGACGACGGCGCATACGTGTCTGGAGGCACCGTTCCTAGATAAAGAAGGCCGGCAGTATGCCTGTCCGTTCGTGTTTTCGCCGATTGTGCTTTGTTATCATCGAAGGCATTTTGCCGAATGCGGATTAGAAGAGCCGAACAGCGGTTGGACCTGGTACACCCTGTTAAAGGCCGCCCGGACGCTCAGTCAGCGCCTCATGTCGCCGGCTTTGCGACACATATGCAGTCCTTAAACCGGTGGACGGTATTTCTGCTGCAGAACGGCTTCCGTTTCGGAAATGAGCAGAGTCCTCATCCGGCGGAGGAACCGGCGCTATGGGAAAGCCTGCGCGTTGCGAGGGATTTGATCCATCAGCAAGGGAGCAGCCGGCCGTATTGGACCGAGAGCGACGCGGATGCGGAACGGTGGTTTGCCGAGGGCCGGGTGTCGATGATGATGACATCCTACTTCGGGATTAGCTGGTTGCTGCAGACGAAGCTTGAGTACGGCATTGCCATGCTTCCATCCTTGCGGACGAACGCAACCCTGCTGCTCGTCACAGGACTTGCCATGCTGGAAGAGACGAAGGTTCCCGACGCGGCGCAGTCGTTCAATCGCTTCATGTGCGGGAGGGACGTACAGCTTGCCATACGCCGCGGATCAACGGCGCTGCCAACGCATCCTGAGGCGCTTAGCCTTCAACGCGATCTGCCGGGAAACCGTCCGTTCCGCGAGCCGCCTCTTGCTTCCCTGTGGGACAGCTGCAAAGATTATACGGAGCTGAATTTAGGGACGGGCGTGTTGGAAGCCATCCGGGAAGAGTTGAAGGCGTACTGGTCAAAGCTAGAAGACGAGGCGGAGGCCGGTGTACGCTTGGAGTCGCTTTGGGCGAAGCAGCCGGATTGATTTCGAAGATTGGCAATTTACATGTTGACTCTCACGTTACGTGATACGGTAATGTACAAAGCGAAGGGAGGGAAACACGATGAAGGTGAAGGAAGTCGCGGAATTGACCGGGATCAGCGTGCGCACGCTGCATTATTACGATGAGATTGGGCTGCTGAAGCCGGAGGAGACGACGGAGAGCGGATACCGGATGTACTCCGAACGGGATTTGGAGCTGCTGCAGCAAATTTTATTTTTCCGGGAGCTCGGCTTTCCATTAAAGCAAATTCAAAGTATCGTGCATGATCCCGCCTTCGATCGGCTCGAAGCGTTACAGATGCACCGGAGGATGATGCTTGAGAAGAGGGAGCGCATCGATCGGATGCTTGCGACGTTGGAGAAGACCATCCGTCACACGAAAGGAGAGATTGACATGACCAACGAAGAAAAATTTGAAGGTTTTGATTTCAGCCGCAATCCTTATGAGCAAGAAGCAAGGGAACGATGGGGCGACAAAGCGGTAGACGAATCCAACGCAAAGATCGGGAGCATGACGAAGGATGAGATCCAAGCGATGCAGCATGAGATGAATGAGCTTTACCGCAAGCTTGCGGCTGCCCGCGGCAAGGATCCGTCTTCGGAAGAAGCGCAAGCGGCCATTCATGAATGGTATGTGATGCTGCACCGGTTTGGGAATTATTCGCTCGATGCGTTCAAGGGACTTGGCCAAATGTACGTCGATGACGAACGCTTTACCCGCAACATCGATAGGTTCGGCGACGGATTAGCGCGGTTTATGAGGGACGCCATGGCCGCATACGCCGACCGCAATAAAAAATGAGGGCCTGCCAAGGCCCTCTTCAATCTGTCGAATTTGCCGAAAGCGCCGCCGTCGGACCGTATCCGCCATGCGGGTACTTGCTGCCTGCGCCGGAATCCTTCGACGCATCCGCCGGCTCGTTCGCGGCGGCTGCCTTCTTGCTCTCCATCTTACTGGTTCCTTGGAAGACAGCACCCTCCGAGATAATGAGCGAGCCCGCGGAGGTATTGCCGTACAGCTGGCCTGTGCCTGTCAGCGTCAATGTGCCGCGCGCGGTTACGTTGCCGCGGACGGTGCCCGCGATAATGACATTACGGGCGTGAATGTTCGACTGTGCCTTCCCGCTCTCGCCGATCGTTACATCTCCTTCGGTCTCGATGTCCCCGACGAGCTGCCCCTCGATCCGCAGGCTTGCCTTCGATTTAATTTTACCTTCGAATACACTGCCTTCGCCGATCAGCGTATCGGTTGCGCTCACGTCAATCCGTTTCTTAAACATCATATTCATCCTTCCTGGCTATTCACATAGGGTCTTGGGTTAATGGCTTTCCCGTTCTTATGCACTTCATAGTGCAGATGCGGGCCGGTGCTTCTTCCTGTATTGCCGAGCGCACCGATCTTCTCGCCTTTCTTCACATTCTGTCCTTCCTTCACGTACAGTTTGGAGAGGTGCATATAGACCGTCTCTAAGCCGTTGCCGTGATCAATATATATGTAATTGCCCATCGCGGAATCATACCCTGCCTGTTCTACCGTACCTGACGCGGTGGCAAATACGGGGTCTCCTACGCTGCCTCCGAAGTCGATGCCCTTATGGTAAGCGCTCTTCTTCGTAAAAGGATCCTTCCGGTAGCCGAAGGTGGAGGTAATGCGAGTCGACAGCGTCGGATAGATCGAAGGGGTGATGCCGCGTATGTAGGCGAGTTCTTCCGCTTCTTGAATCGCATCCGTCAGCACCGCTTCCAATCGGTCGGCTTCCAATGTCATCACTTCATATTTGGACATGGTGTCTTCCGAGAGATGGAGTGTCTCCTTTCTGCCGAAGGGGAAGAATTCTCCGCCCATTCCCAGCGATAACGCGGTAACGGCTAACCGGGAGCTCTCTGTCACGCTTTCAACCGGAGCGGTAAACGCGGCGGCGGTAGGCAGCTCGATGCCTTCTTGCTCTGTAAACGTTAACAAATTTTGCTCAAGCTTCTGCAATTCCGCAATTTTCGCGGCGAATTTCTCAGCTTCTTGCGACAGACGAACGATCTCTTCCTGCAATAGGTCAATGGTTTCGTCCTTCTCGGCGACGGTATGGGCATAAGCGTCGCGGTTGGTTTGCAGCGCAGCCTCCAGCGCGGTGTTCTCTTGCATGAGATCGCCGTAATTCACGGCGAGCGCCGCCGCAGCCGCAACCAGAAGGGCACAGGCCGAAGGAATCAGATACATCCAGAAGAGCGGTACCCGGAATCGGCGCACTTGTTTGTTCGCTTCAGGAATCAACAGAAAAGTGAGCTTCTTCGTTTTCCAAATCGGAATCATGGGTTCTCCTTTAAGTCACAGTGGTATTATTGAAACAACGTGTTTTAGTATGTTCAAAAATGGAATGTACACCCTTAGAAATATTCGCCAATTCTCGACAAAGTCCTGCCAAACGGAAAAAAAAGTCGAATTCTGCGGAGCAGATGCAGGAAATTTGCGGCATGAAGCGAACTTTCAACGATATGTGGACTTAGTTGATGAGTTATAGGCATTGAGAAGCAAAGGAGGAAAATAACATATGGTCAAACTGGCGGGGGTAGACGTTGGCAACGATAGCGTGAAAGTGTTACTGGAGGGAATGAGGGATCCCATCGTTGTGCCGAACGTTATCGCTCCAGGGTATGAACGGCTGGTGCTTCAGGAGGAGGATTCTCCCGTAAAGGCTTTCGATGTGGTCGTAAACAGTCCGGCTTTACAGCGCAGCGGACAGAGATATTTTGTCGGAGCGCTAGCGGTGGAGCATGAGGATAATTTCGAGCTCGAGGAAACCGATAATAAAGCGGTGTCCGATCAATCGCTGATCGTCATGCTGACAACGCTTGCGTATGCCGGCATCGCGAACCAAGGACCGTCGTACGCCGGCGACGGGTTCAGCGCTTCGGAGGAAGTGGAGTACATTATCGGCACCGGCTTGCCGGTTCGCACGTATCCTCGATTCCACCAAATCTTTGAACAGCGTCTGGTCGGGGAACATGAGGTGACCTTCCTGTCCACCCCGCAGTGCAAAGGGAGGAAGATCCGCGTCATCATCCGGAGAGCGATTGTCGGCATTGAAGGCGCGGCGGCGATTTATCACTTAGCGACCCATGATACGCTGCAGGTGAAGGAAGAAGAGCTGTATTACGGCATCATCGGCGTGTGCGAGATCGGCGCACTGACGACGGATTTCCCTGTAGTGAAGCGTCTCGCCGTCGATAACCACTTCAGCCATGGAGAGCAGATGGGATTATCGATGTACTTGGACGGGATTATTCGGGATGTAGAGGATCAGTATGGCTACTCCTTCCCGAGCAGAGCGAAGCTGGTGCAGCGCATTAAGGCGCGCGACTTCACCATTCAGCGCATTGGAGAAGGACAGGCGAACATCCGGAGCATCGTAGACCATTATTTCTCGCGTGCCGCCAAGCGGATGGTGGAGCTGATTCGCAAGCGTTGGAATAAGTATCCGGATATTCAGTGCTTCTATGTGGCCGGCGGCGGCGCCGCGGCGCTGAAGCCGTATATTCTAGAGGAAGCAGGCTCGATGCGGCTTCGGTTCGTGGAGAACAGCGAGTTTTTAAATGTGCAGGGGTATTTGAAGATTGCGAAGAGCAGACTGGGACAGACCGTCTAATCGTGGACAGGCCGGGCGTAAGCGCCCGGCCTTTGTTAGATCTCAAGCGAGGTGACGGCGGAATGGGGGGAAAGCCTAAGGGGAATACTGACAGGTACGCCCTCCCGGAAGGAGCTGACACCTGATGCAATGGGCCGTGATTGTATTGCTGATTTACATTTTCCAGATGGCTACGATTCTCATCGTCGAATACCGCCGCCCGACCAAAGCGGTTGCTTGGTTGTGCATTCTGCTTGTGCTGCCCATCGTCGGATTCATTCTCTATTATTTCATGGCGCAGGAGTACCGGCACCGTTCCCGGCTGAAGGGAAGACGGACGCCGAAGCACAATCTCACGACACACAATGAAGTGAAGGTGTTCAACTCAGCCAAGGACCTGTACAACTGGATGCTGAAGGACATTGCGCAAGCGAGGAGCCATGTCCATATGCTGTACTACATCTGGAATGATGATGAGTCAGGGCGCACATTTCAAGATGCCCTCATCCGGAAAGCGCTGGAAGGGGTGTCGGTTCGCGTCCTGGTTGACGGCGTCGGAGCGCGGGGAACGGGGGAGGCTTTCTGGAACCGGATGCGGGAAGCGGGCGTTCAGGTGCATCACTTTCTGCCTCCCGTCATCGCCTTCTTCGCCAAGCGTCTCAATTACCGTAATCATCGGAAAATTACGGTTATCGACGGCCAATCCGGCTACATCGGCGGGATCAATATCGGGGATGAATACGTCGGAAAGAGTCCGAAATATGGGGAGTGGCGCGATACCGCGATACGCTTTGCAGGCGAGGCGGTGCATGATTTGCAGAGGACCTTCGCGATGGATTGGTGTATGGTCAGCGGGGAGGCGCTGGAACTGGAGAAGGAGTTGTTTCCGCCCCATCACATCCGAAGCATGAACCCTGTAAGAATTGTGGAGGGAGGGCCGGACACGGAACATTCCGCCATCCGCGAAATGTTCTTTCAGGCGGTGGTTGCGGCGAAGCGCCGAATTTATATCACGACTCCTTATTTTGTGCCTGACGACAGCCTCCGCATGGCGCTCATCACCGCCGCCCATACAGGCGTAGATGTCCGCCTCGTCATTCCGGGCAGCATTATAGATTCTAAGCTAACGCACTGGGCAACGCTGTCATACATAGGGGAGATGCTCCGTGCCGGAGTACGCGTTTATTGCTACAGTAAGGGCTTCCTTCATGCCAAAACCGTTGTCGTAGATGACGGTCTTGCCATTGCCGGCAGCGCGAATTTGGATTTGCGCAGCTTCTTCAGCAATTTTGAGATTAACGCCGTGTGCTATGACGAAGCGGTGGTGCGCCAATTCGCCAAGGATGTTGCCAAAGATATGACGGACAGCGACGAGTTGACACTGTCCGCGTATGAAAGCCGAAGCCGCTTGGAGAAGTGCAAGCTGGCGGTCGGCCATATCTTGTCGCCGCTCTTATAATGTAACGGTCAAGCTGCTGAGCACGTGATCAAGGGATTGGGGCGGCACGCGTTCAATGAGGTCGCCGTGCTTGGCAAGCCGCGCCTCGATGTTGCGCAGATGGAAGTCGGCGGGCTTTACACGGGAGGTAAGCTCATCCGGGAAGAGGGGCGTCGACACCGTCCCGCCCCTTCGCGCCCGAGGCGTATAAGGAGCGGATAATGTTTTCCCGTACCAATGCTGTAAATAATCGA
>Ga0180215_1001322_pt1 | contig 27621 bp, 33 predicted proteins | sample eDN3rd37CBELigBY_FD_128871 | JGI IMG/M metagenome (GOLD analysis project Ga0180215, IMG submission 128871) | Enriched backyard soil microbial communities from Emeryville, California, USA - eDNA 3rd pass 37_C BE-Lig BY (version 2) (version 2) | ecosystem: Environmental > Terrestrial > Soil >...
ACATAATAGAAAAATAAGTACAATGCGGATACCTGTGCTTTATCGTGGGTAGCGAGTTTCCCGACCCAGCTGCTGGCAATCGAGTGTCCGGCGAAAAATCCGAAAGTAAAGACAGCAATCCCGATGATTTTTATCCAAAGGTTGCCATATAAAGTTAAGCATGCACCAATGAAGAAGATGCCTAGGGCTATCTGTAAAATTTTTCTTCTTCCATGTTGATCCGCGAGCATCCCCATCCATGTTGAACTAAAGGTTCCCACAAGATACACGACAAAGATAAATCCAACCAAGGTCTGGCTTAAAGAATACGGTGGAGCGATCAATTGAAAGCCGATGTAATTGTAAAGAGAGGAGAAACCTCCCATCAATAAAAAACCCACACCGAATAAATAAACAAAACCAGGTTCTTTGAACTGGCTAAGCAGGGACATCCCTAATTTACCAAACTCCAGTTTCCGTGGTTCAAAATGGGTGGACTTAGGTAATGTCAACCAAAACAATAGACTAGCAAATAGGCTCAAAATCCCAATTCCAATAAGAGCCACTCGCCAATCAAAATAATCGGTCAACGCCCCGGTAATGATCCGGCCGCTCATCCCCCCGATGGTGTTCCCGCTAATATACAAACCCATCGCCATGCCAAGGCTTGATGGTTTGATTTCTTCTCCTAAATAGGCCATTGCAATAGCAGGTAGTCCACCTAATGCAATCCCTTGCACGACGCGAAGTAAAAGCAGTACATGAAAATTCGAACTAAAGGCTGCTAGAATGGCAAGAATGGACGATGCCAAGAGGGACACCGTCATCACTGGCTTACGGCCAAATACTTCGGATAAAGATCCTGCCACTAACATACTAATGGCCAGCGCAACAGTTGTAGAGGACAAGGTTAAACTCGACACAGCTGGCGACACCTGATACTGCTTGGCGATCTCTGGAAGCAGCGGCTGGATGCTCCATAAAATAGCAAATGTGACAAATCCGCCTGCAAACAGTGCCAGATTTGCCAAACGAAATTCTTTGGTACCGCGTTCGATATAACTCATGTAAGTACAATCCTCTCTATAATATCCTACTTTACGTTACAGCAGGTTATCTATTTGTTCTTTTCTATCATACGCCTCTGGTTTGATTACTTCCAATATATTATTTGTATCAAATTGATACATTAGAGTAATGGATCAAAAAAGGCACAACATTTATACCGATCATGTTATTGAAGAAAATTGATATTTCTTCACTTAGACAGTAATTTTTAGGTCCATCTCCCCATAAAATTCTCTTATCGTTCGAAGGTCTATAGTATTTGAATGGGAACGGAGAAATGTAACATGACTGATTTACCTTTAAATACAGAAAACCCAAAAGCGAGATTTCCACTGGGAAAAATCATTCTAGCAGTGCTGAAATACACGTTGTTGATTCTCTGCATGGGTTTAGTGTTTGGCGGGGGAGCCGCCATGGGGTTTGTTGCTTCGCTGGTGAAAGATCAACCACTGCTTTCCCGAGAAGAGATGCAGAATAAAATTTTTTCTAATTCACAAACCAGTTTTGCTTACTTTAACGAGAAAAACCTGATCGGTCCCTTACGAACGGCAGAGGATCGCAGGCTGGTACAAGTCGGGGATGTATCACCAAATTTGATTAACGCCATCATCGCGACAGAGGATCGCTTTTTTTATGAACATCCAGGGGTGAACGTGAAGGGACTTTCTAGAGCTGTGATGGAAACTGTGACAGGAAGCCCTGTGCAAACTGGGGGAAGTTCACTAACCCAGCAGTTGGTAAAGCAGACAATTCTTACACCGGAAGTCACGCTTGAGCGGAAGGCCAAAGAAATTTTCCTTGCCCTAAGGATGGAGCGCATGTTTTCCAAAGATCAGATTTTGCAAGCCTATATCAATAAAATGTACTTTGGTAAAAATGCCAACGGGGTAAATATATATGGGGTGCAAGCGGCGGCAAAGGGGATTTTCGGGGTGGATGCGAAAGACTTGAATATAGCCCAATCTGCTTATATTGCAGGAATGTTGCAGGCCCCTTCTCGCTATATTCCATTTGACCCGGAGGGGTTGAAGGCGGGAAAAATCAGACAGCAGACGGTTCTTGATCGGATGCTCGAAAACGGCTTTATAACTAAGCAAGAATACGAGGTAAATAAGGCCTATAATATCAAGGAACATCTCAAAGAAGCTGACAAAGTGCGTGCTTACAACCAATACCCCTATCTGATGATGGAGATTGAAAATCAAGCGGCACTGCTGTTGACACAACAGGAAATGTGGACGCGAAAAAACGTCACACCTGAACAATATCAGGAACTCCTCGATTTTAAACGAAATGAAATTTTAACCGGGGGATATCACATATACTCGACGATCGACAAAAAGATCTATGAGATGATGACGGCCATCGCAGAAGATCCAAAAAATTTTGCTCCTAACCAATCCTACACTGTTAATGGAAAGAAAATCGAAAATGCACCAGAACAAATCGGGGCAACACTCCTTGATAATAAAACCGGTGCGGTGCTTGGGTTTATCGGTGGAAGAGATTTTCATCTTTCGCAATTGAATCATACTTCAGCGCCAAGACAGCCTGGATCGGCGATGAAGCCTTTGGCAGCTTATGCACCTGCTTTTGAGATGGGACTGCTGCAACCAGGTTCGGTAATTGAGGATGCACCAATTGCCTTGGAAAATGGACCGGGAAACCCGCCATTTTATCCATCCAATTACGATAATCGGTTCCATGGATTCATGTCGGCTCGGACAGCATTAGAGAAATCCTACAATATTCCAGCCATAAAAACCTATTTGCAAGTAGGTATTCCTCAGGCCCTCGACTTTGTAAAACAGATGGGAATTCGTACGATTGTCGAGCCAGAAGATAATCCACGTCGTAATGATTACCAGTCAAAAACTGCTGTAATCGGTGGGTTAACCCAAGGGGTAACGGTCGAAGAAATCACCAATGCCTATTCTGTATTTGCCAACCAAGGGGTGTTATTGGATAGCTTTATGATCCAAAAAATTACGGATTCTGCTGGGGAAACGATTTATGAACATACGCTGTCTCCTAAAAAAGTATTTTCAGAGCAAACAGCTTACCTCATGACGGACATGATGAGAACCGTGGTGAAGAGTGGAACAGCTGCTGGACTGAGAAATTACATCGGAAACGTGGACGTCGCAGGAAAAACCGGAACGACCAACTATGATTTTGATTCCTGGTTTGTCGGGTACACTCCGGAGGTGTCCCTCGGGGTTTGGATCGGCTACGATATTCCACATACACTGCCTAAAGCAAGACCGGCAAGACCGATACAGATCTGGGGAAATGTTATGAATCAACTTTATGCCCTAAATCCGGGGAAATTCCCAAAAGACTCGAAGTTCACCGTCCCATCCGGAATCGTAACCGTTGAGATATGCAAAAAATCGGGGAAACTAGCGTCTGATGTTTGTCGAAAGGAAGGGACCGCAGTCAAAGAGATTTTTAATGCCAAGTATGTACCAACCGAAGTAGACCGATCAATGCCGACCGTCCCGCCGGTTGCAGCGGAAAAGAAGAAACCCAAGGTTGATGAGAAAAAGAAACCGGATGATGAGAAGAAGAAGGAAGCAAAGGAAGAGAAAAAAACGAAGGATGAAAAAAAAGCGGACAAAAAGAAAGAGAAAAAAGAGAGGAAGAAGGAACAATAGCGGAAATTTTTTCCGTTATCTTCCGTTGGCTGGGGTATTCCCTTTTATTTTAGTTAATAATAATACAGTCTATAAAATTTTTTATAAGGGTGAGCAAGGATGATACAATTCGACTCGGAGATTAAAGGAAAAAAGACCAATTTTGGTATTGCCCGTGAAAAATTCTACTCTGTAGGCTGTGAATTTAGTGATAGCTTTGATTACGATGAAGGAAGTTTTGACTCCATTTTATGGCGGGAGGGCGGGGAAACCATCTATTTAAGAGTTCCTTTTAATGTGTTAGACGGGGCCTTGGATCATGCAGACACCGCGATTGAGTTTGGAACTCCTTATGTGATCAAGCATGTAGTAAATACCGGATTAGACACTGATGGTAATTCCTTAATGACTGCTATTGGGCTTAGTCAATTCCAAGAGCCTTTAGATCGAGATGGTCATATCGGGGACAAAAGCAGATGGGTAAAAGCAGGGGAAGAAAAAATTGAAGAAGCAATGTCAGGCCAATGGCTGCATTAAGATTTCATGAAAAAATAAGCGGAGAATTTACTCTCCGCTTATTTTTCTACCCTTTGATTTGCCGTTACCCCCACAGCTTGCATATCCTCTGTTTTTGGCACATGGTTAAAGACCTCTTGGGATTCGAAGAACTCCACCAAGCGGCTCAGCCAATTGTAGAAGTTTAAAGAATGGGTAGTATCCTCGAAATACTCCTTAGCTTTTTCTCTTGTTGGTTCATCTGTCTCGGGGTTGTCCATGATCTCATTTAGCTCTTTACGGACCTTTTGTAAAAAAACACGATTCATGCTGATCCCTTTGTGCCAATTGGAACTAAATAGACTTATAAAGGTTTGATAATAATCCTGTTCTACGTCGTATAGATCTTTGCGAAGCCCTTTTTCATATACTTTTTCAGCAAGTTTATGGTCCATTAATTCCCGAACGGCTTGGCTCATTCTAGTCTTGCTCATGCCCACCGCTTCGCTCATATCATCCAAGGTCATTGGCTTTCGGTGATAATACATCGCTCCCATCAGCCTTCCCACCGTTTCCGGTACTCCATAAAGCCTCATATTTGTAGCTATTTGCTCAATAATGCGATGATGGATATTTTCCAATCGCTCCTGCGTATTCAATTTGGTAGCCACTCCTCCAACTTAAAAAGTCATATATACACTTTAACATGTCTACCCATAAATGCAAAAAAAAGTTTAGGTAAGAATTTGGGAGGATTTTGAAGGATTATTAAGAATACAATGCGTAAACGTTATAAACTTTTAAGTTTACGTAATTTATAAACTGTATAACGTTTATATGGAGTTTGTCGGATGGAAGTGAAAACCAGTATACTTAAGTATGTTCAAAAAACGAAGCAATAATGAATTTTCCAATTTCATATTTCATTAAAAGGCGGGAAGTGAGTAAATGATTCGTTTAGAAGGAGTGCAAAAAGTCTATGAAGACGGGTTTAAGGCACTAAAAAACATCAACATTGAATTTAAAAGAGGTGAAATTAGTGTGTTAATCGGTCCTAGCGGATGTGGGAAAACGACCACCATGAAGCTGTTGAATCGGCTGATTGAACACACAGAAGGAAAAATTTATATCGATGGAAAGGATATTAGTTCGATCGACCCCATTGACCTGCGTCGAAGTATTGGCTATGTGATTCAGCACATAGGGTTATTCCCGCACATGTCAATCAAAGAAAATGTGGCAGCGGTTCCAAAACTGTTGAAATGGGATGCAGAGCGCATTGAACAACGGGTGACCGAGTTGCTCAATATGGTCGGTTTGGATCCAGAAACGTACAAAAACCGCCGTCCTTCAGAATTAAGCGGTGGGCAACAACAACGGGTCGGGGTGATTCGAGCTTTGGCAGCTGAACCGTCGATTATTTTAATGGATGAGCCGTTTAGTGCGCTTGATCCAATTAGTCGAGAACAGCTTCAGGATGAACTAGTCCGACTGCAGAAAGACATTCAGAAGACAATCATCTTTGTGACCCATGACATGGATGAGGCCATTAAGATTGCCGATCGGATTATTCTTATGAAGGATGGGGAAGTCGTTCAGCAAGGAACACCTGAAGAAATTTTACAAAATCCAGCCAATGAATTTGTTGAGGAATTTATTGGAAAGGACCGTTTGCAGAATTACAAATCAATGCCGATGGTGGAGGAATTTATGGAGAAAAGATCAGCCATCGTATCTCCTGACATGCCACTGTCAAAAGCCATGAAACAGATGGAAGAGAATCACCTAGATACCATGATCGTAGTCGATGGCTATAGACAGGTTAAAGGTCAACTATCAATCTTTCAAATGTTCAATAACAAAGATGCAAATAGGCTCGTTGTCGATGTGATGAAACCTGTTAAATATCGTGTTCAAACCGGGACACCGCTCGAGGATGCATTGAATCTGATGAGCCAGCACGACGTCCATGCTCTGCCGGTCATCGACAAGAAGCTTGGTTGCCTTGGCCTGATTACGAAAAATCGAATGATTGAGGCAATGGCCAGGATTTATTCGATGCCAAGAAAAGAGGGAGCGTAAATGGAATGGATGACTGATTACATCCAGTTTCTCTCGGAACGCTACCCTGACATTTTGAAATATACGGTAGAACATCTTTATATGTCGTTTGTTTCTGTAGTGTTAGGAATTGTCATTGCAATTCCGCTCGGGATCTACTTATCGAAATCAGAGCAGAAACTGGTGAATAGCTTTGTATTTACTATCGTAAATATTTTCCAGACTATTCCAACAATCGCTCTACTTGCCATTATGATCCCGTTCTTGGGAATTGGTTTGAAACCAGCTTTGGTGGCCTTGTTTTTATATTCCTTACTTCCACTTTTAAGGAACACGTATACGGGGATTAAGTCTGTTGACCCCAAAATTATTGAGGCAGCACGAGGAATGGGCTACAGTTCGATGCAGCGACTCATTCGCATCGAATTACCCCTAGCCTTTCCCTATATCATTTCAGGAATTCGTGTCACGACTGTCTACATCATCAGCTGGACAACACTAGCCGCTGTCATTGGTGCTGGTGGATTAGGGGGATTGATCTTATCCGGTCTTGGCTTTAATAGTAAACCACTTATTTTTACCGGAACGATCATGGCTATCGTGATTGCTGTACTTGCTGATCAACTGATCGGTAGAGCAGAAAAAAGATTGTCTTATAAATAGATATAGAGGAGTGTTTCACATAATGAAGAAATTGGTTTTAGGTTCGGTTTTATCCGCAGCAATGCTAGTAACGAGCGCTTGTGGCGGGGGTAGTTCTGATGAAATTACAATTGGAGCTCAAACTTACACAGACCCAAAAATCATTGCCCACATGGTGGAAGCCTTGGTAGAGGATCAAACGGATCATGAGGTGAAAATTATCAAGGATATTTCAGCAAGTCCGCAAATTATCTCGGCTATGGACCAAAATGAAATACAGATTGCTACTTTATACTCAGGGGAAGTGTACAATAACCATTTTGGCAAGGATGAAGTACAATTTACAACAGATCCAGATAAAACCTTAGAACAAGCCCAGAAATTGTTTAATGAAAAATTCAACTTTACCTGGTTTGACTCTTTAGGGTTTCAAAATAAATATACGATTGCGATCAGGGGAGATCTGGCAGAAAAGAACAACATAAAAACGATGTCAGACCTTGCACCCTTTGCTGACCAACTTCGTTTAGGAACGGACAGCACGTGGCTGGAACGTCCGAACGATGGATATCGAGCATTTGCCAAGCATTATGGCTACCAGTTTAAAGATCCAAAGGGCATGGAAGTTCAATTGATGTACACAGGGGTTGAAAACAACGAGTTGGATGTTGTCACTGCGTATTCCGTTGATCCTCAAATCATTGAATTGGATTTAAAAATGCTGGAAGATGATAAAGCCTTCTTCCCACCATTCAGTGCCAGCCTTGTCGCAAGAAATGATATGTTGGAAAAATATCCAGATGTTAAAAAGATTATAGAATCTCTAACGAATACAATGGATGAAGAAACCATGACAAAATTAATCTACGAAGTTGACATTAACAAGCGAGATGAAAAGGAAGTAGCCTTGGAATACTTGAAGGAAAAAGGTCTATTGAAGTAAATCTAATATTATAAGGTGTGAGACCATGGAATTCATGACAGAACTTCTTAGTTATATGGCGAACCATTGGGATCGTTTATTGGAATTAACGCTCGATCATATTCTTATGGTTACTTATGGAATCCTGATGGCATTAGTTGTAGGGGTACCTTTGGGAGTGATCTGTGCGAAAAATGAACGGTTTGCCCCGTTCATTTTATCAACGGCGAATATCATTCAAATCATCCCGAGTCTGGCTTTGCTGTCGATTCTAATGCTTTACTTTGGTCTTGGGTTTACAACGGTTGTTTTTGGATTATTCCTTTATTCCTTGTTGCCGATTATTCGCAATACCTATGTTGGTTTAAAAGAAGTTGACCCCCATCTATTAGAAGCAGGGAAGGGCATGGGAATGACCCCTTTACAGCTTTTGACCAAAGTACAAATTCCGTTATCCTTACCGTTTTTGATGGCCGGTTTTCGAGTGGCAGCTGTGATTGCCATCGGGGTGGCGACGATTGCCCCCTATATTGGAGGCGACGGTTTAGGAAGAGAAATCGTTTCTGGGATCAATGGTCGATCGGAAATTGAAATCTATGCTGGGGCAATTCCAGCTGCGCTGTTGGCCATCTTGGCTGATTGGATCCTCGGTTCGGTGGAGAAGAAATTAAAGAGAATAACCACATAAGTAAGAAAAGCTTCTATTGAAGCCCTTTCGAAGAAGAGGTATACATCCTTAGAGGAAGCTTTTCATGCCGATAGGAAAGTTTCGTTCACTTTAACACTTTAGTGAACTTAAACTTTTCTATGCGGTAAGAGAAGGGTCAGACTCCGACAGGTCCGACCCTTCGATGTTGAAAGGAGTGGAGAACGTTGTTGTTAAAAGATCTATTTGAACGTTTGGAAGAACTGTATCCGGAGATGGTTCGTGTGCGCAGAGAATTGCATATGAATCCTGAACTATCTTTTCAAGAAAAACATACGCCTGAATTCATCGCTGCGTATCAACGTGAATTGGGCCTGGAGGTTCAAACGGGTGTTGGCGGAAACGGCGTGGTGGCGAAAATTGAAGGGGGGAAACCCGGAAAAACGATAGCTTTCCGCGCTGATTTTGACGCGCTGCCAATCAATGAAGAGAACGATGTTCCTTACCGGTCGAAGGTGCCGGGTGTGATGCATGCCTGTGGTCATGATGCGCACACCGCGATTGTCTTAGGGCTGTCTAAGGCCCTGATGGATGTGAAGGATCAACTCGAAGGAAACGTGGTGTTCATTCACCAGCATGCGGAGGAATTAAACCCCGGCGGGGCAAAGGCGATGATTGAGGATGGCTGCCTGGAAGGGGTCGATTGTATTTATGCGCTGCATATGGAAAACTATTTTCCAATTGGAAAGATAATCTATAGTAATGACTACATTCTGGCGGCATCTGATGAATTTGAGATCGAGGTGATCGGCCGTGGAGGTCATGGCGCATTTCCACATGATACGGTAGATCCCATTGTGATCACTTCTCAGTTAGTTTGTAATCTACAGCAGATCGTCAGCAGACGTGTCGATCCTATGCACTCAGCAGTTTTGTCAGTGGGTTCTTTTCACGCTGGCAAAGCGCATAATGTAATTCCAGATAAGGCTGTTTTGAAAGGGACTATTCGGACCTTTGATTCGGAGGTGCGGGACTTGATGGAAAGGGAGTTAGAGCGCATCACCTCCCATACTTGCCAAGCGGCCGGAGCAAAGTATGAATTTCACTACGAGCGGGGATACCCGGCAACAAGGAATCATCTGGAAGAAACCCAGCTTTTGGTGGAGTCGGCAAAAGAAGTAGTTCCGGTGGAGGATATTGTGTCCATTCCACCGAATATGGGCGGCGAGGACTTTTCTTATTTTCTGGAGAAGGTACCTGGATCCTACTTTTTCATCGGTTCAGCAAATGAGGAAAAGGGATTTGTCTATCCTTACCATCATCCGAAATTTGATATTGATGAGCAAGCTCTCCTGATCGGCGCGAAGACGTATGCAGCGGTGGCGATGAGATATTTAATGAAGAACCCCCGATAGAGCTCGGGGGTTCTTCTTTTTGGTAATACGCAATGACGCAATCTTGCCTTTATGGGACACAAATCCTATTTCTTCAAAAACTGGGCAATAAGTTGATGTGCCTCCCGGCTTTCCTCAGCTTCCGGAAACGTCCGTAAAAAGCCGTGAATCGTACCTTCGACGCGCTTCATGGTGACGGAAACCCCTGCTTCTTGGAGACGTTTGCCATATTCTTCCCCCTCGTCGCGCAGTACATCCTTTTCAATCGTCAGGATTAATGCGGGGGGCAATCCGGTAAGATCCGCTTTGATCGGTGAGGCATAGGGATTTGAACGATCCTCTTCTTTTGCAATATAAAAATCCCAAAAATGACTCATTTTCAAATTGGAAAGCCCGAAACCTACCGCATTCTCCTGATAGGACGGATAGGGGGAAGAATTGCCGTGATGGTGATAATCAGTGACAGGGTAGAGCAGCACTTGTTTGGAAACGTCAGGTCCGTTATGTTCTCGGGCCATCAAGCACACAACAGTAGCCAAGTTCCCGCCAGCACTGTCACCCGCTACATAGAGTGGGGTTCCTTCCGCATTTAATTCCTTCCGATGATCATCCACCCATTTTGTAGCTGCATAGCAATCTTCAGGGGCAGCTGGAAAAGGATGTTCAGGTGCCAACCGATAATCTACAGATACCACTTTGCAGCCTGTTTCTCGGGCCATTAACCGGCAAACCACATCATGTGTTTCTACACTAAGTAAAACAAACCCCCCACCGTGAAAATAAACGATTACCGGAAAAGGACCTTCCCCTTCAGGAGTATAAATACGAACAGGGATGTTTCCCGCAGGTCCAGGAATTTTACGATTTTCAACATATGAAACCTGTGGACGCTTCTCAACGGGTGGAACAAGTGTATGTTCTATATCCCGGGATGCTATCATTTCCTCTGGTGTCAATTCGGTTGAGGGTAAAAGACGTAAATTTTCTATTACATGTGGTTTCAGTGACATGATCATTCCTCCTACAACATAAACCTACTTCTTCTATAATAGCTTTTATTTTTGCCAGACTCCACCTTTTTTGAGTGTGTCTGTCAATGTTATAATGATGGAAAATGAATCCGAAAGGGGAACAGTTTTGAAAAAAATAGGATGGATCTTAACATCAATGGTGATAATTCTAGCCTGCGGGCTCTATTACGGTTATGAACAGTATATAAATGTAAAACCACAACCTATCACTATTCCCCAGGAGGAGAGGTTCTTCCAAGATGATGGTACAAGCCTCGATTGGATGGAGGACCCTGCCCTCGTGGAGAATACAGACGCTCCTCCGAAAGCAGGACCTGTGGCAGAATCAGCATCAGACGATTTGGTAACCGAAAATAATTCGGTAGAGCAAGAAGCTTCCATGGAAAACACCAGTATTGTACGAGCTGCGGATACACCGGTGAAGAAAGAGGAAGATCCTGTTGGGGAAATCAAAAGCAAATATACGGTTAAGTTTAAAAATCTAGAGAGGACCTATCAAGGCAAACTGATGGGCTTAATAGGACAAGCCAAGGGAGAATATATCGCGATGAAAAAGGGAGAACTCGAAGCTTCCACCATGTCATTGGCTTCCAAGTACTTAAAGCGCGCCAAGCAGATGGAAAGTGAGGCGGATGCCCAGTTTTACTCTGTTCTTTCGCAAATGAAGCAAGAATTGATCAAACAAGGTCTTTCTACCAATCTAGCCGATAACGCGGAGATTGAATACGAACAACGGAAAAAAAACCAGCGGGCAGCCCTGATGCAGAAGTTGTCTTCAAAGTTGTAAAAAGAAAGCCCCCTTATTGGGGGCGAAAAGTTAGTGTTTCATCCCGTGCTTAACACCATAACGAACAGCCAGGTAAATACCACCGATGATCAAGGCCATAGGAATAAGACACCAGAGTCCAGCACCCATTCCATATCCCATCATGCCATACATCATGTGAATCACTCCCTTTCTAACTTCAATATACCACCATTTGCGGCAGCTACGGTGCATGATGTGTGAAGTATTTTTGAATTTTTCACTCTAACCAGCGATTCACGTTTAAGAGATATTTGAACGATGAAAGACATATCTTGCTTGTAAAACACAGGAAATGTCCTTCATTGATTGCGGTCTGAACCTTCTTGCATGGATTTCATTCCCAACTATATGGCTTTAACTTTTAGATTTGATCTGTATCAAGTTATTACAAAGCCATAAGAGATTAAGATAAAGGTGCGAAACAAAATCTCTAGTTGGGAGAGGATTCGAATGGCGAAATACACATGGGTAGACAAGGAAACGTGCATTGCTTGCGGGGCGTGTGGGGCAACAGCGCCAGATATCTATGACTATGATGACGAAGGATTAGCCTATGTCACCTTGGATGACAACCATGGGATTGTAGAAATTCCTGAAATCTTATGGGATGACATGGAAGACGCAGCAAATGGATGTCCAACGGATTCAATCAAGGTTCAAGATAAACCTTTTAATAAGTAAATTTATTGGAGGGTGTCCCATTTAGGCTGTGGGATCCCTCTTTTTTTAGCTAAATACAAAACCGGTATGCCAACAAACCCATCTTATTCTAAAATAAATGGGAAAGGAGACTACCAATGAAAATCTTAAGAGGGCATCATGTATTATGTATCCATGGCTTTCAGGGGATGGGCTACAGTCCGGAATTTATTGAAAAAATGTCAGACATTGTTCGTGATATGCTCAACGAACAAGTCACTTTCCCTGTCAAGGTTGTTCAGGATCTAGACGTAGCCTGCTTTAGCTGTCCGAATCGGGGAGATGGGTTCTGTAATGCGGGTGAAGATTCCGATGATCACGTACGGGAACTGGACACTAGGGTAATGGAATCACTCGGGATTTCACATGGCGACATTTTCGATAAAAATGAATTGATCCGCCTTACAGCCCGATCAATCCAACCCGAAGATCTGGATTATATCTGTGAAGGATGTTCCTGGCTAAGCTATGGGGTTTGCAAAGAGGGGATTCGAACCCTGAAGCAAAAATATACACTAAAATAGGCAGGTTCAACCTGCCTATTTCCTTTATTGTCGGATAAATTCCTGCACCCAATAGGTTCCGTAGGAGCCTCCCTTAGCTAGTCCAACCCCGATTTCTGTATAGTTTTCATTTAATATATTTGCTCGATGTCCAGGGCTGTTCATCCAACCCTTCATGACTTCCTCTGGTGTTTTTTGTCCAGCCGCGATATTTTCACCAGCATATGAATAACTGATTCCAAAAGAATTCATCATCTCAAATGGGGAACCATAAATCGGAGATTGATGAGAGAAATAATTGGAATCACGCATTTCTTCCGCTTTCACCTTGGCCATATACGAAAGATCGGTGTTAAGCTTTACTGGAGCTAACCCCATTTTTTTCCGCTCTGCATTTACCAGGTTAACCACTTCTTGAACTTCGGAAACTACTGTTTGATCGATCGTTTCTTCCTTGGGTGCTACCTCTTCCGTCGTTGGCACGTATGTTTCTGTTTTTTGAACCTCTGTATAAACAGGAATCTTGTAGGTGAATCCATTCCATACAAAGGTGTAATAGGTGGTATTAAAAGTAGCAGCTTGTCCAGGTACTGATAACCCAAGAGCTAAAATAGCTGTTGTTGACGTTACGGCAGCGAATTTTTTTAGAAATGTTTTCAGCATCTTTTCTCTCCTTTGAAAAATCTAGTTAGTACCCTAGTTCATTCGAAAGGGAGTACAAGCTTTTTGGGGAGCAAAGGGGGTGGTAATTATTTCCTGTTTTTTAGACAAATGCTGCTCGCGCATGAAACCCATCCCCTTTTCATATGATGGAATGATACGACCCGTTGCATAAAAACAATGAAAAGGGGAGTGCCGAAATGGAAAAGAAAAAGTGGATGGAAACGGCCATACAGCTAGCCTTAGAAAATGTGTCAAGTGGACATGGCGGTCCATTTGGCGCAGTTGTTGTCAAAGGTGGAGAAGTGATCGGAGTCGGACGAAACGAAGTAACGGCAAATAACGACCCCACTGCACATGCGGAGATCCAGGCGATCCGCGAAGCTTGCAGGCATTTGGGAGATTTCCAATTAACTGACTGTGAAATTTACACTAGCTGTGAACCCTGCCCGATGTGCATTGGAGCGATTTATTGGGCGCGGCCGAAAGCAGTTTATTATGCTTGCTCAAAAGAGGAGGCAGCGAAAATCGGATTTGATGACCATTTTATTTATCAACAAATTGCCCTTCCTTTTGCCGAGAGATCCGTAGAGATGAAAAGAATTTACCCGGAAACTAGCGGCCTCCCTTTCCAAGCCTGGGAAAATACCCAGAATAAAATCATATATTGAGGGATAATATTTGGTACAATAGACGATGCGATTAATTGTTTTGGAGGCCAATATGATTACCATTAAAACTGAAGAAGAAATCTATAAAATGAAAGAAGCAGGAAAGATCCTGGCAGCTTGCCATAAAGAAATTGCAAATCTAGTTCGCCCGGGAATCACGAGTCTAGAAATTGATCAATTTGTGGAGAAATTCCTGCAACAACACGGAGCGACCCCGGAACAAAAAGGCTATCATGGATATCCCTTTGCAACCTGTGCTTCTGTCAACGATGTGATCTGCCACGGATTCCCATCGAAAGAACCATTGAAAGATGGGGACATTGTGACCATCGATATGGTTGTCAACTTAAATGGATGGTTGGCGGACTCAGCTTGGTCCTATGCTGTGGGCGACATTTCCGAAAAGGCCCAGAAGCTTTTGGATGTTACCAAGGAATCTTTGTATAAAGGAATAGAAAAAGCGGTAATCGGAAACCGGATCGGTGACATCTCCTATGCCATCCAATCCTTTGTAGAGCCCTTAGGGTATTCTGTGGTACGAGACTTCACGGGACACGGCATCGGCCAAGTAATGCATGAAGACCCTGCCGTTCCACACTACGGGCCTGCAGGTCGTGGCCCCCGCTTGAAAGAAGGAATGGTGATTACTATAGAACCTATGATCAATACAGGTAAATATCATTCCAAAGTCGACGAAGACGGCTGGACCGCACGTACGCGTGATGGATCGTTGTCTGCCCAATATGAGCATACGATCGCTATTACAAAGGATGGCCCGGTTATTTTGACGGATCAGGATTAGGATAACGGAAAATATTTCCGTTATCTTTTTAATTGAATTAGATGATGAGGGGATAACGGAATAATTTTCCGTTATTTGATTTTGTAAGCGATTGCAATTGGTTTGGACATTCCCTTAAAGGAAAATTTTCACGCTATCTGAACAATTTTTTGTGGGATTTCCCTGATAGCGAAAAATTCCTCCGTTATTGCAAAAGACCCCATATGAAATCCTAGAAATGTAGGGATAATATTAGAAAATATATCGGAGGACTAACCATGAAAATTGGAATTATTGGAGCTAGCGGTAAGGCGGGTAGCCTGATTCTAAAAGAGGCAGTTGAAAGAGGGCATGAAGTGACTGCGATTGTTCGTGATGCTTCCAAAGTTCAAAACACCGAAATAGCGGTCTTGGAAAAGAATATTTTTGATCTGACATCAGAAGATCTTAGCCAATTTGATGTCATTGTGAATGCTTTTGGTGCACCTATGGGTCAAGAAAACCAACACGTGGAAGCTGGAAGAGTGTTAATTCGAGCGCTTAAAAGTGCACCCCTAACAAGATTAGTTGTCGTTGGAGGGGCAGGAAGTCTTTATGTGGATGACCAGAAAACCATTCGCGTTATGGAAACTCCCGAATTTCCAGAAGCCTATCTAAAAACAGCTGAGAACCAAAGCAAGAATCTGTCGGAACTACAAAAGTCAACTGGGTTTCAATGGACTTTTATTAGTCCAGCAGGGTTCTTTAACCCCGAAGGGAGACGAACTGGTAGCTATCAAAAAGGTGGAGACATCCTTACCCTGAACTTAAAAGGGGAAAGCTACATCAGCTACGCAGATTATGCCATCGCCGTTTTAGACGAAATCGAGAATCCTCATCACATAAACGAGCGTTTTTCAGTTGTGGGAGAAGCCGAGTGAAGAGGGTATTGCGACTCACTGACTAAATCCAGGAACGTTTGAATTTATAAAACGTGACAGATTAACGGATTTGCCTTATTATTTAGACAGTAGGTGAAATTCGGGGGAGGTGTCACGTTAATATGAAAGTTTCTCAGACCGCAACTTTAAAAGGTCTTTCTCTAGGCGATATTACTCAACGGCCATTCGCGGGGGATCAGCTTATGGTGGTGAGAGGAGATGCTCCAAAAGGAGCCATCGTTGAAAAGCACTCCCATCCACATGAGCAGATGCTTTATGTTATTTCGGGTTCATTACGGTTTCAATTAGAAGAGGAGGAGCAGGTACTTGGCCCGGGTGAAATTGTACACATCCCATCGGACAAAGAACATTCTGTGGTATTTCTCGAAGATTCCTTGGTCCTTGATATTTTTTCTCCGATCAGAGAAGACATGTTAAAAAGATTGGAGCAACAACAATAATCCAAAGGGGGCGAACCAGCAAAACTGGCAAGCCCTTAATTTTTTAGCGAGGTGATGAAAATGTGGTTTCTGCTCCGCATATTATTTAGTGGACTATCCCTTTGGATTGCTGATTTATTGATCGATAGCATCAGTTTGCAGGGATTTGGCACAGCGGTTCTAGCTGCAATCATATTAGGGCTAGTTAATTTTTTCATCAAACCTATCCTAGTTTTCTTTACTTTACCCATCACTGTATTAAGTCTAGGACTCTTTTTACTTATCATTAACGCCTTTACGTATTGGATTGCTTCGTTATTCGTTCCTGGCTTTGAGATTTATAGCTTTTGGGGGGCCTTCTGGGGAGCAATTGTGACGACCGTGGTCAATACGATCCTCAATGGCTTGATTAGAGACCGGGATTAACATCAAACGCGCGAAAAACAAGTCTGAACGCGTGAACTCATGTTGAACGTGCAAAACAAAAGTCGGATCTAAAAATCCGACTTCAACTAAATTCTGACCGAATCCGGTCGATATCGTAAACTACATTATCGAGCATCATTTTGATTTTATTATTGTCTGTCGTTTGATCGACTACGGCAATGGTATCAACATCAATTTCCACGCCAGCTTCATACACATTTCCGTCGCGTACGATATAAGCTCCTAAATCACTCTGGGCAACGATTCCTTTGCTGCCAAAAAAATCGGCCCTTCGCATAAGATGTGGTTTCATCTGATCCCTCCTCAAATTATTCATTACTCATAAAATAAATGCCGATACTTCCGATAAATCTCCTGTTCCACATCGGTTTGCCTGATCTGTTGGATCATGGGACTAGGGGCATTCGGGGGTTCTTCAGGCATGTTGTCCATAGTTTGGACTTCAGGCTTCTGGTTAAGCTTATTTCTTTCCATGCAAACTCCCTCCAATCTGTTCATTCATAATTTATAATGTGTCCAATTAAAGGGTATTTATTTGGTGTAAAAAATTTTTTTAAAATTAACCTCCACAGATAGAAGGATTTTGTATAAATTATAGGAATATTAATAATATATCGATATAAAAAACAGGAGTTGATTAAAGAGTGGAACAGGAGATTTGTTTTGCAACAGCCAGAGAACTTGCCCGAGCAATACAAGACCGCAAATTATCTTCGCGTGAGGTGATGGAGGCTCATTTGACTCAGATATCACGGGTTAATCCAAAAGTCAACGCGATTGTGTCGTTAGACGAGGAGAAGGCATTACAGGGAGCCATGCTAGCAGACGAGAAGCTGGCACGCGGAGAGAACATGGGGGCTTTTCATGGTTTGCCCATTGCCATCAAGGATACACACAATGCCGCCGGTTTTCTCACCACCTGTGGTTCTAAGGCGTTGCGCGACAACATGGCCACACAGGACGACCTGATCGTCGAGCGATTACGGGCAGCAGGGGCGATCATCATTGGGAAAACGAATGTCCCGGAATTTGCCGCTGGTTCGCATACTTTTAACGAAGTGTTTGGGGTGACTCGCAATCCTTTTCATCCTTTGCGCACAGCGGGGGGGAGCAGCGGCGGGGCTGCGGTGGCAGTGACTTGCGGAATGATCCCTTTCGCCGATGGCAGTGATATGGGAGGATCTTGCAGATATCCGGCCGCTTTTAATAATGTTGTTGGGCTAAGAACCTCACCGGGGCGAGTACCGACTTACCCCAAAGCAGCGCTTTATTCTCCGCTTTCCGTACAAGGTCCCATTACGCGGAATGTTTCGGATGCTTGTTTCATGATGTCGGTCTTAGCTGGTCCGGACGCGCGATCCCCGCTTTCCATCGAAGAGTCGGGAAAAAAATTTCTTGAACCTTTTGAAACAGACATCAAAGGACTTCGAATTGCATACTCCGTTGATTTGGGTGGATTAATTCCAGTCGATGCAGCTGTCAGAAAAAATTTCACGGAACAAATTCAAATCTTTTCCGATCTAGGGTGCACCGTAGAAGAAATCTTTCCAGATTTCACCGATGCAGATGAAATCTTTCAAATTTGGCGTGCCTGGGAAATGGAGATGACGTACAGCGAACTTTTCGATCAATTCCAAAACCTGATGAAACCTAGTTTTGTCTGGAATGTGCAGAAAGGACGTGTATTAAACGGGGTCGATATTGGACGGGCAGAAAGACTACGCAGCAAGCTCCATCAACAAATGTATGAATTTTTCAAGCAGTATGATGCCTTTCTCCTGCCTGTTAGCCAAGTTCCACCATTTGATGCCAATCTGGAATACCCGACCGAGATCAATGGCGCCCCACTGGTGAACTATATCGATTGGATGCGCTCCTGCTACTACATCTCCGCTACTGGGAATCCAGCGTTGTCTGTACCAAGTGGCTTTACGAAGGATGGATTGCCTCTCGGCTTACAGATCGTTGGCCCTCACCGCGGAGACTTTGAAGTGTTAAGAATAGGATACGCTTTTGAACAGGCTACAGGGTATGGCAACCAAAGACCAAAGCTAGCTCTTTAATTTTATAAAAAAAGAAAGGGTGAAATCCAGTGTTTCGATCGTTGACCTTATTTTTTGACCGAATGGTGCAGCGTTACCTGCCGGATGCCTTCTTATTTGCGATTCTATTAACATTATTTGTACTTGTAATGGGACTTGGCCTAACTGAAAGTTCTCCAATGGACATGGTAAAATATTGGGGGAATGGTTTCTGGGGACTCCTTGCTTTCGCTATGCAGATGTCACTCATTGTTGTGACGGGCTATGTATTGGCGAATAGCCCATTTTTTGAATCTTCCCTAGCAAGATTGGCGAACCTTGCGAAAACACCGGGTCATGCGATTATGATGGTTACCTTTGTCACCGCTGTTGCTTGTTTGATCAACTATGGATTCGGGCTCGTAATTGGGGCTTTATTTGCTAGACATCTAATCCGTGCAGTGCCGAAAGTCAATTATCGATTGTTAGTTGCAAGCGCATACAGCGGATATTTGGTTTGGCATGGCGGACTTTCCGGATCTATTCCTTTGACACTAGCAACGCCAGGACATTTTCTAGAAGATAAGATAGGGATCATCCCGATCACCGAGACCATTTTTTCAAGCTATAATATTTTTATTGTAGTTGTATTGGTAATCACGCTACCTCTGTTAAATTGGCTTTTAATGAAAAATACGGATGATCGAGACAAAATGGCAGAGTTGTTATCCGAAAAGGAAATGGCAGCCGCCATCGAGCCGCCAACAGAACCTGCCAGAGAAATGGTTACAGGTGAACCATTAACACCTGCAGATCGCATGGAAAACAGTACCCTTATCTCTATGGTCATTGGCCTCCTTGGACTAAGCTTTATCATCTATCATTTTGTCACCAAAGGATTAGACCTAAATATTAATATTGTCAATTTTATCTTCTTATTTTTAGGTATCCTGTTCCACAAAACACCTCGCCGCTTCTTAAACAGTGTTACAGAAGGTGTAAAAAATGCCGGCGGGATTATTATTCAGTTTCCTTTTTACGCGGGAATTATGGGAATGATGGGTGATTCAGGGTTATCCGCCCTTATGTCGATGTGGTTTGTCAATATCTCCAATGAATTTACATACCCTTTATTTACCTTTATCAGTGCCGGCTTTGTGAATATGTTTGTTCCATCAGGTGGCGGTCAATGGGCCGTGCAAGGACCGATCATGATCCCTGCAGCGATGGAGATTGGGGTTGACACTGCAAAAACAGCGATGGCTATTGCCTGGGGTGATGCCTGGACGAACATGATCCAACCGTTCTGGACACTGCCAATGCTAGCTATTGCGGGTCTTAAGGTAAAAGACATTATTGGTTTTTGTGTGATGGCCTTGATCTGGGGATTTATTCCGATTGCGATTGGGCTTTTATTCCTATAAAAACATAAGATTAGGAACAGGAGGTACTAAACCTAATGGAATCAACCATTAAACTTGATAGTTGGGCAAGTTCCATGGAGTATTTCTTTGAAAAGGGATGGACAGATGGGTTGCCGATCGTTCCTCCAACAAAAGAACTTGTTGAAACCATGTTATCTCACACCACGAGAGATCCAGAAGAGATTGTTGCCACAGTTCCCCCGAGGTGGGTCGGTGCAACGGTTTGTGATATCGCCATTAATGCGGTGATGGCTGGTTGTAAGCCAGAATATTTGCCCGTGGTGATAGCAAGTGTGGAAGCGGCTTGTGATGAGAAATTTAATTTAAATGGAATTCAAGCGACTACACATGTTGTGAGTCCTTTAATTATCGTAAATGGCCCAATCCGCAATGAATTATCCATTAATTCCAAATATAATGTATTCGGCCAAGGGTTTAGAGCGAATGCAACGATTGGGAGAGCGTTCCGTCTTGTATTAATGAATTTAGGTGGTGGAATTCCCGGGGAGACGGATCAGTCCTGTTTTGGACACCCGGGGAAGTTCTCCTACTGCATCGCGGAAAATGAAGAGGAGAGTCCCTGGGAGCCCTATCATGTAGAAAACGGGTATAACGCTGAAGAGAGCACAGTGACACTGTTTGGGGGGGAAGCTCCCCACAGCTGCTCCAACCACGTAAGCAATGATCCATATGGAATTTGCATGACCATTGCGGATACAATGGCAACCCTTGGGAATAACAATCAATTGGTGTCAGGTGAAATCGTGGTTGTGATTGGTCCAGAACATGCGGAGACAATTAAACAAAGCGGGTGGACAAAGGAGGATATTCGCTACTATCTCTATCAAAATGCCCGAAACAATATTGAAAAATTAAGATTTTACGGTAGATACGGGAAAACATGGAATAAAAATTGGCCGAAATGGATTGATCGGGAAAATCCTGAAGAGCGAGTTCCGGTTGTGCCCAAACCTGAAAACATCCATATCCTTTATGCGGGTGGACCTGCCGGAAGGTTCTCTATTGTGGTTCCAGGTTGGGGGAGAATGGGAGGTCAGGCTGTTACCAAATTGATTCGAAAATAATCGAAAGGGAAGGTGTAAAGATGTTAGAGGTTTATATTCCAACAGGCCTTGCGGAAACGAAATTAAAATATCCGGCCCCCCGCTTAGATTCACTGGACGGGAAGGTCCTCGGGCTCTTAGATAACGGAAAATGGAATTCCAATAAACTTTTACATGAAGTGCAGGATATCCTGGTCAAAAACTACAATATCAAAGAAGTAATCAAGTGGAAAAAGCCCAATTTTTCCGCGCCCGCAAGCTGGGATATGCGTGAGGAAATAGCCAAGCAATGTGATTTTGTTGTATCAGCGATTGGTGACTGAGGGTCTTGCACTTCGTGTTGTATACACGATGGGGTTGGACTTGAAGAACTTGGTGTCCCAGTGGCAGCGATTGCCACCACCGTTTTTTCCAAAGAAGCAAAGAACTCCGCAAACATTCTTAGGATGCCGGATTTTGTTACCGTGGAGATTACGCATCCGTTATCGACCTTAACGCAGGTGCAAATCCGTGAGCGTGCCTATGAAGCGGTGCGAAGCATTGTGCCGATTATTACGGGGCAGGAGGTTGAACTAAGGGAAGAGACTGGTGAAAAGGCTGGAAATCTAATGAACGTACAGTATTCGAATAACATTAAAGAAGTTGAAAGCTGTGCCGATGAGTGAACAGTGTAAATCCAAGGTGTCCGTGTGACACCTTTTTTAATTAATTTTTGTCTAGTCCTTTGGACAAATTAGGAAATGAATGATTCCTAATAATTATAAAGGGGAAATGGACATGGAAAAAGATTTGGCCTATGGCAGTGATTACAGTTATCTCCCGGTAACTTCCATCCGAAGTGGGCTTGGAGTAGAGGTCAGGCCGGATATTTATTGCCATACCGTTCAGATTGTCAATATTTGTTTGGTCGGGGATCCGAAAACAGGGGATTTCGTATTGGTTGATACGGGTATGCCGGAATCAGCTCGTGAGATTATCTCTGTAATTGAAGGACGTTTTGGTCCGCAAAGCCGCCCCAAGGCAATTATTTTAACGCACGGCCATTTTGATCATGTAGGTGCCGTTATTGAATTGGTCAAGGAATGGAAGGTTCCTGTGTATGCACACGAGCTGGAACTGCCTTTCTTAACTGGAGAAAAGAGTTACCCTGAACCGGATTCAACGGTAGAAGGGGGGATGGTCGCGAAGATGTCTCCAATATTCCCAAATGAACCAATCCAGTTGGGCAATCATGTTGAAGCTCTTCCATCCGATGGCAGCGTTCCATCACTGTCAGGATTTCGCTGGATTCACACACCTGGTCATTCCCCTGGACATATCTCTTTGTTCAGGGATGAAGATAAAGTGCTAATCGCAGGAGATGCATTTATTACGGTAAAACAGGACTCCCTTTATAAGGTACTTACACAGGAATTTGAGATCAATGGACCGCCTAGATACTTGACAACCGATTGGCAGGCGGCTTGGGATTCGGTTCGGAACTTGCAGGCCTTAAATCCATCCGTCGCAGTTGTTGGCCATGGGATGCCAATTTCCGGTGAGGTTTTAGCCAACAGTTTGGAAAAACTCGTGAAGGAGTTTGATCGGATGGCCATTCCAGATTACGGGAAGTTTGTGCAATAATGAAAAAGACCACCATCTCTATTAGTTGGTGGTTTTTTTCATTAGGTTCTTGATAAACTCACGATCTTTTCCGCTAAAAGCCCTGGACAGAGTTATTTCCGTGTCGCCGATGCTGCTCTCATAATTCCCGCTATTTCAAAACGGGCATTTGTATAACAAACGAAGTACCCTGACCAACCATACTTTCCACTGCAATCGTTCCGCCATGCGCCTGGACAATCCACTGAGCGATGGATAACCCCAGGCCTGTTCCACCCTGTTCACGAGAGCGCGCTTTATCAGCCCGGTAGAACCGATCAAAGATCCGATTTTGTTGATCCGCTGCAATCCCGATTCCTGTGTCCGAGACGGCGATGCGCAGCGTGTTTTCACTGGCTTTTTCAACTTGGATAGAAATCGTTCCTTCTGACGGGGTGTAACGTAAGGCATTATCTAACAGAATGTAAAATAATTGACGCATCCGTTCAGGGTCCGCATACATCGTAAAATCAGATTCCATCTGCAGGTTCAATTGAATATTTTTCTTTGCTGCCAAATGTTGAAAGGACCTCGACAATGATTCAAGCAGCGGGCGAGTTTCCACAGGTTCCACGACAATCTCAATTACACCGGAATCGACCCGGGCCAAGGTGAGTAAATCTGTAATCAGCTTTTCCATTCGTTCCACTTCATCCTGCAGGTCATCGAGAACTTGCTGAGAGAAATCAGACATTTGTTTCTTTTCTTCAGCTGCCAGCACCTCAAGTGAAGAGTGGACCACACTCAAGGGTGTCCGCAGCTCGTGCGAAGCATCCGCAACAAACTCTTGTTGTCTGCGGAATGCTTGCATGATCGGGTTCATTGCTTTTCCCGCCATGAAATAACTGATCAATGAGGAAAGTCCAAGAAAGAGGATGGACAAGGCAAATAAAATCCAAAGCAAACGATCCATAATATGCTTCTGCTCTGAGATGTCTGTACCAGCAAAGGCTGTGCCAACAAAATTCCCGTTAACAAAAACCGGATTGCCTGCCAACACAAGATGAATGGTCCGATCACCGGCTTTCAAATGAACAAAATGAACATCCTCGGCCTGCATTGCTTCTTGCACTAACGTATTCAATTGTGACGGTTCGAGCAATAAGGAAGGGGCATCCGCTTTCACCAGTTCACCATCCCGGGACACGAGAAAATAAAACGAACGGGAAAACTCCGAATCATCATATGAATCATGGTCTTCAATCTTCTTTTTTTTGCGCTCCTCCCATTTCAAAAAATCCTTCGCATGATCCTCTGCCTCCTCGTGGGCTAGCTGAAGCACCTTTTCTTTGCTATCGTGATAAAGGAATTGCGAGAGGATGAAATAACTAAGTGCCGTGAAGGTGAGCAGGAAAAGGGTCATCAGCCCCGTATACAGTATGGTTAGGCGTTTCTTGGTACTTTTGAACAATGATCACACCTCCAATTTATAGCCGACACCCCGAACATTTTGAATGAAAGGTGGATCACCCGGTTTTTCCAGCTTTTTACGAAGCAGCTTGATATAAGCATCAACAGTGTTAGTGCTTACCTCATTATCAAACCCCCAAATCCGATCGAGAATAAGCTCCCTCGTCAGTACTTGTCCAGCATTTCTCATCATTAATTCCAATAGTTGAAACTCTCTTGGCGTAAGATGGATCTTTTCCTTGTTCAACATCACTGTATGTTCTGTACAATCGAGGGTTAGGCCGCGCAATTCGATCACATCTTTTTGGATGGACTGGTTGCTCCTGCGAGCCAACGCACGAATCCGGGCAAATAGCTCTTCAAAAGCAAAGGGTTTCAACAAGTAATCATCCGCCCCAGCGTCTAGTCCCTTTACCCTGTCATCCAAGGCATCCCTTGCCGTTAGCATCAAGATCGCCCCGTTATAACCTTCTTTTCGAAGTTTAATACAGACATCAATCCCATCAAGCTCTGGCATCATCCAATCAAGAATCAACAAATCATAGGTTGTCAAACTAGCATAATCATAAGCTTCTTTTCCATTTGTTACCCACTCTACAGTGTGGTGCTCTTTTTTTAACATATGGGAAATCAAAATACCAAGACGCCGATCATCTTCAGCTAATAGAATATGCATGAATAAATACCCCCTCTTTCTATAATTCTAGTTTAGCCTCCAATTCTGAAAAAAGAATGAATGTTTCATAACACTTTTTTCACCATTTTTTCAGAAAAGGGGGGTAGATTTTAGCTATGAAAAAACAAGGAGGCTAAAAAATGGCAAATAAAACATGGATCAAATGGGCGGTTGGGTTAGCAGGTATAACATCTTTTGGTGCGTTTGTCGGTGCTTTAAACAATGAAAATGGGGCGATTCAACCTTCTGCTTCGGATGCAAACCAAGCTTTTGAACAGACCTATGGCAATGATTCAGTTCAGGAGGAATGGTTGAATACTTGGACCTATGAAGATGACCAGAACGGCGATTTTGACGAGGATAACGAATACTACGATGATGATGACGATGACGAACATGATGATGATCATCACGATAAGAAAAACTATGATCGCCAAAAGCGAGTATTCGCACAAAGCCAAACAAGTGGGAGAACGAGGGCGTCATGAAATTTCATGCGATGAATACTACTTTTCATCTGAACGGGCTGGATCAAAATCAGGCAAAGCGGATCCGCAACTGGTTTCAATATGTTGAAAACAGACTAAGCCGGTTCATTCCAACTAGCGAGCTATCCGCACTCAATCGAAGTCAAGGAGAATTGTTTCTGGCCTCCACGCTGCTATATGAAGTAGTACAGCGGGCGGTGCACTATTTTGAGGAGACTAACCATATCTTTCATCCCTTTCTTGGAAAAAATATGGAGCAAATTGGGTATGATCGGAGTTTTGAGCAATTGTCGGTGGTGGAAGATCATGGCATGCGGGTTCCACCTCACCTTGACAATTATCTAACCTTCCACCCCGCAATGAAATCTATTTCCTTGACACCAGGGATTTCCGTCGATCTTGGGGGGATTGCCAAAGGATGGAGTGTAGGAAAAGCCCACCAATGGTTGCAAAATGAAGGTCTACCAAGAGGTTTAATTGATGGCGGGGGAGATATCGCCGGTTGGGGAGAGGAGGGTACTTGGACAATCGGGATTGCCGATCCGTATCAATCAGAACACGATTTGCTTCAATTACAAATGAAAAGGGCATTCGGGATCGCGACAAGCAGTACGATCAAACGGAGTTGGCTAAATTCAAGGGGCGAACAGTTGCACCACTTGCTCGATCCCGTGACTGGGCAACCCTCGCAGTCAGCACTCGTCCAAGTGACGATGGTTGCCCCCGATGTGTGCACGGCAGAAGTTTATGCCAAGACACTTCTTTTACTCGGCCTGCAAAAGGGAATCCCTTGGCTGAAGGAAACAAAACCACATCTAGCGTTTATCGCTGTTGATCGCAATAAAAAGGTCTTTGTTAGTGAAAATATCCACGATTACGCACTAATGAAAGGAGAAGTAGAAGATGAGTGAAATTCTTTCCGTTTGGACGACAAGCCGAGCCCTTGGCCTAAGTGCTTATTTGCTGTTTTTTCTATCCATGGCAACCGGCATGATGCAGAGTATGAAAGGGATCTTGCCCGCCCATCGAGCTGCCTTATATATTATTCATCAAAGTGCCAGCTGGTTTGCGTGGCTGTTTACCTTTGCGCATGCCTGGATCCTCATTTATGATAAATACATCGGTTTTATGTTACCCGATTTGTTGATACCTTTTTATAGCAAGTATGAAACGTGGGCCATAGCTTCTGGGATCTTGGGATTTTATCTGATGTCCATCCTCATTCTTTCCACCGATCTAATGAAAAAGATTGGCAAGAAATGGTGGAAATCGATCCATTCTCTTTCCTTTATTGGATTTGGCCTATCATTAGGACATGGATTCCTGTTCAGTGCGAAGGCAGACACTCCCGTGAACAACCTTTACGTTCTTACATTGTCTGTCTTAGTGATCTTAGGTCTTTTTCGATTGTTCCATGCTAAACGGCTTGTTAAGCAAAAATAGGAGAAATGGTAAAATCGTATATAATAAAACGAAAAACAAAGGAGTGGTAATTGTGACATTGCAATTGACACCGTTTATTTGGATGGATGGGGAGGCAAAGGAGGCGATCAAGTTTTACGAAAAATCTTTAGGAGCAAAAATTCTCTTTAAAGAAACTTTTGCGAAGTCGCCAGACCCGGAAAAACAAAAACTCCCTGCAGATTTTAAAGACAGGATCGCCCACTCTGTGTTACGGGTTGGAGAATCCGAACTTTTTCTCGCTGATATTATACCTGGGCAAATGTCAGAACTAAAAGGAACGAAAACAACGATCTGCCTTACAACCTCTGATCCCGAACAAGCAAAACAGTTTTTCGAGGTTTTACAACAAGGAGGTCATGTGATCATCCCGCTCAATAAAACCCATTTTAGTCATGCATATGGAGTGGTGACGGACAAGTTCGGTGTTACCTTCCATATTTTAACTTCACGGCGTTAGAATGATAAGATTAAGTGTATAGCTTCGATCGTCAAGAAAAAAGGAAGTGGGCTATATGCTCACTTCCTTTTTTCCCATCACCGTAAGCGGTGTGGAATCCGGCAGCCGCAGACAAACAATACTGGCTAGAATTAATAAACCTGCTGCACCGCCAAACGCTAACATATGGGTTC
>Ga0180215_1001324_pt1 | contig 27589 bp, 25 predicted proteins | sample eDN3rd37CBELigBY_FD_128871 | JGI IMG/M metagenome (GOLD analysis project Ga0180215, IMG submission 128871) | Enriched backyard soil microbial communities from Emeryville, California, USA - eDNA 3rd pass 37_C BE-Lig BY (version 2) (version 2) | ecosystem: Environmental > Terrestrial > Soil >...
CATATGAACCCACCAGAATACATAGAACAGCACCGTTCCAGCACTTGTTCCGATACCCGAGAACAACAGGGCAATCGCTCCAGAGAATGGGGCATAGACTAGATTTGGTTCATGACCTAACATGACTGTTTCAAACCCGAGAGTCACTAGGATGGATAAAGTTAGAGTGGATAAAGCAATATAAACAAAAGCTGCTTTTCCGTCACGCTTCCATTGCAAACGCTTTAGTTTTTCACCATAGCGGCGGTAAAAGCCATAAACGATAGCGAGCAGCATAAGAAACGTTGCCCACTCTTGAAGCAGACTGAAGTATTTATGCGCCTCACCAAAAGGAAATTCATATCCTTTCACAAACCCTTTAATAATAAGTTCTATGAGTCCTACTTGAATGATAAAAAAAGTATAGAATAACACTAAATGCATTAGACCGCTTTTCTTATCTTTAAATAACTTTGATTGACCGAAACCGTTGACTAAGATTAGATTCATACGTTCTTTCAGGTTTGGTTCAAAATCTGCTTTTTTACCAAGTTTGATAAATAGAATACGGGTGTATAATAGATTGACAAATAAATAGACCGCATATCCAGCCACGGCTAGGAAAGCAAGTAAATTCAGCAATGATAACATCTTTCGTCCCCCATGGTTGAAGTAAACACGGGAGGATATTCATTCCTCCCTATGAAACTACCTTATCTTTGTTAAACCTTTAGTTCACCGTAACACTATTAAACTCCTCTGCCAATAATGGAACAACTTCAAATAAATCTCCTACAATTCCATAATCGGCAATGCAGAAAATGTTCGCTTCTGGGTCTTTATTGATGGCAACAATCACCTTTGAATTTGACATTCCGGCAATGTGCTGTATAGCACCTGAGATACCGCAGGCAATGTATAGGTCAGGTGTGACCACTTTTCCTGTTTGACCAATTTGCAAGGAATAATCACTGTATCCAGCATCACATGCTCCACGGGATGATCCAACAGCACCACCTAAGGTATCAGCCAGCTCTTGTAATACTTTAAAGCCTTCTGCACTTTTTACGCCACGGCCGCCGGAAACAATAATTTTTGCCTCTGAAAGGTCTACTCCGCTCGTTGTTTTACGGACTACGTCTTTAATGATCGTACGCAAATCTTTGATTTCAACATTCACTGACGCAACATCGCCTGTACGTGATTCATCCTTTTCAAGTGAAGGGATATTATTTGGACGGATTGTTGCAAAAATCAGACCATCTTTAATCACTTTCTTCTCAAACGCTTTTCCGGAATAAATTGGACGTGTAAACACAACCTCGTCACCATTTACTTCAAGACTTACTACATCAGATACTAAAGCTGACTTAAGCTTTGCCGCAATACGCGGTGATAGATCTTTTCCCATTGAAGTATGTCCGAAAATCAATCCTTCTGGTTTTTCAGCTTCTATTACTTGCATGATAGCCTGTGTGTATGCATCCGAAGTATATGATTTCAAATCGCTGTGTTCAGAGACTAACACACGGTCTGCCCCATAATAGATCATCTGCTTAGCAAGATTTGTCGCCTTTTCACCCAATAATAATCCGACCATTTCGTCTCCATCAGCTATTTGCTTTGCCGCTGCAATCGCCTCAAAGGAAACATTTCGTACTTCACCTTGACGTATTTCACCTACTATTAATACTTTTGCCATCTCGGTCCCTCCCTTAGTTGAACAGAACTTTTTTATCGTCCGTTAAATGACCTTTGCTTCTGACTTTAATAACGAAGCAAGCTCTTTTACTTGTTGTGTAACCTCGCCTGCAAGAATCTTTCCAGCTGTTTTTGCCTGCGGTAAGAAAATCCCGATTGTTTTTGTTTTTGCTTCCACATCTTCTTCATTGATGTCTAAATCATCTAAGTCTAGCTCTTCAAGAGGTTTTTTCTTCGCCTTCATAATACCTGGCAGTGAAGGATAACGCGGTTCATTTAGTCCTTGCTGGCAGGTGACCAACAGCGGCAACACTGTTTCAACGATTTCAATATCCCCTTCAGCATCACGTTCAATTATTACTTTATTTCCGTCAACAGTTAGTTTGGTTATGGCCGTTACGGCAGTCATTCCTAATTCTTCTGCAAGCCTTGGGCCTACCTGTCCTGTACTTCCATCAACGGTGACATTTCCTGCAAGGATGATATCAATCTCTTTATCTTTGAAAAAGGTGCTTAAAATACTTGCGGTTGAATAAGCATCCCCCTCTTCCACATCTTCATCGTTAATCAGGACTGCTTTATCCGCTCCCATGGCTAATACCGTACGAAGTTCTTTTTGAGCTTCTTCGTCACCTACTGTCACGACTGTCACTTCTCCGCCATGTTCTTCCCTTAATACTAAGGCCTCTTCAATTGCATATTCATCATAAGGATTAATGATAAAAGTCGCACTCTCTTCATTAACTTGCCCATCATTGATATTGACCTTTTCTTCTGTATCAAAGGTACGTTTCATGATTACATAAATATTCATATGTATTCCTCCATTATTATTTTTACGTTATTCGGCCATACGAACAGATACATTAAGAGGATAATGGATTCTATCCTGCATAACCGAGTAACGGGTGGTAGGCCTAGCTTTACTTCGTCAGCATCCGGGAGATAACTAAACGTTGAATTTCCTGTGTCCCTTCATAAATTTGGGTAATCTTTGCATCACGCATGTAACGTTCTACGGGATATTCCTTCGTATATCCATACCCGCCAAATACTTGGACCGCTTCGGTAGTTACCTTCATTGCTGTATCACCGGCAAAAAGCTTAGACATAGCCGATTCTTTGCCGTATGGAAGACCTTCAGATTCAAGATAGGCAGCTTGATAAGTTAATAGTCTTGCAGCTTCTACACTTGTTGCCATATCTGCCAGTTTAAATGCTACCCCCTGTTGTGCCGCTATTGGCTTTCCAAATTGCACACGCTCTTTCGCATAATTCGTCGCAGCGTCAAGTGCTCCCTGAGCAATTCCGACTGCTTGAGCAGCAATTCCATTTCGGCCGCCATCCAATGTCATCATGGCAATTTTGAAGCCTTCACCAACATTTCCTAAAACATTCTCTACCGGTACCTTGCAATCTTCAAAAATAATTTCAGTTGTCGGTGATGAACGAATGCCCATTTTGTCTTCTTTCTTGCCAATTGAAAAACCAGGGAAGCTGCTTTCAACGATAAACGCTGTAATTCCTTTTGTGCCTTGAGAGGAATCTGTACTAGCAAACACGACATAAATTTCTGCTTCTCCTCCATTGGTAATAAAAATCTTCGATCCATTCAGGACATAATGGCCACCTTCAAGGCGTGCAGTTGTTTTCATGCCGCTCGCATCTGAACCGCTGCCAGGTTCTGTTAACCCATATGCTCCTAACTTTTCCCCTTGTGCCATCGGACGTAAATATTTTTGTTTTTGTTCTTCTGTACCAAATTTATATACAGGCCAGCCTGCAAGTGAAGTATGTGCGGACAGCATAACCCCGACAGACGCATCCACTCGTGATAGCTCTTCAACCGCAATACAATAAGCGAGGTAATCGCTTCCAATGCCGCCGTACTCTTCTGGCCATGGAATACCAGTTAATCCAAGCTCTCCCATTGCATCAAATATAGAACGATCAAAATGCTGTTCCTCATCCCTCCTGGCTGCTGTAGGCTCAACGTCATTTTTTGCAAAGTTACGAACCATCTTTCTAATCATTTCATGTTCCTCTGACAATTTAAATATCATTTTGTCTCCACTCCCTTAAATTAAATTTAGATAACTCAAAACCATCTCTCTGCCCATTCACATTCATGCAGAAAGTCATTTTGAAAGCCCTTTCTATATACTATTCTAAAAAATCTTAATTTTTTAAACAATGACATAAACCTACGGAATATTCCGTTCATTCTGTAGATTTCCTATAGTCATAAGATGATAGAACGATTGGAGAGGAATGGTATGAACTTGAATAGAACATGCATGGCTTAGAGTCATTTAAAACAAAAAACCGCACAAATGGAAACAAATCACTGTGCGGTTTCTAGTATCATCCTGTGTTGCTTATCCTATTACTTCATTTGTCAACTGAATAAATTCCTCGACATCCTTCTCCATTAACTCAATACCCGCTTCCCAAAAGTGCGGTTTAGTTAGGTCTACACCTAAATGTTTCATCGCTAGTTCTTCCACGTTCATCGAACCCGTGTCGCGCAGCAAGGCAATATATTTATCCTCGAAGCCTTCAGAGTCTTTTAAGAATTCTGCGTAGATTCCTAAACTGAATAAGAATCCAAAGGTATACGGGAAGTTGTAGAATGGGATGTCGTCGATAAAGAAGTGCAGTTTGCTGCACCAGAAATGCGGATGGTAACTTGCCAAACTGTCGCAATAAGCTTCTTTTTGCGCATGGAGCATTAATTCATTCAGCCTTTGTTCTGATACAATCCCCTCTGAACGTTCTTCATAGAAAGATTTTTCAAATAGAAAACGGGCGTGGATATTTAAAAACATCGCAATCGCATTTTCCATTTTTGTATTTAATAGAGTCATTTTTTCTTCTTTTGTTTTGGCATTTGCCACCGTTGCATTACTGATAATCGTTTCCGCAAAGGTACTAGCTGTTTCCGCCACATTCATCGCATAGTTGCGGTTTAATTCCGGTAAATCTCTCATGACATAACTATGAAAAGCATGGCCTAGCTCATGAGCCAACGTACTTGTATCTGACGGAGATCCTGTAAAAGTCATAAAAATACGTGATTCTTGAAATTCCGGAAGCTCCTCACAGTATCCCCCCGGACGTTTTTTGGGGCGATCTTCAGCCTCTACCCAGCGATTTTCCAAAGCAAGTTTGGCGAAAGCAGAAATTTTAGGTCCAAAGGTAGCAAAGTTTTCAATGATAAAGTCACAAGCTTCATCATAGCTATAACTCGGTGGTTTCACTTCTCCAAAAGCAACGGGTGCATCTACATCTTGCCAGCCTAATTTTTCCATACCTAGAATTTTGGCCTTTTGCTTTAAAAAGTTAATGAACGGCTGCTTATGATTGGAAACAGCTGTCCACATAGCATCAAGGGTTTCTTTTGACATCCGGTTATACTCCAAAGGCTCCTCTAAAAAGTTCTCCCGGTTATGTGCTCTTTGCAGTGTAATCCGGTAGCCGTCTAAGTGATTCAACGTATCCGCAAAAATTGGGGCGTATTTAGTCCATGCTGCTTCCCAATTTTCAAAAAGCTGTTTGCGGACCTCAGGGTCTGGATCGGAATACATCCGGTTCATTGCCTGACCTACTGAAAATTCCTTTGTATTCCCCTCTTTATCTGTAAATGGAATCGTCATGATGGAAACAGCCGTATCGTACAGACGGCTCCAACCTGAAATACCATCATTATTTAAATCAGTGATAATCTTTTCTTCTGCCTCAGACAACAAACGTTTCCCTTGGTCCCGGATTTCGTTTAAAGCAAAGGAAACCTTGCTTAATTCGGAATCCTGCAGAAGGTTCTGCCAATCTTCATCAGAAATGGCGACTATTTTTTTTGTATAGACAGTCGAAAGATTTTCGACCTCACTTGATAGATCCATTACTTGCCCCATCACTACATTTGCATACTCGTCATCTGTGTAGGCATCCTGCCACATATGCACAAAGGAACCAGCTTGGCCTAATCCTTTTTCAATGCTTTCCTGCTTCTTTAGTATGGCTTTTAACGGCTCAGCTGATTTATTTTCGACAAAACTCCATTCTTGGATTTGCTTCTGATAATCTTTCATTTCAGTTTTAATCGTATGTAATTTTTTTTGTAATTCTGGTGACTTTGTTCCACCTGGAAAAATTGTATCTAAATCCCAAGTATCTATATATTTCATGTAAACCACTCCTTTTCTACCTACTATTTTAACCTTTTATTTGATGAAGGAAAAATTTCAACTTGTAATCCATTTGTAGAATTATCATTTAATTTTTATCTACTGTTGTAACGCTTTTTTCAGTCGAATTCCTCTTTTGATTGTCTAACTGTTTTTTCATAACCCATGCTTCTCCATCAACTACCATTTCTTGCCGCTGATTCCATACCTGTGTTTTTAATTTAATAAATTTCTTGTCATCTTGTTTTTCAATTACTTCTACTGTCGCTGTGATTGTATCACCAACCTTAACTGGTGCTGTAAATCGAAAGCTTTGTGATAAATAAATCGAATTCGGTCCAGGAAGCTTCATACCAAGCACAGTAGAAATAAAACTACCTGTCAAGAGTCCATGAGCAATTCTATCCTGAAAAATGGTCTTATCGGCAAATTCTTCATCTATATGCATAGGATTAAAGTCCCCTGTTATTCCTGCAAACTGATAAATATCAAATTCCGAAATCGTTTTAGAAAAAGCAGCATGATCCCCTATTTGAATCTCCTCATATGTTAACTCCTTTTGCATAAACTTCCCACCTCTTAAAAGATAATTCTATTCATCTTATACATACTTTCTATTCCTTTAATCAGATTTCCTTTATTTTACAAAGAATAATAATGGATACAGTAAAAAAAACGCACATGTAAAAACACACTGTGCGTTCATCTATGTATTTCGAATAAAGCCGATGATAACTGCCTTATAATCAAGTTCAGCTTTCCTTTAAAAGTAATCCGAAAAGTAAGGTGTCTCTCGCTCAATCAAGTTCTCCAAAATTTCCACTGTCTGTTTATTGCCCGTAAGCCGACCAATCACAGCTAGGTATGAAGGCCTTTTATATCCCAGCATCATGGTTGTCAGCGTTTGGATATCCAATGAAAAGTCTGCAAAACCTTCACTTTGTATCAGCTCACCTTGACCTGTTTCAGATACATGCAGGGTAAAGACCCCTTGATTCCATTCTAAAATAGGGTCAGTAAGCTCAAATGTCAGACGAATCTCCGTTCCCAATGCCTTGAAAGGATATTGAGTGAGAAATTGTTTCACATCTACAATACGAGCCATGTAGTAAGGCGCAATCGTTTCTTTAATATCCCCGTCATCAATCCAAAACGCTAAAGGATCATTTGTATAAGTATTTCCAATGACCTTTGATACCATCGAAAAATGAGCACTGACGAAATTCCAAAGTCCAATTCGCGCTTCTTGATTTATATAAACCATCTCTTTCACATGCAGCACATCTTTCGAAATCCAGTATAACAGATAACCAACTGGCTGATGTGAACCGTCATAATAAACAGCAGCTGTTAAGTCATCCAAATCCCATCTCCAGTATTCATCCCAAGCTAGTTCATTTCGAATCATCGCCGCATGACGCATACTGGAAAATTGCTGGTATACCCTTCTAACATCAGGATGTTCCGTATCCAATCTTTCCACATAACCAGGAACTTTTCTTATTTTTGGCATCTGATAGTCTTTAATTTCAAATGTCATCTTATCAGAAATAATTTCCCACCCTTTTCGACGATAAAACGGAAACGAATAAGGAAATAAGTAAGAGATGGATTGTTTTCTTTCCTGCATATCTAATAGCGCCTGCCTCATTAACGTATTCATAAGGCCAAGCCCTGAATATTCAGGATAGGTGCCAACCCCTGTCAAACCACCCATTTCAAATGTTCGCCCAAAAATATTTACCTGAAACGGATAAACGGCCAATTGAGAAATAAGTTTTTCTCCATCAAACCAGCCCAGTACATCCGCCTTTTCCAACACAGGCAGCTTAGCTAGAGCAATTTCACGTTCTTCCCAACCCACCATCTGTAATTCTTTTTTTGTCACCTGAAATACATAGCGCAATAACTCATTGAATTGTTGAAAATGTCTTGTTTCCACTTTCCCCATTCTGAGTCTATCAAGTCGACTCATACAATCCCTCCAAAACTGTACCTAACCTTTACATCTATTCTATTTTAAACAAATTTTAAGTCTTTATATACAAAATCGTATATTCATGAAATATTGTAAAATTACTGGGATATTACGACAATAAAAAAGCTGCCCTTTACATTAGACAGCTTCATCCACTCTTAATGTTCTATTTATTGAAGATAATATTCCTCTAAATGCATTTGGTACAGCATTTCCTCGTATTTATTTTCTAATAATTCTTTTAACACGAAAAGTTCTTCCAATGAAATGGAGAAGTTGTTTTTCAAAGTATCAATATTATCGAATTCTATATCTTCCCATCCGTTTAATTCAGTAATGTCCAACACGATAATAAGATTAATAATTTCATTCAGAATCCGTTCTTTTATGTTTCGCTTTAACTCTATTTTTTGATTGCTCCCTTTTGTCATCATCAAATAGTCCTCTCCTTTTCACGAAGTTACTATGTGTATATTTTCACATGAATAATTAAACAGTAAATAACATAATCCGATTTCTTTCACTGTGTTTCTTCTAAATGCTATATTAGTAATTAAACCATCTACAAAATTATATTACAATATAGATTCGTTCTTCATTTTCGAATATTCATTGAACGAAGTATCCTAAAACAATGACACAAAAAAGGAAGCTTGTATTCAAATGAATCAGCTTCCTTTTTTTATATTTATGGGTGAAATAAAGTGGTTAACAACTAAAAAGTGGGGGCTCTATTTTGTCACTTCTTATTTTTCAGATGTAACTGTTTTGTTCTCTTCTTTTTGCTGAATTAATTTAGCAAGGTCTAAGAAATGGTCGTCACGTGTATGGATGGCTTTTGCACCGTTATCATCATATTCGTAGAAACCTTTATTCGTACGGATACCATGCTCGCCGTTTTCTACCATTTTATTTAAGAATTCAGGAACTTCTCTTGTATTTGAAAGATCCTTCATAATATTTCCTACCATTGCTCTTGTTGTTTCAAGTCCAGCTAAATCTTGACTTTCTAATGGTCCGCAGAAAGCCCATTTAAAGCCCATGCTTCCTTTTGTCGCAATATCAATATCTTCTGCTGTACAAATTCCTTGTTCAATCAAGTTAAAGCATTCGCGAAGATATGCTACTTGAACACGGTTAACGATAAAGCCAGTAATTTCTTTATTTAAAACAACTGGAGATTTTCCAATTTCCTTCATTAAATCATATGCTGCTTGAACGACAGCTTTATCCGTTTTCTCGAATTGAGCGATTTCCACAACTGGTACAATTTGTGGCGGATTAAAGTAGTGTGTAATCACGAATCTTTCCGGATGTTTTGCATTTTGTGTTAATTCTTTTAATGGAAACGTTGAAGTATTGGATGCAATAATTGTTTCTTTAGGGACAACGCTTTCAATGATTTCGTAAGTAGCTAATTTTGTTTCAAGAACTTCTGGAATGGATTCAAGAATGAACTCTGCACCATCAATTGCCTCACGTAAATCAGTTGTATAAGTAATACGTGATAATGCCTGCTCCATTTCGCTTGCTGTGGTCATGCCCTTTTCTACCATAATTTGCAGACTGTTTGTAATAAGTTCTCTTGCTTTTTCTAAAGAAGATTCTCTTCTAGCTTGAATTTTTACATTTTTTCCAGCCTGAGCAAGTAGCTGAGCAACACCATGTCCCATAATTCCTGCTCCAAGTACAGCCATATTTTGCATTTGAATACCCCTTTTCTTGTTATGTAATGTGAATGAATGGACTATTGTGCTAGAAAATACTAAGAAGCACACTGCCATATATTTATTATTTTCTTTTTTCATTATATCATTATCCTTATCGAAAAGATTGTAATCTAGATTACAATCAAAAAAAGAAAATTCCTTTTATATTTATATTAACATAATATTATTATTGGTATGGGTTTAACTGCAAAACAAGAAAAGCTGCAAGACAAGATTCCTTGCAGCATAAAACTTTTATTATAAGGCTAATAAACTTACAGTTGTTTTTCCTTCTAGGTTTTCAATCATCTTATTCCATGACTCTGGTTTATTTGATAACACGGTATAATAGCGTTTTAAAAATTTCACAATTAAGTCTGTTTGCAGTTCCTTCCATTCCCCGTCCATTGGAAAGAAACATAAATCAAGACCTGTTACAGCCTCCCCATCATTATTCCAAGAAGGATGAACATATGGAAAATCAAGACGTTTATAACCTAGATGCGCTAACACTTCACGGCGTACGTATGGATTCATCGGTTTAATTCCGCCAAACTCATAATGATCAACACGATATGGATCATACACTTCTGCAAACATGCCTAGTAATTTCTTACCATTTGCCTCTGCTAGCGCATGTAAATCCCCTAACCTTTTTTGTGCTAAAAACGGTCCAATCCCAAGACCTGCTTGACCGATTATGGTAAAGTCTGTCATGGCCACATTAAAATCCTCATAATAGCGGTACTCTGTAGCCCCTACTACTCTACCTTCATGCACAGCAACAAATACACGAATTCCTGGGTCTTCTAATGGTTCTTTCCAAAGATCAAATTCCAATACTTCTTCAGGAGGAAAAACCTCTTGCATTAATTGATGCATTTGTTTAAATAACGGATCATTAATATTTGTAATTCGATTATATTCCATTTGTTCAATCTCCTTTTTATCTAGAGTGGCTAAAAGGATTTTTCCATTCCATTAAAGTCCCATAATGTAAAGATTCTTCGTCCTCTAAATAATCAGCAACCACTTTTACAGGTGTACGACCGCACCTGAGGAGAAAGGTAATGACCGGATCTTTCAGCTCTCCTTTGACAACAGCATCCAAATATTGTTCAGGTGACCTTTCATGTGCCAGCTTATGATATCCCGGCATTCTTCCTCCTCCAAGCAGTCTTTGCAAACGCAAATGAACAACCACATCATACATGGAAAACATTAACCACTTGCCCAATCCTAGTTTCCGATAGGAAGGACGAACGCCAATATCAACAACATATAACGTGTTTCCTTTTGGATTGTGATTACGAATATATCCATTATCGGTTATCTCTTCCCAGGTGTGATCAGGGTGCTTGGGATCAAAATCTACGAGTAAACTAGTCATCGAACCAGCCATTTCACCATTTACTTCAATACATAAAGCTCCTTCAGGAAAAAGAGTCACATGGTTTTTTAGCTGCTCTTCATTCCACCATAATTCAGATGGAAAAGGAGGAGGAAAGCTTTCCTGTTGAATACGAATTAGGTCAGAAAAGTCTTTTTCTTCATAATTACGGACTACCACCGGAACAGGCTTATTGTGGTCGAAAACAAAAAACTCTTTTCGATACATATGGAACCTCCCTTTCTATAAGAAAAACATCTATTTTGTTTCCCAATCAGGATATAAATCTGTTCGTCGATCACGCCATGTTGTAACAGAACCCTTTTCACGAACTTGATATAGCAGCTCTAGGTTAAGATCTGCTGTGACAATCATATCTTGATTGATTTCCCCTTCTACAAGGATACCTTGAGGAGGGAAAGGAATATCATTGGGTGTGATAACAACAGCCTGGCCAAAATTTGCACGCATAAAGTCAACCGTAGGCAGTGAACCGACCGTGCCAGTAGTAACAACATAGACCTGATTTTCTATCGCTCTGGCATGACTTGTATAACGTACCCGGTGGAAGCCATGGCGGTCGTCCGTACAAGATGGACAGAAGATAACATCGGCCCCCTTTGCTTTTGCCATGCGAACGATTTCTGGAAACTCGATATCATAGCAGGTTAACATAGCGACCTTGCCTTTTTCTGTGTCAAATACCTCTAGGTTATCTCCTTTACTCATATTCCATTCTGTCACTTCTGTTGGAGTAATATGAAGCTTTGCCTGTTCAACAACCCGGCCATCAGGATAAAACATATGGGCGACATTATAAAGCTTGTCCCCTTTACGAATGACGTGTGTTCCTCCAATAATATACATATTGTACCGCTTGGCCAATTCTATAAATAATGAACGGTATTGTTCAGTAAAGTCGGGTAATTGCTCAATCGTTAGTACTTTTCCATTCTTGTCTCCAATTGACATGAGCTGAGTGGTAAAAAACTCAGGAAAGATAATAAAATCTGATCCAAATTCTTCTGCCGTTTTAATATAATGCTCCACTTGATTAGCAAATTCTTCAAAGGAATGAATTGTGTGAAGATGATATTGAACAGCTGATACTCTTATTTGCATAAGATCGCCCTCTTCCGCTTTCATATTTATGTAGTCACCTGATTATTAGCTGCAGAACTAAAATGAACAAGTACACACATTCCTAATAATCAGTTTAAGAAACTATAGCAGTCCTTGTAAAGTAAATGAACTTACCTTATTTTCTCTTTACATGGAATAAAAAAACTTATATAAAAAAGCTGCTGAATAGTTTCAGCAACTTCTAAATATACTTTACTAACACTCTTTAGCTTTTTAATTGTTGACCTACATACAAAGATGTTCCATTATTTGAATGATTAAAATTCCCGAGTCTGTTCTAACAGCTGATCAATTTCAATCTTTTTCAGTGTAATACGATTATTTTCAAAAGAAAGATCTAGTGTATTTTCCAGTAGTTTATCAATATCAATTGGATTATTTGTCATTATCTAACCTCCGAATTACCTTCTACTATACCATTCGAATACTTACTAAGTTTTTTGGGGGTAGATAGAAAATGATGATAATAAAATTATTAATTTATGGCTTTATTCTCTAACGATACCATTAATATACTTTTATTACAATTTAAGTATATTAATTAATTCTAAAGTTTTATAATAAAGTGAGAAATTAGAAATGAAATAGACATCAGGGGGTGCAAGATGAAACTCAAGCGGTTTTATATTGGGTTTACTATTTTTTATTTGATTTATGCAGTCATTATAAGCTTGTATTTATTTAATTTAAAACCTGGTTATGTCCCAGATTTATACAAAGGGACTGTTGCTGATCCAACCACTTTTATGACGATGGAACAAATTATTGAAGCACATCATTTAGACCTTATCTATTATTTCACGTTCTTTCTACAGACTCCTTTGGATTTTCTACTCCTTATTCTACTAATGGCCTTTTCTAAAAGATTAAGAAACAAGGCAAGAACAATATTTAAAAAGTCGTTTTGGCAGCTTGGTTATTATTATGTTATTCTTAGTATTTTAATGACATTGTTATATTTACCACTAGACTTGTTCTTTTTCTATCTATCTCATAAATATGGTTTATCAAGCCAGAGCCTTCTTTCAGCAGCAGGAGATATGGGAGTCTCTTTTATTTTAGATACTGTGCTAACTGTTCCGCTGCTATGGCTTTTCTATTGGGCGGTAAAGAAATTTCCTAAGAAATGGTGGCTGATTACATGGGGTGCCTCTATTCCTCTAACCATCATCGCGATGTTTCTCATTCCAGTCCTCATTATGCCCCTATACAACGAATATAAGCCGCTCAATCATAAAGAATTAAAAGCAGAGATTCAGGAACTAGCCGATGAGGCAGGAATTCCTGATGCCAGGATTCTAGAAATGAATATGTCTAAACAAACGAACACAATCAATGCCTTTGTAACAGGTATCGGAAGCAATATGCAAATTGTTATCGGTGACACAGCCATAAAAGAAATGACTACGGAAGAAATTAAATTTGTAATGGCTCATGAAATTGGGCACTACAAATTAAAACATATTTACGTCGGTTTAGCAGTCAGCTTAATCATCACATTCTTTGTCATATTCGGAGGATATCTTCTATATAATTTCCTAATTAGAAGATTCGGACACTTATGGGGAGTCGAGAATCAACACGATCTGGCAGCCCTGCCGTTATTACTTTTAACTATTAGTTTGCTCTCTTTTGTCATTTCACCCATTAATAATTTCGAAACACGCTTTCAAGAAAAGACAGCTGATGAGTATGCTATTGAAATGACACAAAATAAAGAAGCTGCTGTTTCTGCCTTTCAAACTTTAACGAAAAATATAAAGTCAACCGGTTATGAACCAACACCGATTCACTTCTTGCTAGGGACGCATCCGAGGATTACGGAAAGAATTGATTTTATGGCTGAATATGAGTTAGACCAAGAGCAGTGAAAAAATTGAAAATAAAAAAATCAGGAAATCACTAGCCGATTTCCTGATTTTTTATTCATCCTTACTTATAGTATATGAATGGGTAAATAATTTTCCAGTTCTTAATATACAACAACTGGATCGTACACATCGAGATTATCATACACGTTTTTCATCTCACTTGGTGATACGTTGACGCAGCCACCTGATCCATCCGTAAGAAAAGCATTACTAGACCAGTTTGTTCGCCATCCAGCATCGTGGAATCCTTGCCCAGGGTTCGTAAAAGGAACCCAATAGTCTACTTCAACGGCATAACCCGAGGTACTTCCAATTCTCTGGCCTTCTAGCACATATGGTGATCGTTTATAAAGCACATACCATACTCCTTTTGACGTATCCTCTCCACTACTGTGATTTCCTGTTACAACATTCGTTGAAAAAACTAATTTTCCCTCTTTATATATCCACATCCGCTGTTCATCAAGAGATACTTCTGCATACGTATCACCAATTCCGCCATTCGATAAGGTTTCATACCCATAGCCTTCATTGTTCCAGCCATTTCCATAAATGTTTGATGCAGAAACCGATTTCTCTCCATTTTCAAAAGCTGCCTTAACCAAAGCTGTTTCTTTTTCCACATCTAACGCCCATCCATACCCCTGACCTTTTACTGATATGGTGGAACCAGAATGGGTTTTAAATGTAAACTCTTTACCTAATGTAGATTGAGATTGATTGATTTCTGTAATTTTATTTTTAATATCTTTTTCATCAATCTCAAACTTCAAATCTTTTGTAACAGATGCATTTTTAATTAAATCGATTCCTTTTAATGAATAAACCTTGTCTTGTACCTGATAATTAACCGTATGATTTAGAAGGGACTGCAATACTTTCTCTTCATTTTTTATTACTTCGCTATTTTCTTTAATAGGTGTTAAGTACACAGGATCAAGATGGATTACACTTGCATATTCCTGTTTTTTCAATTCCTTTAATAGACTAGCTATATCATACTGTTCACCTTCAACGCTCTTGGAAATGACTACTTCTCCATTTTCTAAATGAACTGCCGCATCTTGTGGAGCTTTTAAACTATTATTCATATTTACTAGTTTTTCTTCCACTTTTTTTATCATCTCTTGGCTATGCTGAAGGTTCGATTTGCTTGGCACCAATGAATAATCTTTCCCCTTGGAAGAAGGGAAAAACGTCTGCTTCGTTTTTAATAGCTCTTTGACGGCTTCTAAATCATCATCCGTAAATCCTAGATTTGTATCCTCGCCGTCAAATATTTTTTGTTTTCCAATATAGACTTCATTTTTAAAAACGGATGTTTTTAATTTACTAAGCGCTTCATCAGCAGTCATACCGCCAACTTCTATCCCATTAATCGTTGTTTGTGCATGAAAGTGGTTTGCTTGATAATAACTAATTGCCCCAAAGATAAGCGCAATAATAAGAACGATACTTGTTGTAATAACCTTCCAGTCTTTAAACCATTTGATGGATTTTACTTGTTGTCTATCATGGTCTACAATTAACTCTTTTACGTTATTTTCCATTAATGATTCCTCCTCTTGCATAAAATCCGACAAACAATGGCTTCGAACTATTTTCTAACATTATTCTATTATTTTATCTCTTTACTAGTATTTTACTAGAGTTTGCGGTTAAATTTTGTCAAATTTTGCATAAAATTTAACTTTTATATATTTATTTGTTGTTAATGAGAGAAATCCGAGTAAAAAGAAAAGAGTTCAGAGAGCAACCCTGAACTCTTTTCCTTTTATGTCTTTCTTGTCTTTCTTGTTTTGATAACTTATTTAGAAAATAAAATTCTTTGTATCCCTATCTATTTCCCTATAGCACAATCTCTTCCCCTTGGTAAATCCGAAAGGCTGGCACAAGCGTATCTGAAACGATTTCTTTACCTTTTTCACGAATGAAGTCCAATTTATAATAGGCAGCAAATCGTTGGCTGATTTCCGTTTTCACCAATTCAGGAGGAGTAACGACAATGATTTGAAATTTCAATTTCTCAGCTACTGCGAATATTGGATCAAGGACATGCGCCGATGCAGCTTGTCCAAATGGATTATCACAGACTAAAGGCACCCAGCTTTGGTCTGTTTCACTTTTTACTGATAACAGCATCATCATCACTACCATTCGGGCTGAAAGCTTTTGTCCGCCGCTTCCATCAGATTTCGTCTTAGAACCTTGATTAATAGTCTGCCAGGTTGAATAATGCTCTCTCTGTGGTTTCCCATACATAAAGGCATTATCCGTTCGCATATTATAGACAAGCAGCTCAGGATAGCGATTTCGAAGGGATACAAATAAAATCTGCTCATCACTAATAAGCTGTTTTATTTCATCATCTAAAACTCGATTATGATCATCAATTCGATCAAATTGATTGGTAATTTTGTTTATAGAAGCAACAAAATGCTGCTTCAAGAGTGTCTCGACATCTTCTGCTTTTTTAGGTAAGATGTCTTCTTTAAGCTGGACAAGTGGAAAGGTACCTCGTTCATTTTTTAACTTCATTTTCGTAACCATGGAACGAATCGCCTCTGCAATGCTCATCACTTTCATACTCGCACGGCTTGCCCAGAAGTTTTGTGCTTTTTCCGCTCTTTCTTTATCACGCTCTAATTGTTCTAAACCGCTTTGTGAGAAACGCTTCATATTATTAACAATACTTTGGATATGTGTATAATGCCTCGTATCCATATGATCTAGGGTTGTTAATACTTCGTTTTTAAATCGTATCTCCCAATCTTTGCCCTCTATCGCAAGCTTTAAATTCCTTAATGATTGATCGATTTTCGCATGTTTTTCTTTTCCTTCTTCTTGGATTGCTTGATGTTTTTCACACCAAGACAGGATACATGATTTCCCTTGAGTCTTAACCTTTGCTACATCTTCGTCAGTAAAAGCTGCCGCTTCCTCCTTTAGGATGACAGATAAGGTTAACTGATCCCCCTCATAGCCCGTAATAGTAGCGGCTGTTTCTTTTTGACACTTTTCCGCATTTTTTATTTCTGCTTTCGTTATTTTCGTTTGATCTTTTATTTCTACTTCTTTTACCTCTAAGTCAAGGTTTTCCCATTCTTCAGGCTGTTTTTCATGCTTTGCTATCTTTTTTCCTGACTTTTCACGCTGATCGATAGCATGTTTTAAGGACGTTTCAGCTACAGTTACCGCTGTTCCTTGTTCACGTTCTTCTTTTTCTGCAGCCTTTACATTCTTTTGGGAAGTTTGCAGCAGATTTTCTAATATTGTCATCGGTTCATCCGGTTCCGGATGATTCTTCCAATCCTTGTTATGCGTATTTAGTTTTTTCTCCAATTTCTTTTGCTGTTTTTGTTCTGATTCTTTCGTCGCTTGTATAACCAGTAATTCTCTTGCTTGTTCTTCCTTTGATTTCTGCAGTTGTTTTAACTCTTCAATCCTTCCATTTATCTCTTCTAATAGGTGTAGTGATAAACGTGGAACCTCTTCATTTATCTCTGCTTTTTCATCAGATGGAAAAACAGCCGTTTCAATAAAAAAGGCAATCTCCTTTATATTTTGTTCAATCGAAACCTTCCATTCTAAATACGTTTGATTCCACTTGTTTTGTAAATCAACAATTGCTTGATGCTGTTTTCCTATTTCCTGCTGCGCTAAATTTAAGGCTTCCTTTTGTTTCTCTTTCTCTAGTTTTACCCTTTTATTTTCTTGATAAAGTGACTTATCAAGATCATATTCCGTTAATGTTTCTATATCCTTTGTTAGCTTTTCTATTTTACTCTTTGTCTTCTCCAACTGTTCATTTAACTGAAGCTGTAATTCCTTTTCCTTTGCCTCTTGAGTTGTAATTCCTTGTAATTTTTCTTTATTAGAAAGAAGGGTGCTCTGTTCTTGAATGATGGCTTTTTCAATATCACTGGAAAGATTGCCTAATAGTAACCGATCAATATCTTTTAAAATACGACGTAAGGATGTTTCTGTTTTTTCCATTTCAATCAGTATTTCTTTCTTTTCATCTATTTGTTTAGCGATTTTTATTTTCCAGTCTGTAAATTGATTTTTATCCGTTAATAACCCTTTCTCTATTCCATTAATCAGAACAAAGGATGGTGGATAATCATCACTGTTCATATCTTCACGCAAATAAATCGGAACAGGACTTTTAAACATTCTTCCAGAAAGGACCTGCTGATTTATTTTTTGCCATTGATGCTGACTGACGACTAATCCGTATGGTAGAAGTGGATTCATCAATAATGCGTTCTCCATTTCCTCTGCACTTAAGGATTGAAGAAATTGAGTTCCATAAAACACATCAATTCCAGTCTTTTCATCAATCCATTCCTTTAATTCTTTTACATCATTATTAGCAATCCAAAAGTGCTCATCATTTAAGGAATGGTCTAGTTGTATTTCCCAAAGTTCTTTTTTAATTTCCTCGACCTGTTCTTTATTTTTGACTAATATATCTTCAATCTTAATCGTATATTTTGAAAGAAGAGCGTGAGTTAATGGTCCGGTTACATCATCTAATACCCCATGAAGCCTATTTACTAGTTTTACTTCTTTTTGCTTCTGCTCTTCATTTTCTGATAGTAATCTTTCGTAATTATCTTCAGAGAATTGAATAGATTGAACGATTATTCCACTTGAAGCGGCCAGTTGATTTAACGTTTCATTTGATTCCTTTATTTTTTCCTGCAACTCTTTTAATGAGAATTTTTTCTCCTCCATTTGTTTAGAAAGACTATGTGTATAGCCATTTAAATCATAGGTTAAGCGGTCACCGAACTCCTTAATAAAGGCTTCTTCCTTAGACTCAAATTGTTGCATTTGTGTATATAAAAAATCAATTTCAGTAGAAGCTTGAGCCATCTCCTTTGTCTTCTGTTTATCCTGCTGAGACAACTCCGTTATTTGTGCTTTTAAGAACTTTTGATATCCTAAATAATTTACTACGGCTTCCTGTATAGAATGATAAGATTGCTCCCATTGCACACTTACCATTTTTTTGATTTCTTCCATTCTTTGATTCACTTGCTCCAGACCGCTATTTTGTTCTAATGTCACAATCTGCTGTGCCAGTGAGCGAAGGGTTTGCTCGTTTTCATACCATTCCTTCAATAATACTTGAAAGGCTAATAGATCTTTTCGTTCCTGTTTTTCCTTTACAACCACTTCTAAAGAAGTATGCTTATCCTTCTCCTCCGTTAACTTCTTCTCCCACTCCCTTACTTCTCTATGCGCTTTTGCATATTCTAAATTGTCCTTTTGATAGCGCAGCTCTGCCTGTTTTAACGTTAACTTTTCAATCTCTTTCTCCAGACTAAGCAGCGCTTCTTCTTCCGATTGCTTTAAATGCTCTAAAGCACCCAATAGTTGTCTTCCTTCTTTTATACTGTTCTGAACAATTTGTTGTTGCTCTATGCCTTTAGCTACGTGCTCTTCAAAAGGAGAAATGTCTTCTAAAAACTCTTTATGAGCCTGCTCTCTTTTTAAAAGAATGGGCAAATCCTTTGCAATACTTGCCTGACTTTTGAAGATTTCAACAAGGTCATTCTTCTGTTGTTCGGTTCGATGAAGGACTTGGCTAACAGTGGGAATAATTCGTTTTTGAAACAAGGAATGATCATCTTCAGCTCCTTCAAAATATTTCCCAACCCCTCCTTCATCCTTGTTAATCTCCTTCATAATATCCCAGTCTTTACGGTTAATACCGTATGTATCAAGAATTCGATAATGCTTCTTTATATCGCGGTAAACATCATATCCATTCCATTTTAAATAGTCTTTTAGGCCTTCTGTTTCAGCGACTTCATCATTTTCATACAAGGGAATATGCTCAAGCGCAGCCTCTTCTTTCCGTTCAAATTCTCTCGTATAAAAAGTAATAGCAGGAAGAATCTTCGCTTCCTGTTCCAAGGTTCTACTTTCACTTCCACTTTCTTCACTCATCGAAATCCGCTGTTCAGCTGAGAACATACCGCCCGTTACCAAATGTCGGCGGTCCGTACCGTCCAATTCCCATTGAATCACAACATGAAATGTATAAGGAATAAATTGCTCTTTATTATTAAAGAAAAACTGCTGATAATAACGATTGTTTTGTTTTCCCCACGATGTTCCAGGTTTGAGAATTTGAAAGATAGTTTGCAAGAATACTCCTTTCCCACCCCCATTCATCATGGCAATGAGTCCGTTAGTTGAAGTTTCATCATTATGGAAATTAAAAGTAGTATCTTTATATTGTTTTTGCATGCCATCATACTTCAGGCCAACAATTCTAATTCGATGGATCTTCGGCATGCTTATCCCCCTCTGCGGTCATCAAATTTTTAAACATCTCGTAACGATCATAATCGTGATAAAGGTATTCAATTCGCTCAAAAAGTTCTTGTTTTGGAATGGCCTTTGGTATCTCATCCCGGTCAAGAATGACTATCAGCCCCTCTGTTTCCAATAGACGCATAGCGCTGGCAATTAAACCAATTCTTGTTCGTCTATTTGCCTTCTTAACGCCATATTCCTCCGTATCAATCTCCATGTATTTCCAAGTTATCACAACGTCTTTCATATCAATTCGCTCTTCTTCCCCAAAGGAAGGTTTTGATTTTAGAATAGAATCCCAATTGATTATTAAATCATTTACTTGTCGTTCTAATGCATAGTAGCTAATTCCTTCGCGCTTCGTACGGATTTTTGCCGCTTGATTTTGATCAATTGCTGCTAAAAATGACATAATAACAATACTGATAAGATGAAAATGTTTTTTTGTTTCAATTTGTTTGTGCTTTTCTTTCAAATGAGTAAAATTCGTAGCAAAGACAGATCCTGTCGGCTGGACTACTAATTGAATCCGTTTAGGCGATTCGATGATATATGTACCGGATTCATCAGCTAATAACAGAACCGTTTGTCTTACTTCCGGGTCAAAATATGTCTGGAAGTGTTCGCTGTTCTCATCAATGACTTTATCTTTTAATAATGAAAAATAGACAGCTGATGCTTTTTTGATTGTTTCTGTATCCATCACTTTTCCTCCTGTACACATATTTTAAATGGGGTTATTTTCATTCGAGACATCCGGAAAGGTTCTGCTTTAGGGTCAAATTTTGTATAGAGTTTCAAGCCTTCAAACATTTGAAATTGCGGGTATTCTTTCATAAGCTTAGATAGAAGGATTTCTCTCTCATCACTTAGTGTTTCTTCCTTCCGGTGCAGTACTTGAACCTTCAACGGCTTCTTATCAAACATCATCCATAAATCTATTGTTTCAGATTCTTCAAACCATAAATCTTGTATTTCTAGTGGCAAATCCTGTAATTCTATTAATGAAAACTCTCCATATGTTTGTAAATATTGAAAAACATAACTCCATGCCTTTATGACAGATTCCCAGTTTGTCACTCGTATATGGGTCATTTCATCTTCTTCCACTTCCTCATCTACAGCCTCTGTTAGTTGCTTTTCATCAAATTCCTGTTCACCCCAAATCCAATCTAAAGGCAGAATAAATTCATTTTTCGGTGAAAATATGGGAGAAAGGATTCGTTCTATTATTTCAAATCGTTGCACGCCTTCCTTCATCAACCAATTTTCATAGAAATGTTCCCGAAATGAAACAAGGCTTGTTTCCCAAAACAACGAAGGATTTTCGGCTTTTAATTTCATTTCATATGAGATATTTTGAATAACGAGCTTAGCAAAACGATCATGCAATTGCCTTGTATGACCAATTTTTTCTTGAAGAAGCATCAATTCTTTCTGAATGGCATCATCTTCTTCATTTCTTCTTTTTGTTTTTTCTATCATGCTAGTAATCGTACGGAAGTGATTTTTTTCTTCTTCAAATTGCTTTTCAATTTCATCACGATTGTTAGCCCTTTGCCATTCTGCTTCCATTAATAAAATTTTAGGATTATTAATCATTTCCTTTTGGAAAGTGAATTCCTTTGCCATTAAGCGGTTTACTCGTGATATGAGGTTATCGAGGTTTCGAGTGGCTTTTCTAAAATTACCGTTTTTAATTAGCTGCAAACTATAGAGTTGTTCAATGGTTATAGAAAACTCTTCCGCCATTTCCCTACTCATAAAAATCATTTCCTGGGCGACATCTGTCAATTTATAGACAATAGAACCGCCAAATTCTAAATTTGTATATAATTCATCCATGGTTACATAGCGAAAAATTTGGGTTTCCCAGGATTGTTTCATTTCATCAAAATACAAAGCTTCAAACGGTTTACTGTACTCTTCTTTGCCTTGGTAGAGAAGTCCGCTTGTAATACGTTCAATTTGTTTATCATCTGCTAAAAGCTTCATTTGTTTAATCGAATCTTCTATCATATAGCGAATATCTGATTTACGTCTATGGTCATCATCGTTTAATTCTCGATAGAAGATTGTAAGCAACACTTGCATAAGAATGGTTTGGAGATAAGGTTTCAGTTCCCCAACTTCCATTCCCCTCCCAAGTTCAAACAGTGGATTTAACCGTTGCATGCGCTGGGCAAACCCTTCCCATGATTCATTCACACCCATCTCCTCCATGTTTCAATCGTTAAAACTTCCTGTGGAATCCGCTTCTTTTCCTGCCATAACTGCTGTAATAGCACTTGTTCTTCTTCTGTAAACCATCGAAAAAATAAATCACGGAATTTGGGGTTTTGGTTTTGACCGAATTTCTGATCATTCCTCTGCTCAATACATTCAAGCATTTTACGGTAAATTTTTAAGGCTGGCTGAATACAGCAATCTGGATATTTTTCAATCAAGCGAATGAGAATTCCGTAACCTTCTGCATCTAAGTCCCCTGCGTAATAGAATAGGTAATTTTTATGCGGAAACATTCGAAAGAAAAAAGAAAAGCTTCGTTCTATTTTTGTTCCTTCGCCATAAATAATAAGTTCTGGATCATAATCGAGCTGATTGGCCTCCAATAATTGGATAGAAGTATGAAAGAATGATAGATTCTCGACAATCAAAACCCTTTGAATGTCCTTCATTTCTTTCCCTTGTTTCATCCAAAAGACAAAAGGCTCACCGTAATTCACTATTTTAAGCTGATCCTCTGCTATACCAATGCGAGTTAAAAAGCCTTTTCCTTCTGGAAAGATGTCACCGTCTACTAAAAACTTTTCATGACCAAAAAGCTCAAGGCTCCTTTCTTCACATGACACGATTTCCCTATTTTGACTAGACTTAAGAAATGCATATAACTTTTCAATTCGCTGCCATTCCTCATTTGTTTGCCATTCAGGATGCCGTTCATAATAAGAAAAATCAAACAAATCACCTAATTTCATCATCTCGAGGCGATTCCATTTTGCTTCCTGTGTTTTTATATTAACCCAGTAAAATAGGCTAAGTGCCGGTGTTTTACCATTGAATTGTTTATTTAGAATAGGGATAAGCTGTCCTTCCTCTTGCAATGTTTCAACCGCACGATAAAACAACGAATATCCGTCCATTTCAAAATAATCATCTAACAGCCTCCGCAGCTGCAATTCTAAGTCGTTTATATTTATTTTCTTTTTTTGTTTAGGGTGTTGAATATCGGCAATAAACCCTCTCACCCTTGTTTCAATGACGTCGATTATACTCACCTGCTTACATCTTTATAAGGTTATCCTTTTATTATAAACTAGATATGTTATGTTTGGATAACGAATTTCCCCAATAAAAGCTGCTAAAAGTAAGGAATAAATAAAAAACGCACAAGTGAAACAATCACTGTGCGATTTTTTTATATGTAATAGATAATAGTGAAAATATCATAAATTTTGGCGGGACCCCCTGGGAATCGAACAAGCAACCCAGAAACGTTGATACAACTAAGCTTTTGGCGTATATTCTAATTGAACAATGCAAAATTGATGCAAAAAAATATTATTCTATTTAAATTTCACTAAACGTAAAAACTTCACACGGGAGTTTCTCACACAATTTGAGGAACTCTCTTTTTCTTTTTTCACTCTTTGTAAAAATACAAAGTTTCGGCTGGGCATTAAAATGTTGTTTAATATCTATCCACATTTCTTTATAACGTTCAATCTTTTTTCGATTGTCCAGCATTTTTCTTATGTTATCTATCTCAACTAAATATACGTATCCGTTTCGAGTAAATACAGCATCAGGAACAATTTTATTTTTTGTTGGTACATTCACACCTTTAAAATCAGCTACAAACGCATTAGATAACACTGGATTCTTTATTCTTACCTCAATTTTATATTCTCTTTTCCAATCCAACGGGCAATCGAAATGAATGTAAGCATCGTTAGCCAGGAGCATGTGATTAAGCATCATACTCTTTTTAACTCCTTGATCCGATCCGATTAGTTCCCTACCTTCTTTATTCAGATACACAATTTTTAATTTACCTCTTTCTACACAAAGATAGTTCTCAATATTGTTGACAACTTGGCAGGTATATCGATAACTACCCAATTTTAATATTTCATGCAGCTGCTTAACGCTAACAGCTCCGAGCATGTCAATTGTGGATAGAACATGCTCAATTCGTTCAATGTTCATGACACTCTCTCCTTCATTCTTCTGTTCAGTGCCTTGTTCATTAGGTGAACTGTTCAGTGTATTGTTCACATTCAATAATATCAAGGCTTTAAAGCATGTTTCTTTAGTTCAGTGCTATTGGGACTAAGAATACTTACGTATTCTTCCTTCACCTCGTTTCTCTCGGTAAAGGTTTCAATTTTTCTTCAAACATTTTAAACATCATTTTGTCATCGATGTACGGCACCTGTACCGTTCTTTTCTTTTCAACCATATAAATGGCACGGCCAGGAATTGCCGGTAACTTTTCCGCCCCTGCTTCATCCAAAAGCACCTTACTTGCTACTTGATGAGCCGCAATAAAGGATATCCTCGTTACTATATTTGATTTTACAGACATACTAACCGATTGCTTAGTTGGATATTGAGTACAATATATTAACCGCATTCCTAACCCGCCAGATATTCTGCTGATTTCACTTAAGGCCATTTGGCAAAAATGAGCATATTTCTTTTTGTTTCCTAGAACAAAATCAGGTGCCAATTCTGCTCCTTCGTCCACAATAATGAATTTTCTTTTTTTTATTGGTGTATCCACTATATTGGTGAAGCCATTTTCTCTGAAATTTATTTCTAATTGTTTGATTTCCTCTGATATTCCAACAAGTATTTCAGCAGCTTCGTATACATCACAAGCAACTTGTTTTACTTGAGGTAGACCTAAATATTTATAAAACTCTAATCCCCCTTTAAGATCTAAAATATAAAATTCAACATCGTCTGGATTGTTCAATATTAAAGTATTAAACATTTCTTTTAGAAGGACAGTTTTGCCGAATCTCGTTACACCCCCAATAAGCATATGAGGATATTTATCGAAATCATGATATAAGATACCGGTATGATTTTTCCCTATTGGTACTTCCCATGTACCAGGTCTGATTAGACTTTCATCATAAGACCACTTCTCAGGAAGCTTCTCATTGAAAACATTCATTTTTAGTACACCATCCTTAAATTCATATTCAGCCTCTTTATTAAGAGCTTCACTAATAGCAGGCATGAGTATTTCAAAGGCTTCCGAAGGGACTCCATAAGGCAGAGAGTAGATATATGAGGAGTGCGTTTCATTGTGGTGTTGTTTAAGTAGTTTTGGATATTGAAAGGATTCACCTTTGTTAATGCCGACCTTTCTGTTTTTGAAAACAATCTCTATTTTCTTTTTATCACTCGTTTTACTCTTTGGGATGAAGGCTGCACCAGCAATAATGAGTGGAGCTGCTAACCATTCAATCATTCCTCGTAAACCCCCTTCCAGCCGATGATTTTATCTCCATATCTCCCTTTCATCTTGCAGATGTACGTGGGATCGTCGTACCAATACTGACTTACAGAATAAAACTTTTCTCCATCGTCAAAACTCTCCATGAATCCTTCCCAACCTTTTTTATCTACCTGACGCTTCGCTTTTTCATAATCCATGATGAAATCGAAACTCATATTAATCCGCTCCTTACCTCCAGTATTTATCGATTATTTTCTTTTCGATATTCGCATAACTATCAACCTCAACGGCATCATGCCTATATAAATGGTCCAGAATACTTTCATAGTCTTCTTTTTCCTCGGCTTGATTGTACAATTCGTTTAGATAGTCTGAGCTGAATAAAAACGGTGTTTGATCTAATTCCTCAAAAGCTCTCTTCTTATAAGCGCCACTTTTTACTTTCGCCTCTTTATACCCATCAAAAAGGCTTTTAACGAATCCACTCATGATAAATCCTCCCTATAAAAATAGTTTACTAAGGTGCTGAAGCAGATAAAGCATCTCGCCATACTTAGTAACCTCTAAAGCTATATTTATAGCACTTTTATTTATCTTCACTCCATAAGCATCTAAAACAGATACACCTACAAGACTCCCGCCAGCTACTCCAATTGCCACCATACCAAACGTTATTAGGTCCATTTAAAAGACCTCCTTTGTCAGTGATTGATACAGTGTATGGGGCAGTGACCTATTAGATGCGTGTACTTTAAATTTTATTTTGAATTTTTTCAAAATTTTATTTTCAAAGGAATTCAAATGAATTAGCAGAATATGTATATAGAGGTGAATAACTAATGAAAAGCCGAATTGGAGAACTAATAGAAAAAGCTGGATATAAGAAAAAATACATAGCAAAGGAATTAGACGTATCCCCTACTCAGCTTTCTAATTGGATTGCAGGACGTTCCTTTCCTCCTGTTGAGAAGGCTTTTAAATTAGCAGACTTGCTAAACGTAAAGGTAGACAATCTATATGAAAGGGAGGAAGGGTAATGAAGAAATTATTGTTTTTATTATTGGCAGCATTATTTTTAACCGCTTGCTCAAGTGGAGGAAACTTAACCACTGATGAGGTTATTGAAGCGTTTCAAGGCGCTGGATTACAAGCCGAGGACCCTAAAGAAATGACTAAGGATGATTACGGAATGGCACCGATGGCAGCTGAAGAGGGGAAGATTGTTAAAATAGGCGATGACATGAACGCACGTATTCTTTCTTTTGAAAATGAGGAGGATTTAGATAAGATGAAAGCTTATTATGACGATCTTGGAGAAGCATCAGCTATATTTTTCTCTTGGACCATTAAACACAAAAACATTCTTGTCCAACTTGGTGGGGATTTAGAAGAAGAAAAATTTAATGAGTATAAAGAAGTATTAGAAGGTTTGTAAAAAATAAGCCCCTCACTCAACCGAGTAAGGGGCTATTTACATCAGGGGATGATGTAAGTATATTATGTGCTTTGCATTGCTTGTCCATACGTCCGGTCATAGCCCCGTTGTTGCAATTCAATTACTAATGCTTTTGCCGTTTCATGGTCCGTTTCAATGGTGAATAGGAATGGGTCATTGTCCTGCGGCCGCTCTCCCATTTCGTATTTTTTCAAAGGTGAACCATAGCAATTAAGATATCCTCGTCTTTTAAACTCAATTACTAAGTTTTTAGCCTGCCAATAAGCTCCGTTTGGGATAATTACTTTATACGGCGTACTTGACGCAGGCTGACTTGAGCTTGTCACATTTGAAAGGTTAGGTCGTTTACCTGCTTGCAGCTGCGCGATA
>Ga0180215_1001325_pt1 | contig 27572 bp, 22 predicted proteins | sample eDN3rd37CBELigBY_FD_128871 | JGI IMG/M metagenome (GOLD analysis project Ga0180215, IMG submission 128871) | Enriched backyard soil microbial communities from Emeryville, California, USA - eDNA 3rd pass 37_C BE-Lig BY (version 2) (version 2) | ecosystem: Environmental > Terrestrial > Soil >...
CAATAAAGGTGTCACAATAGAGGTGTCAGGCACCATTTATGGACAAATGAACGATATTGTCCTTTTGCGGTGCCTGACACCGATTATGGACAAATGAATGATTTTGTCTTTTTGTGGTGCCTGACACCAGGTACTACTTTAATGAGGCTAAAATGCTGCCTGCAACGGTGTGCCAGAGCTCTTCCTCTTGGAGATATCTTGCTTTTAATCCTTTGTACATGTCCATCTGTTTGTCTTTGAAATCTGGACTTTCCTGATCAGGCAGCTTGCTTCGTTCACTTGTTACAAGCTCTTGCAGCTTTTCTGCTCTCGGTCCCCACACGGCTTTTTCCTCACCATCCTGATCGATAAAAATAAAGATTGGAATGGCTCTTGATGTTCCATTTGTTAAGTACTGATCCATCAGCTCAAGGTTTTGGTCGCGTAAAATAAACCGGACATCCATTTCTGCAGCCTCAGCAAGCTTTAATAGAATGGGGTTATTTAACATAGCATCGCCGCACCAATCCTCGGATAGGACAATAACCTTCAGCCCCTTATCCTTGATAGCCTGGATTTGCTCCTGTTCTTCACTATTCAATGAATAAGCGGAATAGATTTTATTCATCTCATCCTTATTCACATTCATTCCTTCAATATATGCTTCTGGTGTTAACCCTTTATTAAACCAATCTAATAATTCCATCCGTCGTTACACCTCAATATCTATTAATATCATTGCTTCATTACTACTTCTATCATTTTACCCATATTCCTGTAGCTAATTTCAAGTATTACGTTTGCAATCGATCATAAACTTTTAGAAATATTCTATAAATACGTACCAAAAAGAAGTATTATATCTATTAGTTATATGAATTTTATAAAGAATGTAGATAATTTTAATATTTCACATTGTGAACCCTTGTACAAGGTAGACCATTTAAATTATTATAGAAATAGTAAAGATACAATATTAATATAATAGATTTTTAAAGGAGAATTTTTATGTCAAACGAAACCTATCAACTGATAGCCATTGTCTTTTATCTTGCGGCCATGTTGTGGATTGGTTGGTATGCCTATAGGAAAACGCAAAATTTAACTGATTATATGCTTGGCGGACGCTCTCTTGGACCAGCTGTGACAGCTTTAAGTGCCGGTGCAGCAGATATGAGCGGATGGCTCTTAATGGGCTTGCCGGGTGGAGTGTATGTCACAGGACTTGCCGATGCATGGATTGCCATAGGTCTTACCATTGGCGCCTATTGTAACTGGTTCTTTGTTGCACCGCGGCTGCGCGCTTACACACAAGTGGCGAATGACTCGATTACAATTCCAAGTTATTTAGAAAACCGATTTCACGATACAACAAAACTGTTAAGAATTGTTTCAGGTATTGTTATCCTCGTCTTTTTCACTTTCTACGTCTCTTCAGGAATGGTTTCCGGCGGTGTATTCTTTGAAAATTCCTTTGGTATTAGTTATCATGCCGGATTACTTATTGTTGGCGGTGTTACAGTTGCCTATACTCTTTTTGGAGGATTCTTAGCCGTAAGCTATACCGATTTTCTCCAAGGACTTATGATGGTGATTGCCCTTTTACTTGTTCCCGCTCTTGCCATATTCCATACTGGCGGGCCTGTTGAAACACTAGACACGATTAAGGCAATTGATCCTACGCATCTTGATCTTTTTAAAGGAACGACCTTAATTGGTATCGTTTCCGCTATGGCTTGGGGACTCGGATATTTCGGACAGCCACATATCATTGTCCGCTTTATGGCGATTACGACGGTCAGGGAAATAAAAAGTGCACGAAGAATTGGGATGAGCTGGATGATTTTCTCCTTGATTGGAACTATTCTTACAGCCCTAATTGGTATCGCCTTTTTTGAAAAGCATACAGAGTATACATTAAGTAATCCTGAGGCAGTATTCATTACATTGGGTCAAATTCTATTTCATCCACTTGTAGCCGGATTCTTATTAGCAGCTGTTCTTGCAGCCATCATGAGTACCGTTTCTTCCCAATTAATTGTCACCTCAAGTGCATTAGTAGAGGACTTGTACAAAGTGTTATTGCGCAAAGATGGCAGCGATAAAGAATATGTCTTCTTAGGAAGAATGGCCGTTCTAGTCGTATCAGTAGTTGCTGCCATTCTAGCTTTTGAACAAGATAATACAATCCTAAATCTAGTAGCCTATGCATGGGCGGGTTTTGGAGGATCATTCGGTCCTGTCATCATCTTAAGCTTATTCTGGAGAAAAATGACAAACTGGGGAGCCATTGCAGGTATGGTTTCCGGCGCTGTTACCGTTATCCTTTGGGCTAACTTAACAGAAGCAGGTGTCATTCCATTCCAGTTATATGAAATTGTCCCTGGGTTTATTATTAACCTGATTTTCTCAGTCGTTGTCAGCTTAATGACCTTCAAGCATAACGATTCAGTCGAGAAATCATTTAACGAAAGTATTGCTTTACTTAAACACGATAAACAATAAAAGACAAAAAGGAAGGCATTGAAGCCCTCCTTTTTGTCTTTTTCTATCTTTTCCCGGGAAATCAAAGATAAATTTGTCGGATTTAAAAGACATATTATCAAAAAAAGCTGATGGAATCCTCCATCAGCTTTTTACCTATTTAACGTTTTTGTAATTCTTCCATCAAAAGCTTATTAACCATTTGTGGGTTTGCTTGTCCTTTTGATGCTTTCATGACTTGTCCAACTAGGGAGCCAATCGCCTTTGCTTTTCCATTTTTAAAGTCTTCAACTGACTTCGGATTCGCATCAATTGCTTCAGTTACCCATTTTAGAAGGGCGCCTTCATCAGAAACCTGTACAAGTCCTTTTTCTTTAACAACCGTTGCAGCATCGCCGCCGTTTTCAATTAACTCTTTAAAAACAGTTTTCGCAATTTTGGATGAAATCGTACCGTCCTGGATTAATTTAATCATGCCGGCAAGCGATTCCGGAGTAAGCGCCACTTCATGTAACTCCTTTTGTTCCGCATTCAAGTATGCTGAAACATCACCCATGATCCAGTTAGAAGCAAGCTTTGCATCTGCACCTGCTTGAACAGTTGCTTCAAAGAAATCAGACATTTCTTTTGTTACTGTTAAAACGGCCGCATCGTATGCTGGCAGTCCAAGGTCTTCCACGTAACGTTTTTTGCGTTCATCCGGAAGCTCTGGAATTTCTGCACGAACACGTGCCTTCCATTCTTCATCGATATAAATATCTAATAAGTCAGGCTCTGGGAAATAACGATAGTCGTCAGATCCTTCTTTTACACGCATAAGGATCGTTGTATTGGTTGCTTCGTCATAACGACGTGTTTCCTGCTCAATAACACCGCCTGAACGTAATACCTGTGCCTGTCTTTTTTCTTCATACTCAAGACCTTTACGGACAAAGTTAAAGGAGTTTAAGTTCTTTAACTCTGCTTTCGTACCAAACTTTTCTTGGCCTACTGGGCGAAGTGAGATATTGGCATCACAGCGTAGTGAACCCTCTTCCATTTTACAATCAGATACACCTGTATATTGAATGATTGATTTCAATTTTTCCAAATAAGCATACGCTTCATTTGGGGTACGGATATCCGGCTCCGATACAATCTCAATTAACGGTGTTCCCTGGCGATTATAATCACAAAGTGAATAACCAGGACCATGATTCAATTTACCAGCATCTTCCTCTAAATGAATACGGGTAATACCAATCTTCTTCTTATAGCCATCCACTTCAATTTCAATCCATCCGTGTTCACCAATTGGTTTATCAAATTGTGAGATTTGATACGCCTTTGGATTATCCGGGTAAAAATAGTTTTTTCGGTCAAATTTTGTTTCAGATGCTACTTCGCAGTTTAATGCCATACAAGCCTTCATACCATAATCGACTACCTTTTTGTTTAAAACAGGCAGCACGCCTGGATAACCTAGTTCGATGACAGATGTATTTGTATTCGGCTCTGCTCCAAATTGATTGGGACTCGCTGAAAAGATTTTTGAGTCTGTTTTTAATTCCACATGGACTTCAAGTCCAATTATCGTTTCAAATTCCAATGTTCTCCCCCCTTACAGTGCAGGCTTTTGCTTATGATAATCTGTTGCCTGCTCATACGCATGGGCAACGCGGTAAACGGTACTTTCATCAAAATGCTTTCCAATAATCTGCAATCCTAGCGGCATTCCATTACTAAATCCACAAGGAACAGAAATTCCCGGCACTCCTGCCAGGTTAACAGGAATCGTTAAAATATCATTGATATACATGGTTAATGGATCAGAGATCTTTGAACCAATTGAGAAAGCAGGTGTTGGTGTAGTCGGCCCTACAATAACATCATATTTTTCAAATACATCTTCGAAATCCTTCTTAATCAACGTACGAGCTTTCTGTGCTTTTTTATAATAAGCATCATAATACCCGGAGCTTAATGCAAAGGTTCCAAGCATGATACGACGCTTAACCTCATCGCCAAATCCCTCTGCTCTTGTATTCTTATACAAGTCTATCAGCGTTTCAGCGTTTGGTGAACGATAGCCGTAGCGGACACCGTCAAAGCGGGACAGGTTGGCTGATGCTTCAGAGGATGAAAGTAAATAGTAAGTAGCTAAAGCATACTTAGAATGAGGCAGTGACACTTCTTCCCAAACCGCACCCTGCTTTTCTAATACTTTCAATGCATCTAAAACAGATTGACGTACTTCTTCTTCAACACCCTCACCTAAGTATTCCTTAGGCACAGCAATTCTTAATCCCTTAACATCGCCTGTTAATGCTTGGACAAAATTTGGTACTTCAACATTTGCTGAAGTAGAATCCATCGGATCAAGACCGGAAATAGCCTGAAGTAAGTACGCATTATCTTCAACGTTTCTCGTAATTGGACCAATTTGATCTAATGAAGAGGCAAATGCCACTAAACCGAATCGGGATACACGGCCATATGTCGGCTTTAATCCTACAACACCACAGAAGGAAGCCGGTTGTCTAATGGAACCGCCTGTATCGGAACCCAATGAAAAAGGCACTTCTCCAGCTGCAACAGCTGCCGCAGAGCCACCTGATGAGCCTCCTGGAACCTTTTCTAGATTCCATGGGTTAAAGGTCTTTTGGAATCCAGAGTTTTCATTGGAAGAACCCATTGCAAATTCATCCATATTTAATTTACCGATTGTAATCGTTTCTGCTTTATGTAAATGATCAACTACCGTTGCATTGTAGATAGGGTCAAAGTTTTCAAGAATCTTGCTGGCGCAGGTTGTACGTAAATCCTTTGTCACAATATTATCCTTCACGCCGATTGGCATCCCAAACAGCAATCCTTTAGATTCGTCTGTCCCTATTTTATTATCTAGACTTTTCGCCGTTTCCCGGGCTCTTTCCTCATCTAACGTTAAAAAGGCCTGTACCTTGTCATCTACTTCTTGAATTCGTTTATACGATTCATCGACAAGATCAGACACTGTAATTTCTTTTTTATGTAGCAGCTCATGTAGATCTGATACTTTATGATCAAACAAACTCACAGGGCCTCTCCTCCTTACTCAATAATGGCTGGTACTTTTATTTGTCCGTATTCATGGGCTGGAGCATTTTTCAATACTTCTTCAACCGGCAGACCAGGCTTTGCTATATCCTCACGCATAACATTTTTCATATCTAATACGTGTGAAGTTGGCTCTACATTGTCAGTGTCAAGTTCATTCAGCTGTTCAGCAAAGGTAATAATGGCACCTAGCTGTTCAGCAAACTTTTCAGCCTCTTCATCAGTAATCCCAAGTCTTGCTAAATTCGCCACATGCTTCACTTCATCAATTGTAATTTTTGTCAATTTGGTCACCTCCTACAGTATTCGAACAATCACACAATAATTTGATAATATCAAACTTTAGTATGCTAAACAAGAGTGTCAGGCCTGCTTATTAGACAATACCTGACACTTTTTTTATTATGGGATTAGTTTTTTAAAAAAGGAAAATACTCCCTTTTTCTCTTCCTGCACCTCTGTAAAGGCTGGTTTTCTTGTGACTAGAATATTTTCTTTATTAACAGCATCTGAATGAGCAAGAATTAAGCCAATATCCGTGTTATGCTCATTGTTGGTCACTATAGTGAACTCAATGTTATTTTGATTGGCCTTTTGAATATATTTCGATAAATAGCTGTAATCGATATGTCCATTTAAATATAGATGTGTTTGCGGATGCTCCTTCATTTCCTGCTCCACATCGCTGTAAATCTCCTCTTCCATTACCTGCCCCTGTGTTAGGGCAACTTCGATTCTTTCACGTAATGTCCCTAGGTACTTTCTTCTTTCATCGGGATTCGTCTCCTTTGGACCATGAATGCCTTGCTGAAGATACTCTTCAACGTCTGGTTTCGGCATTTGCCACACCTCCTTGACTAATGAACCTACTATTATGTATGTTTCTAATTCTCTACAAGTGAATAATATCAGCTTTTCCATCCTCAAATCAAAAAATCCCCTCTTCGGATAAAAGAGGGGATTGCATGGACAACTTTATTTAGAGTTAAACTGCTCGGCTTCTGTTGAACCTTTTAGAGCCGTTGTAGATGACTGTCCGCCTGTAACAATCATTGAAACCTGGTCGAAATAGCCTGTTCCTACTTCCCTTTGATGTCTTGTAGCCGTATAGCCGTATTGCTCGCTGCCGAATTCTGCCTGCTGTAATGCAGAGTATGCTGCCATACCATAATCACGATAGCCGCGTGCTAGTTCAAACATGCTGTGATTCAACGCATGGAAGCCTGCAAGTGTAACAAACTGGAATTTATAGCCCATTTTACCAAGCTCCTTCTGGAACTCTGCAATGGTTTGCTTATCAAGCTTTTGCTCCCAGTTAAAGGATGGTGAACAGTTATAAGCTAACGGTTTGCCTGGGTATTTCTCGTGAATTGCCTGAGCAAATCGTCTTGCTTCTTCAAGGTTCGGTTCAGATGTCTCACACCAAACCAGATCGGCATACGGTGCATATGCAAGCCCACGTGCGATGGCCTGATCTAAGCCAGCCTTTGTGCGGAAGAACCCTTCTGATGTTCTCTCCCCTGTAATAAACGGTGCATCATATGGATCCACATCACTTGTAATTAAATCTGCTGCATTTGCATCTGTACGGGCCACGAGAATCGTCGGAACACCCATTACATCTGCCGCAAGACGAGCTGCAACTAAATTTCGAACCGCTGTTTGAGTCGGAAGTAGGACCTTCCCGCCTAAATGGCCGCATTTTTTCTCAGAGGAGAGCTGATCCTCAAAATGAACTCCTGCTGCGCCGGCTTCAATCATACTCTTCATTAATTCAAAGCAGTTCAACTGTCCGCCAAAGCCTGCTTCAGCATCCGCCATGATTGGTGCGAACCAATCAATTCTTCTATCGCCTTCTACATGATGAATTTGGTCTGCACGCTGGAGAGCCTGATTGATACGCTTTACTACATGCGGTACACTGTTTGCCGGATATAAGCTTTGGTCAGGATACATATGCCCGGAAAGGTTTGCATCTGCTGCAACCTGCCAGCCACTTAAATAGATAGCCTTAAGGCCTGCCTTTACCTGTTGGACAGCCTGATTACCAGTCAAAGCACCAAGTGCAGCAACATAATCCTCTTCATTGATCATTTTCCAAAGCTTCTCTGCACCTCGTCTTGCCAATGTATGTTCGATATCAATCGAACCTCTCAGCTTAATAACTTCCTCGGCTGTATATGGTCTTTTAATCCCTTTCCATCTTTCTTCATTTCTCCAGCTTTCTTTTAATTGTTGAACACGATTTTGTACCATCTACAAACATCTCCTTTGTTCATACAGAATAGATTCAAAATTCATCACATAGAGAACGACGAGTATGTTTTCCTATGAATCTACTAATCTATTGACCAAAATGTATACTTTTTATAGAATGAATTAATAGAAATATTAACTTTATAACGAACGGTCGTTCAAAAAAATCACTCTAAAATTTCATAACCAGGTAAGGTTAGAAAATCCACAAATTCATCTCTAAGAATCAGCCTATCAAATAATTGAATCGCTTCATTGAAACGGCCATTTTGATAGGCCTCTGCACCGATTTCTGATTTGACGTTTTCCAGCTCTTCTGTTTTTAATCTTTCATACATCTCTGCTGTTACTTTTCTTCCATCATCCAATACACCCTTTGGATGACGAATCCATTGCCAAACCTGTGCTCTACTAATTTCAGCGGTTGCAGCGTCTTCCATTAAATGATAGAGCGGTGCTGCACCTCTACCACATAACCAGGAAGCGATATATTGAATACCGACTTTGATATTCATGCGTAACCCAGCTTCAGTAATCGTTCCCGTTGGCACAGCCAATAAATGGCTTGCATTCACCTTAATCGATTGCTGCTTTGATGAATGTATTTGGTTAGCTTCAGGCATTTCACGATTAAATACCTCCATCGCTACTGGTACTAAGCCTGGATGTGCTACCCATGTTCCATCATGACCATCACGTGCTTCACGTTCTTTATCGGCACGAACCTTCGCAAATGCTTCCTCATTTGCTCTTGGATTCCCGCTGACCGGAATTTGTGCAGCCATTCCGCCAATGGCCGGAGCCTTTCTTCGATGACAGGTTTGAATCGTTAATAAAGAATAGGATCTCATAAATGGAACAGTCATTGTGACCTGTGAGCGATCAGGTAAAATAACATGATCCTGATTACGCAGCTTTTTCAAATAACTGAAAATATAATCCCATCTTCCGCAATTCAAGCCCGCTGAGTGGTCCCTCAGTTCATAGAGAATTTCGTCCATTTCAAAGGCAGCCATGATGGTTTCAATTAATACCGTTGCCTTGATGGTACCTTGCGGGATATTCAGATAATCCTGTGCAAAGACGAAGACATCATTCCACAATCTTGCTTCATGGTGGCTTTCAAGCTTCGGAAGATAAAAATATGGACCCGTACCCCGTTCGATTAGCTGCTTTGCATTATGGAAAAAGTACAAGCCAAAATCAAGAAGACTTCCGGAAATAGGCTGGCCGTCTAAAAGAATATTCTTTTCCTCTAAATGGAATCCCCTTGGGCGTACCAGAAGCACGGCGGTTTGTTCCTTTAATTTGTATTCTTTTCCGGCAGGATTATGAAAAGAAATTGTTCTCCTTACGGCATCTCGTAGGTTAATCTGCCCTTCAATCATATTTCTCCATGTCGGAGCAGTGGCATCCTCGCAATCCGCCATGAAGACTTTAGCACCGGAATTGAGAGCATTGATAATCATCTTTCGATCGGTTGGTCCGGTTATTTCCACACGTCGGTCTTGAAGATCCTTCGGAAGCGGCCGAATGGTCCAATCTCCATTTCGAATATGAGCGGTTTCAGGCAGAAAATCTGGCAGCTTTCCTTGATCAATCTCCTTTTGCCTTACTTGTCTTTGTTTAAGCAGCTCCTTACGCCGTTTACCGAATCTCTCTTCCAACTGCTCGATAAAACTTAATGCATCTGGAGATAAGATCGTCTCATAGCCCGGCAATAATTTTCCGACAATTTGAATTCCAACCTTTTGTGTGGACATATTAATGAATCCCCTCCCTGTTATAAAACATTCATCGTCCTCTGTACAGTATTATATAACAGAATTTTCGAAAATGTATAACTTTTTGAAAATTTAGCAAATATACTTTTCGACAAAGTCCTATACTAGAGATAGGCAGCTGCCAACGATGAACGTAGACTCACTTTTTTCACCAACGAAAAAAGATAGAGAAACGCTTGTCTCTCTATCTTATTACTCTTTAATGATAAATATGAACAAAAGGCTCTTTTTGATCTACGTCTTTCACAATTAACGCTTCCGGTCCATTTACAGAGGAAATATTCACTTGAACGGAAATGTAATCCGGAAAATGCTCCATCACTTTCCCCGTAACAAACTGTGTAAAGCCAATCCCTTCCGATTTACCATAAAACTGGATTGGGATATCAATATTTAATTCCTGTAAATGCCCACCTGCATAAAAGGCCCTTCCTACTACCCCGTTAAAGTTTGGAAAATACGTCTCCACGTCCTGTTTAAAATTAGAGAAGGAAGTAGCATCATCCCTATGCTGCTCTGTGGCTTCACTGGATGGAAATAGGATGTACTTCTCATCAATCGCCTTCCAGTCTCCTAATTCAGAGCTCCCTTTCCCAGCAGTTGAATAAGTGAAAAAGTTGCCCGGCACGACAGATGTTCTTTTTTCCTGCTGGAACAAGGCAATCGTAATCGGCACCTCTTTCAATCCATCGATTTTTCGTAATCGTTTAACGACTTCTTCCGCTATCTTCTTTCCTTCAGTTTCCATTGTTTCCTTCGAAATTTTTGTTTCAAATGTTGCACCATATTGTTCCTTTTGATAATAGTGTATTGAATTCATGGCAAGTCCAATCACTACGCCGCCAAGACTTACCTTGCCATTATCACCTTTTACCAGGTAATTATGCTCTAAAATATGTGCCAAATAAATGGGGCTCTTTTCGTTTCTTTCCTCAATGCTCCCCTGCTCATCATCAATTGGATTCAAACCGATATTCTGTGATTCCTTCAATTCTTTTGCTTCCAATTGCGCTGGAGTAAACTTACGATTCAACCACAATCTTACCGTATCAGCCTTTAAGTATTGTCCTTCTTGAAACAAATACTTATCAGGATCAAACGTATTATGAGCTACTCTCATCAATCCCGTCTCAAACTCATTCAGATCATATTTCGAATTCAAATTATTTACGACTAATCCACGAGCCTCTGATGATTTAAAAGGTAAAATCGTCCGATAATAATCATCAGAAATTTTATACTTAGGAATAATCGCTTTCTCATCTGATTCCTTCTGATCCTGTACAACCTCTTCTTGTTTTTGGAAGTTGGGTGCACAGCCTGATAATAACAAGACTGAAAAGAGAGCTATACTTAAGACTTTCCTCACGTATAACACCTCTTATTTCGATAATTCTTCAACCAGTCTCTCCTCATTCCACACCGTGATGCCTAAGTCTTCCGCTTTCTTTAGCTTCGAGCCTGCATCTTCACCGGCAATCACTAAATCTGTCTTTTTACTCACACTCCCAGCTACATTTCCGCCAAGTGCTTCAATCTTTTCTTTCGCTTCATTTCTTGTCAAATCGACTAATTTTCCAGTTAACACGATTGTTTTACCGAAAAAGAAAGAGTCACTTTCTTCACTTGCAATCGGTTTTGCACCCGTATACTTCATATTTATTTCTAATTCTTTTAACTCTTGAAGGAGCTCTTGGACCTCCTCCTGTTCAAAGAAAGTAACAATGGAATCGGCCATTTTTTCACCGATTTCATTAATAGCTGTTAATTCTTCACGGGATGCTTGCGATAGTCTGTCCATTTCCTCAAATTGCTGCGCCAGTGTTTTCGCTGCTTTGGCACCAACATGGCGGATTCCTAAGCCAAATAGCAGCTTCTCAAGTGAGTTGGATTTCGATGCCGCAATCGCGGCCAGCAAATTCGTTACTGACTTTTCGCCCATCCGCTCTAATCCAAGTAATTGCTCCTTCGTTAATTTATATAAATCTGCAACATCTTGAATTAATTCTTCAGCAAATAACTGACTGATGACTCTTTCACCAAGACCATCAATATTCATCGCATTTCGTGAAACAAAGTGAATTAACCCCTCACGGATTTGCGCCGGACATTTCGGATTGATGCAGCGAAGCGCCACTTCACCCTCGATGCGAACAAGCTCACTGTCACATTCTGGACAATGGGTAGGCATATGAAATTCCTTTTCTTCACCTGTTCTTCTTTCCGGCAAAACATTAACCACTTCCGGAATGATATCACCGGCTTTTTTCACTACGACCTGATCCCCGATTTTTATGTCCTTTTCACGAATCAAATCCTCGTTATGAAGGGATGCCCTTTGCACGGTTGTACCGGCTACTTTTACAGGACTTAAGATAGCCGTTGGTGTAATCACCCCGGTCCGTCCTACATTTAGTTCAATATCAAGTAAAGTCGTTACAACCTCCTCTGCCGGAAACTTGTAGGCAATGGCCCAGCGCGGGCTTTTTGCAGTAGTACCAAGCTCCTCCTGCTGGGACAGGGAGTCGACCTTTATAACAATCCCGTCAATCTCATATGGCAAATTCGGCCGTTTTTCACCCCAGCCTGCTATATACTGCAACACTTCCTCAATATTCGCGCAGGTTTTCCGTTCCTTATTGGTTTTGAATCCAAGCTGATCAAGCCAATCGAGACCTTCACTATGAGATTCTACTCTGGTATCTCCTGTATTGGCAATCGAATATAAGAAAATATCCAAATTTCTTGAAGCTGCGATTTTCGGATCAAGCTGACGCAGAGAACCAGCCGCTGCATTTCTTGGGTTTGCAAATAATTCTTCGCCATTTTCTTCTCTTAGCTCATTCAATCTAAGAAATGAACGCTTTGGCATAAAAGCTTCACCGCGTACCTCCAATGTAACAGGCTCTTTGAGACGAAGCGGGATGGAGCGAATCGTTTTCAAATTTGCTGTAATATCCTCACCAACCGTTCCATCACCTCGGGTTGCGCCTTGTAGGAAAAGACCGTTCTCATACTTTAAGGAAATTGCTAACCCATCAATTTTCAGCTCACATACATATGAGTATTGATCGCCGACAGCCTGGCGCACTTTTCGGTCAAAATCACGTAAATCTTCTTCATTAAAGGCATTTCCTAGACTTAGCATCGGACTGTCATGTGTCACTTTATGAAACATGTCAATAACCTGTCCCCCGACACGCTGTGTAGGCGAATCGGGGGTAACAAGCGCCGGAAATTCCTCTTCAAGCTTCCCTAATTCCTTCAATAGCTGATCGTATTCTGCATCTGGAACAGATGGCTTATCAAGAACATAATATTCATAGTTATATTGATTTAACTGACTGCGTAATTCATTTATCTTTTTTTCCGCTGTTTGAAGATCCATATTTGCTTCTTTTCCTCCAAACTTAAATAGTCTTATGCCTTCTTAATCGGGGCAAACTTAGCCAATAGCCTCTTAATACCAGTTGGGCTTGGGAAAGCAATATCGAGCTCCGTACCGTCGCCGCTGCCTTTGACACTAACGACCGTGCCGGTTCCCCATTTTCCATGCTGGGCCTTATCCCCAACCTTCCATTGAACGTCATTTCCGCCTGTGTCCGTTACGGCAGGCCTCATGACCGCCTTACGCTGCGACTGAAGTCTCGTTCCACCTGCTCCTGTACTTGGAGAGAATGAAGTCTTTTTGGCCGGCTCCAGTCCTTCCAATAATTCCACAGGAATTTCCTTAATAAAACGAGATGGAGGATTCATGTTGGTTCGTCCAAATAAGGTTCTCATTTTGGCATTGGTTAGAAATAACTGCTGTTCCGCCCTTGTCACCCCAACATACATCAACCGCCGTTCTTCTTCCATTTCAGCTTCTTCCATTAGTGAACGACTGTGCGGGAACACGCCCTCTTCCAGTCCAATTAAGAACACAACAGGGAATTCCAATCCTTTTGCTGAGTGAAGGGTCATCAGCACAACTGCATCTGTCTGTTCTCCATCATCATCAAGCCTATCAATATCTGCCACCAATGCAAGGTCCGTTAAAAAGCCGACTAAGCTTTTATCATCATTATTTTCCTCAAAGTTTTTCGTAACGGAGAGGAACTCGTCTATATTTTCCAGCCTGCTTTGGGCTTCAATTGATTTCTCTGCCTGAAGCATTTCACGGTAGCCTATTTTTTCTAGAACCTCTTCTACGAGCTCCGTTACCGACAAATACTCCTGCATATTTGAGAAATTATTAACTAAATCTCTAAATTCTGCTGTTGCTTTAGTGATTTTAGGGCTTAATCCCATTAGTTCAACAGAATCAAGGGCTTTGTGAATCGATAGATCATAACTCCCAGCAAAGTTAGCCATTTTATCAAAGGAGCTTGAACCAATGCCCCGCTTCGGAACATTGATAATTCTTTGCAAACTGATATCATCATCAGGGTTTGCAATCAAGCGAAGATACGCAAGAATATCTTTAATTTCCTTACGATCGTAGAACTTTGTGCCTCCTACAATCGTATATTCAATATTCGACTTGAGTAATGCTTCCTCCATTACACGTGACTGCGCATTGGTCCGATAAAGAATCGCGATTTCCGACCACTTACGATTTTCCTTTTGCGCTAGTTCCTTCATCTTACCGACAACAAACTGTGCTTCTCCCTGTTCACTGTCTGCACGATAATATTGGATTTTATTCCCCTCTGGATTATCCGTCCAAAGATTCTTTTCTTTCCGGTTCATATTGTTGGCAATAACCTTATTAGCCGCCTGCAGAATATTCTTCGTTGAGCGGTAATTTTGTTCCAGCAGAATGACCTGTGCTCTTGGATAATCCTTTTCAAAGGAAAGGATATTCGCAATATCCGCTCCACGCCAACGATAGATGGATTGATCCGAATCACCGACAACACACAAGTTCTGGAATCTGGAAGCTAATAATTTAACTAATAAATATTGGGATTTATTGGGTTGCGATAGGTAAGAGTTTGAAGTCATCTCCGTCTTTTCCCCCGCTTAGCACCGTACGTGAGACTTTCACCTCATACGGCGCCCCATCAACTACTAGCTCGTTACATTATCTATTGCACAGTTTTCAACTCGTTTACGAAGAGCGTTAACTTTACTCAATTGATCTCCCTCTAGATTTAGTACCGAAAGATATTTGATAATAGTCTTCTCGTTTACTGCGTGGATAAGCTTATGAACTTCCTTGGTTATAAATACAAGGTTGTTGTAAGCATCACTTCCACCCTTAACCTTTGGCTTTTTATGGTGTAATTCCATTTCTCCTATTTCTAAATCCCTTCCAGTTATCGCACATTTACCTAACTGAGCGATATACCTGGATATCCGATTGTCGTTGTATTTCATACTCTCGGATTTAATTGGGTTCTCCATAAGATAATGTACCATGAAGGGTGGTACAGCTTCTTGACTGTTATGAATCAAGAGCCTGCCTTCAGCAGTATAACTATTCTTTTCTTGAGTGAAGTTTAATGGGCTTTTATGCTTTACCCCATCTATTGGAAACAATATCATTCCACACACAAAGTTTTTCTTTTTGTTCAAGTAATCTTTGTATGTCTTTTTAAAGTAGGAAGTGATAAGTCCATTTTTGCTCTTTACTTTTTTGAGTTTGTTATACAGGATTCGTTTGACTGAGTATGAGATTTCGCTGAAATCCTTTGTTGTGTGAGTCGCATGTCGATAGTAGTTGTGCATACCTAGAACCGTTGAGTTGAATTTAGTGACTTCTGCTTTACTCTGAAGTCTTCGAATAAATTCAGCTTTCGTTTTGATTTTCTCAACTACATTACGCTTTGATTTGTCCGACATGTGTGATTTAACAACACGCTTTTTACCCTTTTGAATTACTTTGAACTTAAAACCTAGAAATTCAGAGTAATTCTTGCGTAAGTTGACTACTTTCGATTTTTCATGATTAATCTCTAAGCCTAATCTTTCTTTCAACCACTTTTTAACCGCTTCGAACACTGTAAATGCTGTTTTGTGGTCTCGACAGAAAATTTTGAAGTCATCTGCATATCGTACAATAAACATTTCCTTCAAATTGGAATAATTTCTTAGGGTTCGGTATTTACCAGTTTCGTCAACTCTCATTTTACCGCTAATTACACGTTCTCTCGTATAATTCCGTTTTGTTTTAAATGTTTCCCACTGATTACTAATCCACCAATCGAATTCATTTAGAACTACGTTTGAAAGTAACGGTGAAATAATTCCGCCCTGCGGAGTTCCTTTTGTCGGAACACCTATTCCTTTGATTTCAGCTTTGAGTAACTTACTTATGATTGAAAGTATTCTTTTATCCCTAATCCCTAATGACCAGAGTTGTTTTAGCAATTTACCATGGTCAACGTTATCAAAGAAGCCTTTAATATCAACATCTACAACATAATGTAGTTTGTTTTTATTAGCTAGTGTGACCGCTCTTGAAAATGCATGCAGCGTTCCACGGTTTGGGCGAAAACCATAACTATGTTTGTGGAACTTTGCTTCACATATTGGCTCTAATACCTGTTTAAGACACTGCTGTATAAGTCTATCTTCGATTGTTGGTATTCCGAGCAGTCTAACTCCACCATTTGGTTTTGGGATTTCCTTACGTTTTACCTTATGAGGTTTGTAATCCTCTAGGCGGTTCTTTACATATTGTACAAGTTTATCCGGACTCCTGAGACCTATATTGAATATAGTATTTTGATTCACTCCAGACGTTTTACTTCCCTTGTTTTTCTTTATGTTGCGAAAAGCAAGTTTTACATTAGCTGGGTTTATCACTAACTCATAAAGTTTCGTGAAGGAGTACCCTTCAGAGCTTTGTTGATATAACTTGTCAAATACGTCTTGCGTGTTGTACTACTCATTGTTTCTCAGCTTTTGTGACTTTAACTTCTTCGGCTTTTCATTGGTATCAGTCAATTACTCACCTCATTCACATACCATATTGGTTTGTGATTTCAGCTTTCATTTCTCTTAGTCATACGCGAACCTGAACTTCTGTGTTAATAATGTCGTCTTCTAACAGTTGACTAATGGCTATCCCTCCACTGTTTGTTATCACAGTTTCATTGGTACTATGCCATTACCTTCACCGACACAAAGGAGGTTATACGTAAATTCTTTCGAAATATACGCTTTTCCTGCCACCGCTTCACAGAGTGCAAACTCTCCACGTTGCCGGCTTACCACGTTCCAAGAATCCTATCTATACATACACAATCCGTAGGTGATTCCTCTAGCCCTGTTAGCTGGATGATGCCTGTAACATCATAAGGTATTTCATAAAGACAAATTTTACTCTACCTCACTAACCCCGGCATGCGGGACTATCCGTTTCGAATAGCTATACCTCTAGAGCCGTACATTCGGAATTTCGTCAATAGATGGCTGTGACATCTAATTTCTCACCATAGATTGTCTTGTAGAACCCCGGTCTATCAGCCATACCCTCTGCCTCCAGAGAGCTTTCCTCGTCTTTCACGTTAGGATGACCTTCAACCGACTTCACCGAGCTTATAACCTTCAGACGTTTTGCACCGTCCGAACGCTATTCGGAGGATTAGGCGAGCCTTTCAGGGCGTTACTCCATCATTCGACTCTTCAGATTCTTAGTTCTCCTAGAAAAAATTTCTAGTGGCTAATCTTTTCAATTAGCAACGTGTCGCACTATCTTGGTACTCATCAACGTGAATATATTGAAATTTTCTTTGATAAAATTCAAGTACCTCTGGGACTCGTTTAAATAAGTTGATTGTGATCATGATGAGGTCGTCGAAGTCTAGGGCTTGATTTTTACGCAGGCGTTTTTGATACTCGCTGTAAACATCGCTTACGATTTGTTCCATATAATCTCCGACATTTTTTGCAAACTCTTCAGGATCGATTAAGATATTTTTTGCCGAACTGATGGCGCCTAAAATTGCACGCGCATCATGCTTTTTCGGATCGAGGTTCCTATCCTTTAATATCTGCTTAATAACGGAAAGCTGATCTCCCGAATCCAAAATCGAAAAATTTCGGTTATAGCCAATCCGGTCAATATCTCTTCTTAAAATCCGTACGCACATAGAGTGAAAGGTAGAAATCCATACCTCATCTGCCGCTCCGCCCATTAATCGATAGATACGGTCCTTCATTTCGCGCGCCGCCTTGTTCGTGAACGTAATCGCTAAGATGTTATAGGGGTTGATTTGCTTTTCTACCATTAAATAAGCTATTCGATGTGTTAGTACTCTTGTCTTTCCACTTCCTGCACCTGCCATAAGTAACAACGGGCCATCTGTCGTTTTCACCGCTTCCTGCTGCTGCGGATTCAGGCCATTTAACAGTTTATCTGTTAAAAAATTCATTTTGATTATCCACCGCCATTCGAACATTTGTTCTAGTTTTCTGTATTTATTTTACGCTTCGTACATCCATTATTCAATCATTTTTCTTTAACTGCTTTTACAGTCTGCAAAGCTTCATCAATATCTTCATAAAGACTATTTCCTACCACAATTACATCGGCTAGTGCCGCCATTTCCCTTGCTTGCTCACGATTGGAAATACCGCCCCCATAAAATAAAAGCGTATTTTTTAATACACTCTTTGCCTCTTTTACTACAGCCGGGTCACCGTATGTACCGCTATATTCCAAATAAAAAACAGGCAGATGGAACATTCTCTCAGCCATCATGGCATACGCTGCAGCATCTTCTTTAGTTAAATCGGTGTTTGCCTCCGTCAGTTTGGCTGCTTTGCAATCATTATTTAGAATGCAATAGCCTAAAAAGGAAAATTCATCCCAATTCATAATATCCCCATATTCCTTAATAGCCTCTTGATGCAAACCTGTAATCCATTTTGGGTTACGACTATTTAGAACGGTCGGGATAAAATAAAGATCAAACCCAGGTGTGATTGTTTCAATTGAAGAAATTTCTAATACACATGGGACTGTGTAACGGCGGACCCGAGCCATCAAGTCTAGCACATTTTCAAGTGTGACTCCATCGGTACCGCCCACAATAATGGCGTCTGTTCCGGATTCACATATCCTTTCGAGCTGCTCATCTGAAATTAATTTATTAGGATCAAGTTTAAAAACATGCCTCCACTCACGTACATCATACACGCAAAACTTCCTCCATTCCATGTTTACATTACATCATTATAGCATTAGAGAATTTAAATGAAAAAAGAAATTGGACCTTGTATTGACAGACTAATTCAAGTTATAAAGTAAGAGGTTGAAAAAGGGAACCAAGAGCCTTTTCTGATGACCATTGTGCTGTATATCAACCAAAAAAGGTAGCCAAAGAGCCTTGCAACTACATAAACTTAAGCCTGTAAGCACAAAAAAACCGATGTTTCCATCGGTTTTCGGTGTATTATTCTTCAGCTGCGGTTGGTTGGTCTTCTTTAATTCGTTCCAATGCCATTTCGTAAGCATCATTTCCGTAGTTCAAACAACGTTTTACACGGGAAATGGTAGCTGTACTTGCACCTGTCTCTGTTTCGATTGTATGATACGTTTTTCCTTCACGAAGCATTCTAGCCACTTCTAAACGTTGCGCCAATGACTGAATTTCGTTTACAGTACAAAGGTCATCAAAAAATCGATAACATTCTTCTAAATCATTCAATGACAGGACAGCATTAAATAACTGATCTAGTTCTTTTCCTCGTAATTTTTCGATTTGCATTAAGATTACTCCTTTATAAGCATACAAAAAGTAACAATTTACTCAAAGGAAACAAGCTGCTCAAGTCCAGGATCTGTCGGAACCACGTTAATCCAGGTTTTCCCTGGTACAAATCCTACGGTTTCACCATTCGCATAAGGTAAAATCCTGCCGTCAACATTTCTCCATTCCACTTCAATTTTTTGCCCTTTTTGCAATAGATAGGCTTTTCCACCGCTTAATAAATCAATATCACGCAATCCGTTATTACTATCAATAATGGTATGCTTCATCTCAACAATAAACACATTATCAACTAATACCGGCTCCTGCGTGTCATAATCAATTGTCTGTTCTCCATTTGAAAAACGCTTATATTTCTTTAACTTATCGTCATATTCAAACGTTGAGCTAAAGGTTTTATCATAATAGGAGATTGAAACCTTCTCAGCTTTATCACCAGACAAAGCACTCACTTCATCCTCTGTTAAGAATACCAGTGGTTCAGGAGCCTTCTCCATATCGTAGTTGTTTTGTTCTGCCCCTTTTAGTATATTCTTAAAAGAGATATAGGAGTTATGTGGTGCATCACGGAAGTCAGCCCGTTCAAACAATGTTCCATCATAGTATAGACCATTTAGATGATCGATATATCCTCTATCAAGCATATCCTTCGCACCTGCGCTGTTTCCATGGGCGATATAAAGGCTGTCATAGCCTTTAGCAAGCTCAATATAGTATTCACGAGCACTTCTCACAGAGCCAATGATATCAGGTTGTTCACTTTGGAAAATAGCAAGAAACCGTGTTACATTTCCTTCAGCCAGAATTTCGAAGACAATATCCGCTTTAGTAAGTCCAGACTGCGGTCTTGACTTAGGATGGTTATTCACCATAACGGCTACTGCTCTTCCATCAACAGCTTCGGAACTCCCAATACCGGTTAACGGAAATTGATAAGGTAATTCTTGCGGTGCTGCCTCTTCGTTAACCTCTCCCTTATTTGATTCTGACGCTTCTTCATTCTCTTTTACAGCCTGTTCTTTCGGACTGCAGCCTGCTAGAATAATAAAGAAGGAAATGGCCACAATGGTTACTAACCTTTTCCACATATAGAACACACCTCATTCATTGTTCTATTTTACCACTTTTATATTTTAACGCATTATAGTCGGAAAGAGTACCATTTTCTTTTTCACTTCATACATTCCGACTGGCGTAATCCGAATATACGGCAAATGGGTTGCTGAGAAAAATAGTAACGTTTGAAAAGGATCTGCATAACGATATCCCTTTTCCTGCATGTATGTGACAAACTCCTTTTGTTCCGTTATGAGCTCCTCAACTGGATTTTTAGACATTAATCCTCTTAATGGCAGGGAGATTTCCTTTGCGATTTCACCATTTTCTGCAATAACAATTCCGCCGCCTATTTCCTTCATCCGCTCAAAAGCTTTTAGCATATCATATTTATTTTTACCGATTAAAATAATGTCTCCTGTATGTGTGAAACTGCTTGCCAAGCCGGAAAGGTCTTCGGCAAAACCTTTTATAATTGTATTGATTCTCCACTTTCCATTCCTGTCCACAAACATAAAGAAGCATTCATCTTTACTATTGTTTAGAATATCACCGGACACATCAATGGATAGTGAATAAGGCTTCGTAATAACGGCATTTTCCATTGAAATTCCAACAGGCATAGAGAACTGCAGGTCTTCAAACGTCAAATCCCAATCTAATTGCAATGGAACCAAATCGAATTCATATCCAGGAGATATTTTATAACTATCTCGATTAATGACCCCATCACGTTTAACCCATTGTCCTTTTGCTAATACTGATACCGGTGTAGGGTTGTTTTCATCCGTTAAGAAATTGATATTAGCAATTCGACCTGTGGCGATGTTTCCATGTAAATAATCGATGTTGTAATGTCTAGCAACATTAATTGTCGCCATATTATACGCATCAATAACAGGGACACCCTTTTCAATTGCAATTCTGATCATATTATCAATGATTCCTTGTTCATAAAAATCCGCTGAGGAACCATCAGTCGTCAACATAAATTTATCATAGACATCAATCCCAAGCTCATGAATTTCATCTAAGAGCCTCGGTAAATCCGGACGTATACTTGAATATCTTAACGATACTGTGTATCCCTGCATCAGCCTGTTATAGACTTCTTCTCCGTTAATAGCTTCATGGTCACTGTCAGCACCTAGCAGAACCATTTTTGCCAAGGTTTTCTCAGAGGCACCAGGGAAATGTCCTTCAATCTTCTTTCTCATTCGTTTTGCTTCTTGAATCCAATGAAGCATCATATCATCGCCGTCCAGCAATTTAGGCCAACCCGTTAACTCTCCGCCCTGCAGAACTGCGTCGTGCTCAAGCCAAGACTTAACATGACTGTGGGAAAAGGTCACTTCCTCATCCTTAATTTCTGTCTCAGAATCAAACCGGCTCCACCAATACATGGTCGATGGAATTTGTCTCATTTCCCTTAAAAAGGTAAACGCTTTCTTTTTATCGAGCTGCAAAAATAACAAAAGATTGTCATTGATCATCGTCGTTGTTCCAAACTGGGATGCATAGGCGGCCAGTGAAAGGGGATTATATAAACGAAATGGATGTGAATGTGGCTCAATGTAACCAGGCACAAGTGTTACATCTGTACAATCAACTACGTCACAGCCTTTCATGTTTTGCGGCAAACTATTTCCAACATAAACAATTCGATCATCATGGATCCAGATGTTAGCTGTCATCCATTTGCGAAATGTTTGATTTAAATAACGAGCATTTTTTAGAAGTATGGTCGGGGCAAGATTACCATCCATGACTGCAACATGTTCTCGTAAATGTTTATTTTTCCATCGGTAGCGTTGTTCAAGCATGTTACGCCCCCCCTTTTTATTGATATAATGTAAACCCTTACAAGGTGTTCATAACCCATATTAACATATATTACGGTTTAGCGCACTAAAGTTGCACGTAAAAATATTGTAAATTTATTCTTAGAAAGGACTGAGAGCATGATAAAAGTAGAAAAAAATATTGGGATTCTTAATGCCCTAATTAGAATTACGATAGGTCTCTCTCTTTTATCCTGGTGTACAGCAAAGCTTTCTAAAAGACCCTACTGTAATTCCTATTTATTAATGTCCATATGTGGAGCAATGAAAGTGGCTGAGGGGATTGTTCGCTTTTGTCCAATTACAGCGCTGATTCAAAACGGTCAGGGAGCAAACCTGTTAGAGACGAAATCAGAACCGACCGAATCAAGACAAGCATTTGATGAAACTGTTCCATCTTAAAGCTTCTTCTGATAGATAAATGGAAAGGATGGTTGGCCAAAAGGGCCTGCCATCCTTTTTGTTTATTATTTGTTCTTAAAGGCAATTGCTTTATATCCAATATCTTTACGGTAAAATACTCCGTCACATTGAAGGTGTTCCAGTCCTTTATAAACAGCCTCTTGTGCTTCTTTAAGTGAATTTGCCTTTGCGCCGGCTAAAAGCACACGACCGCCATTTGTTTCAAATTCACCTGATTCACCCAGCTTTGTACCAGCATGGAAGACAAATAAATCGCTGCTTACCTTATCTAAACCATGAAGTACTGCACCTTTTTCATATTGCTCAGGATATCCGTTTGAAGCCACAACCACTCCGAGCATCGCTTGCTCGTCCCAGTTGATTTCTACTTCTTCACCGTCAATTACCTTCTCAATAACCTCAACAAGATCTGAAGTCATCCGTGGAAGAACAACCTGTGTTTCTGGATCACCGAATCGGGCATTAAATTCAATGACCTTTGGACCCTTTTCTGTTTTAATCAAGCCGGCATAAAGCACACCGCAAAAGCTGCGGCCCTCTTGTACCATTGCCTTTGCAGCCGGTTTTAATACTGTTTCAATTGCTGTATTTACCGTGTCTTGACCGATGTGTTCAACAGGGGAATAAGCTCCCATACCGCCCGTATTTGGCCCTTGATCGCCATCAAACGCACGCTTATGGTCCTGAGCAATTTCCAACGGAGTTACCTTTTCACCATTAACCAAGGCCATGAGTGAAAATTCCTCACCTTCTAAAAATTCCTCTATAACCACTGTTGCTGAAGCAGTCCCAAATTTTGCATCAACCATCATTTCTTTAATGCTTGCTAACGCATCCTCCAATGTTAAAGCAACTGTTACACCCTTACCGGCTGCAAGTCCATCCGCCTTGATAACAATCGGAGCACCTTTTTCTTTTATATAAGCAACTGCTTGTTCATAGTCTGTAAACACAGCATACTCGCCAGTCGGGATATTATATTTCTGCATTAACTCCTTAGCAAAGGCTTTACTTCCTTCAATTTCAGCCGCTTTTTGCTTTGGACCAAACGCCTTCAGGCCAGCTTCTGCAAAACGGTCAGCAAGTCCTTCTAAAAGCGGTACTTCAGGACCAATAATCGTAAGACCTACATTATTAGCTAACGCGAATTCAACAAGCTTCTCCTGGCTGGCTTCATCGATTTGAATCAATTCAGCAACATCCGTCATCCCAGCATTTCCTGGTGCCACAAATACTTTATCGACTTTCGGACTTTCCTTCACTTTACGGCAAATGGCATGCTCCCTGCCGCCCCGGCCGATTACCAATACATTCATTCCGTTCAGCTCCCCGTAATTTTATTACATAAATCAAATTCGCCCGTCGAATTTGCCTGTTTTAGTGTTTAAAATGGCGAACAGCTGTAAATACCATCGCAATTCCGTACTCATTAGCCTTTTTAATGGAATCTTCATCACGAATAGATCCGCCCGGTTGAATAATGGCCGTAATTCCTGCCTGTGCAGCCGCTTCTACTGTATCATCCATTGGGAAGAATGCATCTGATGCAAGTGCCGCTCCTTTTGTTTTTTCACCTGCTTGCTCTAAAGCGATCTTTGCTGATCCAACACGGTTCATCTGTCCTGCTCCAACTCCAAGCGTCATCTGTTTATCAGTGACAACAATCGCATTGGACTTAACATGTTTAACAACCTTCCAGCCAAGCTTTAATGCTTCCCACTCTTCATCGGTAGGCTTGCGGTCCGTTGGAATCGTAATCGTTGCATTATCTAGAGAATAACTATCTTGATCCTGTGTAAGCAATCCACCCTCAACAGATGTCAGGGTCATTTCATTTGTACCCTGCTGGTCAAATGCAATCGTTAAGAGACGAAGGTTTTTCTTTGTAGTCAGTACTGCAAGAGCTTCTTCTGTAAAAGAAGGTGCAATGACAATTTCAAGGAAAATTTCATGCAGCTTTTCTGCTAAATCTTTGTCTACCTCACGATTTAAGGCAATAATTCCGCCAAAAATAGAAACGGGATCTGCTTCAAAGGCTTTTTCAAATGCAGTGAAGATATCCTTTCCTGTACCTACTCCGCATGGATTCATATGCTTTACTGCAACAGCAGCGGGTTCAGAAAATTCTTTTACGATTTGCAATGCTGCATCCGCATCGTGGATATTATTATAAGAAAGCTCTTTGCCATGTAATTGCTCAGCATATGCAATGGAAAACTTAGAGCCTAATGGTTTACTGTAGAATGCTGCTTTTTGATGAGGATTCTCTCCGTAGCGTAAGCCTTGCTTTAATTCATACGTAACCGTTAATTTTTCAGGTGTTTCAAGGCCTGTAAGCTCAGTCATATAGCCAGCAATAATCGCATCATATGCAGCAGTATGACGGAATACCTTTGCCGCAAGAGCACGACGTGTTTCAAATGTAACCTCGCCTGCATCCTTCAAATCACTGATTACTTTTTCATAGTCTGATGGGTCAACAACCACCGCAACATATTGATGGTTTTTTGCTGCAGAGCGAAGCATTGTTGGACCGCCGATATCAATGTTTTCAATTGCATCTTCTACGGTTACATCCGGCTTTTCGATGGTCTGTTGGAATGGATATAGGTTAACGCAAACAATTTGAATCGGATCAATCTGATGCTGACTCATTTGCTCGATATGACTTGGCTCGTCAAATTTCGCAAGTAAACCGCCATGAATGAGCGGATTTAATGTTTTAACGCGTCCGTCTAAAATTTCTGGGAAACCTGTTACATCGCTAACACCAATAACTGGAATACCCGCTTCCTGAATTGCCTTTTTCGTACCGCCTGTTGAAATCAATTCGAAACCAAGCTCAACTAATTGCTTTGCAAATTCTGTTACGCCTGTTTTATCTGACACGCTCAATAACGCACGTTTTTTCATGATAAAGTCCCCCCTCGGTGATTTAAACACACTCATTTTGAAAAATAACTAACGATTATGATTTACTATGAATGCCGCTCTTTCGTTATATAGAGGCATCTTCACTTTTAAATAATCTTTGTAAAACAGCTGGGTATAGCTTGTGTTCTATATCATGAACCTTCGCTTCCAGCATTTCTTTCGTGTCACCTTCATCAATGACAACCTCGCGCTGGTCGATCACCGGTCCTGTATCCATGCCTTCATCTACAAAATGAACAGTTACTCCGGTCAACGCTGCTTTTGCAGCTAATGCCTGTCCAATTGCATCTTTTCCTTGAAAAGCAGGAAGAAGGGAAGGATGAATATTCACGATTCTTCCCCGGTATGCATTCAATAACGTGTGCCCGATTAATCTCATATAACCAGCTAAAACAATAAATTCGATTTCCTGCTCATGAAGCCTCTGGAGGACTTCTTCCTCATAACTGGTTTTATCCTGATATTCCTTTGCTGTAAAAACAAAGGTTGGAATGTTTTCTGATTCGGCTCGCTTAATACACATCGCACCTTTACGGTCACATACCAGCAGGCCAATTTGAGCCTCAAGCTTCCCATCTTTTATTGCATCATTTATCGCTTGAAAATTCGTGCCACTCCCAGAAGCAAACACAGCAATTTTTTTCATGAACTTTCCTCCGTATTTCCGAATAATCGGGCTGTTTTGTTTGTGGAAGCTTATTTTAATTTCATTTCAATTCCCGGTTGATTTGTTATAACCCCAATAGGGTATGCCTTTTCACCAGCTTGATTGAAAAACTCCACTACATCCGCTGCCTCTTTTTCGTCTACAGCGATCACCATGCCTGTTCCCATGTTAAAGATATTGTACATTTCTTTTCTGTCTAGCTCACCGATTGATTCCATTAGTTTAAACACAGGAGGAAGCTCCCAATTTTCTTCATTTAATTCTGCACCAAGATCCTCTGGAAGCATCCGTGGAATATTTTCAATAAAGCCGCCGCCTGTAATATGGGCAAGACCTTTTAAATTAAATTTCTTAAGAGCAGCAAGAATTGGCTTTACATAGATTTTTGTCGGACGAAGCAGCTCTTCACCTAATGTGCAGCCAAGCTCCTCAACATGATCAGTTAAAGCCATTCCAGCCTGCTGTAAAAATAGCTTTCTTACAAGGGAATATCCATTACTATGAATACCGCTTGATGCTAAGCCAATTAAGATATCACCTTGCTTGATTTCATTACCTGTAATAATTTTGCTTTTTTCACATGCCCCAACTGCAAATCCAGCAAGGTCATATTCCTCTTCACTGTACATACCAGGCATTTCCGCGGTTTCACCGCCAACAAGTGCACAGCCTGCTTGTTCACAGCCATCAGCAATTCCTTTAACAATTGCTTCAATCTTTGCTGGTTCCGCTTTGCCACATGCAATATAATCAAGGAAATAAATTGGCTCTGCACCTTGTACCACAATATCATTCACACACATCGCAACAGCATCGATGCCGATTGTGTCATGGCGATCCATCATGAAAGCGAGCATTAGCTTTGTTCCAACACCATCCGTACCGGATACTAATACAGGCTCTTTCAAATTTAATGTGGATAAATCAAACATGCCTCCGAATCCACCTAACCCGCCAAGTACGCCGGGTCTCATTGTCTTTTGCACATGCTTTTTCATTCTTGAAACAGCCTCATATCCTGCTTCGATATTGACACCTGCGTCTTTATACGCTTTCGCCATAGTGATTGATCCTCCATTTCATGTTAAAGCGCAAGCGCCTTGACCAGCCCCGACAAGCATAAGACAAGCCGGCATGAAGGTTGTTCTTTAACCTTCTTGACGGATTGGCTTATGACCTCGAGGGGCTAGGCGCTGGAGCTAGAAAGTGATGAAAAGCAAAGGCACCTTTGACCTCCCCCGAGTTAAATTCTAGAGAGGGCAGGCGCCTTTTACTTTCTTACGCTAGATTCATTATTATTTTAAACAAGCTCTTCTTCGTTCATATTCCTGGTTATGGCAGGATAAGTTTCGGTCGGATATTTCCC
>Ga0180215_1001327_pt1 | contig 27523 bp, 27 predicted proteins | sample eDN3rd37CBELigBY_FD_128871 | JGI IMG/M metagenome (GOLD analysis project Ga0180215, IMG submission 128871) | Enriched backyard soil microbial communities from Emeryville, California, USA - eDNA 3rd pass 37_C BE-Lig BY (version 2) (version 2) | ecosystem: Environmental > Terrestrial > Soil >...
CAATACACAAATTTAAGTCCTCTTCTTATCTTTCAAGCCTTGCTTGCTGGAATTGGCACGGTGCATAGATGTCCGTTGCCGAGGCGTCATCGGGCCAGTCCCTCAACCTCTCTTGATAAGAAAACTAGATTATTAAGTTTCACTAAATCTGCTTATTACTTTATAATGATATTTAACAAAAGTCAATATATTTTAAACATTCGTTTTAAATATTTTGGAAAAGGGAGGGTACAATGGAAGTTTATACACTAAGTGGAAAGAGCGGTACTGGTAAAAGTACAAGTGCTTTATCCTTTGCATACAAAAAAAAGATCCCCGCTATCATTGATGATGGGCTCCTGATTCTAAATGGACATAAAATAGCCGGAACCTCTGCAAAATTTGAAAAGAACACCATATCAGCTGTTAAAAGAGCCACATTCAATGATGATCAGCATAAAGTTGAGGTCCAAAACGCAATCAAAAATCACTTTATAAGTAAAATACTTATTATCGGCACCTCGGACAAAATGGTCAAAATGATCGCTGACCGTTTGGAATTAGGAGCAATAAAGAAGTTTTATCACATTGAAGATATCCGCTCATCCAGTGAAATCAAGATTGCACAATTTATCAGAAACACAGAAGGGAAACATGTAATCCCCATTCCTTACAAACAGGTTGAGCAGAATCTTTTTAAGAAACTCATAATCAAAGGGGTTGAAATTTTTTCGCCGAAAAAAGAGAGAATTGGAGAAACAACCATTGTCCACCCAGATTTCCACCGGGGATCGATAAAAATATATAAAAGAGCCTATCATGACATGGTTGAGATCATCTGTAAGAATCATGAACAGGTAGAAAAATGTGAATCTGTATCGATCAGCCTTCAGCAGCTGCCTGCTTTAAGCATAAAAATAACCATTAAATATCCGGTGACGACACGCTTAATAGATGTAATGGAAAAGCTTCAGCAAGAAATTCATGATCAATTTTTGCAGAAGCTGAATATCGAGCTTTACTCAATCGATATTTTAATACATAGAACAATAAAAAAGGAAGCTCAAACTTGAATTGAGCTTCCTTTTTAAACTTTAGTTTGCCGGAGTCCTGCGGGGAAAACGCGGAATTCTTTTTTCCACAAAGGCTGCTACACCTTCAGGAAAATCATGTGTATCAACAAACTTCTGGTTGCCTTCCCACATTGTGGGAACACTGTTCACACACGCGCTTACAGAATTTTTTACAGCTAGCAGTGATGCAGGCGATTGTGCTGCAACCAATTTCCCCATCCGTATGGCATACCGGTCAAGATTATTCTCATCGACTAAATAGTTGAGCATGCCCAGCCTATATGCTTCTTCTGCCTTTAATACTCTTCCTGTATAGACCAAGTCCTTTGTCAGGCTTGGGCCAATTAAGTCAACTAACCGCTGGGCAAATTTATTGCTAAGTGTAATTCCTAATCTTCCAACTGGAATGCCAAGCTTAGATTTCTCCGACCCAATTCTCAAATCACAGGCAAGAGCAAGCTCAAGGCCCGCTCCCATAGCCGGCCCATTTATCACACCAATGGTTGGAATCGGCAAGCTTTCAAATGTTGAGATTGCCTCTTCCATCAGGACAAAGGATTCTTCAGCTTCCTCAAGTGTCATTTGGTGAAATTCAGCAATATCAGACCCCGCTGTGAACTGTTCCCCTGCCCCTCTTAGCAAGACAACCTTATTTTTGGGATTATCTAATATTTCCCTTCCTATCTTTGATAAATGCTTCCACATTTTTGCCGTTAAGGCATTTCTTTTTTGCGGCCTGTGGATGGTTATAATGGCAAGTCCCGCTGTTTCCTGCAGAATAATTTTTGCTTGCTCCGCTTCCATTCTTTGAATATCAACTTTCATTGTGAGTCCCCCTCAGCTTTTTACTCACTAAAGACTTTTGCAAGTTTTATGCCAGAAAAATATTATTTGATAGCATATTTTCTTAGTTTGGCATAGAAAGCCTTTCGGCTGATTCCTAATTCCTGTATAGCCTCTGTTTTATTTTTGCTGTTCTTCATGACAAATTCGATATGTTCCTTTTCTGTATCTTCCAATATTTCATGAAGCTTTTTTGACCCTTTAGCGGATACCTGCACAAAAGCAGAGTAATCCGCTTCCGCTGTTAAGACAGGCTGTTTATGTAGCAAATAGTCGGGAAGATCAGCAGGTTCAAGAATTGATTTTGTACAAACAGCCATCATTCTTTCCAGCACATTAACGAGCTCTCTTACATTACCTGGCCAATCGTATTGTTTCATAAAGTTGAAAATCTCTTCGTCAATCCTGACATGCTTTCCATATTTCAAGCATAAATCATGGATAATATTATTTGCCAAAAACTCTAGATCTTCTTTCCGCTCTCGAAGAGGCGGGATATAAATCGGGACAACATTGATTCTATAAAACAAATCCTCCCTAAACTTGCCTTGTTTGATCATTTCCTTCAAATTTCTGTGGGTGGCGCAAATAATTCGCACATCAATGGGATGCAGCTTTGTTCCGCCCACTTTTTGATATTTCCTCTCCTGGATGACTCTTAAAAGCTTCGCCTGAACACTTAATGGCATTTCACCAATCTCATCGAGAAACAGTGTCCCGCCGTTGGCCAATTCTAAAAGCCCCTTTTTCCCGCCCTTTCTAGAACCTGTAAATGAGCCCTCTTCATAGCCAAACATCTCGCTTTCAAATAAGGCATCAGGGATGGAGGCTATATTTATCGCTACATATGGCTTAGAATTTCGTTTGCTTGATTCATGGAGGGCTGTTGCAAATATTTCCTTGCCGACACCGCTTTCGCCATAAAGGATAACCGTCGCATCCGTATTAGAGACATTTTTGGTTAACTGTACGGCTTTTTTCATCACTTGCGATTGACTTTCCAGCTTAAAGAAGTTTCTTCTGTCTAACTGCTCCCGGAGTTTAGTTACATCACTTTTATATTTCGTTAATTCATCCTGCATCATGGTCAGTTCAGAAATATCCTTCATGATCGTTACAACGCCAATCATCTCTCCATTCTCAATCAGAGGGGTTATATTGGCGCACACATCCTTTTGAAGGGAATGAACATAGCTGCAATCATTGATGAGCGGCTTCTTAGTCTTTAATACCTCTAATATCCTTGACTTTTTCTCAATATCCCTTAGCTTTTTGCCGATAATTTTGTTTGCAGCAACGCCAAATTGCAAGGAATAAGCCTTATTCACATAAACGATGGTACTGTCCATTGTTATGACTATAACTGCATCATGGAGGGATTCTAAGATAGATAATAAATGCTTCTCTAATCTCATTAAATCGGCTCCTTCAATGATTAATGTTCCATATGCGTCTGAAAATTCTGTATCCTGATTAAATTATAGCACAAACATCTTCCTGCAGACTTTTCCTTTAAAAAGAAAAACGCATGAACAATTGTGTTCATGCGCTTTCTTTTCAGATAGACTCTGATTTGAATTTGGCCGTTGATTTCCGCTCCAATCAACCAAATAGTAAAAATTTACATTAAACTTTAGGAAAAGACTATTTCTTTCTATATTGAACCTCGCATCTATAAATACGGTTTCCCTTTTGCGAGAATTTCTCTTCGTATTCCGTCATAATGTTTCCTTCAAAATCACTGTTATGAAGGTCAAGGCTTATATATTTCAACAGGAGCCCGTATTCAGAAAAGCTGATAAGCGAGTATTCAAATAGACCCTGATTGTCCGTTTTAAAGTGGATTTCTCCTTCATCAACAAGGATGTTTTCGTATATCTGCAAGAAGTTTTTATAGGTTAATCTTCTTTTGGCATGACGTTTTTTCGGCCATGGATCGGAGAAATTTAAATAGACACGGTCTACTTCTCCCTGTTCAAAAAACTTCTGGAGACCTTCAGCATTGACAATGATTAGCTTGATATTAGGCAGCTCATCCTCAATGATCCGATCGAGCGCAGTCACGATCACACTATCCTGGAGTTCGATGCCAATATAGTTGATATGCGGATTTTCTTTTGCCATTCCAGTAATAAAGCGGCCTTTTCCTGTGCCAATTTCAATATGCAGCGGCTGCTCCTTTTCAAAAGCCTCCTGCCACTTTCCTTTATAGCTTTCAGGGGAGGAAATGACATATTGCGGATAGCTTGCAAGTTTCTCCTTCGCCCATGGCTTGTTTCTTTGACGCATTCTTTACAACTCCTAAAATGTATTTCGTTCAAACAATATCACGCGAAAACCTTGGATGCAAGATGCAAGTTTAAAGGCAGAAGCCAATAGATGGCCAATTCCGGAAATTGAAAGTTTAACTTTCCTTATTAAACTGCGCACGCATGCATAAATTAAAAAAGGATTCACAACCTAACATGTGAATCCTTTTAAAATTTCTGCTTTCAAAAGAAGAAAGGAGATTCAAGATTATGCCGATCAGCCATCAGGATAAGCTGAATCTGTTAAAAGATATATTAAGCAACCATCAAGCCGATTGTTGCGGATCTGTTTCTGAATGCCAGCAATTACAGCGGCTGGTCAAATCTTTAATGACGACTCATCCAGAATTGGATAGCGAGACACTTGCAACATTAGAAGAAATTTATTATTACAGTCAAAACGGAGTCAATACTCCGCACCTTGATGATCATATTGAATCCCATCAGCAAAATTTGTCACAATGGGTTAGCAGTATTGATCAATTTTCTTAAGACTCGTAAAGCACATCAAGGAATTCGAGCGATTTATTCATTTCTGCCAGCCTAAGCTTGTTCTTATGCAATTGAATCGAAGTCAGGGTCTGAGCAATGACATACCATTTCATCCTAAACATCAGATCTTCTGTTAAGGTCTTGCCATAGAGTTCAATCCAATTAGACCATTCCTGTTTAGGGATATACCAGTATAATAACATGCCCAAATCAATGGCAGGATCTGCGATCATCGCTCCATCCCAGTCAATTAAGAACAGCTGGTTGTCATCTGTCAGCAGCCAGTTGTTGTGATTGACATCGCAATGGCAAACAGTCTTTTCTTCACATTGGATATTTTCAACTTCATTTTTTAAAAATTCAATTGACTTGGAAACCATGACATGCTCTTTAAGATCAGCATCCAGCCCTTCCTCAATTGCCTGAAGAAGCATTTCAGGACCTATCGAAGCTTTTCCGATTCTTTTAAGCATGGTGGCCAGAGGCTTTGAACTGTGGATCTTTCTTAGGAGGCTTGCCACTCTTTTATGGTTCATCTCAGATTGCTTAAGCTCTCTTCCATTTAGCCATTGCTGTGCTGTTATAACATCGCCGTTTTCAAGCCTCTTAGTCCAAATAAGCTTTGGCACAATACCTTCTGCAGAAAGTACGGCAAGAAAAGGAGAAGAATTCCTTTTTAGGAATAGCTTGTTTTCTTCGTGTTTAGCGACAAAAGCTTCCCCAGTCGCGCCCCCAGCGGGACTTATCTCCCACTCTTGTCCAAATAAATATTCCAACATTGTTCACCTGCAATTTAGTAGCAAACCTGCAAAAAGCAGGATTGAATAAAAGAAAAAAAGCTATTGTTTCCCTTTCCCACAATAGCTATCTTAATAAATTTTAGCTCCAACATGCTTAAGCCGTCAAGCTATTTATAGAAAAGCTTACATGCCATATTATTGTACGAAAACATACGAACTGATGGGCAACAGCTTTATCGGCCCTTGAGCGCTTCTTATCGGTACGGTTCCTGAGCGATTTTCATCGGCAAGAACCTCCCATATTCCTTCAATTTCACACGTTTTCTGTTCGAAGCTGGGGTTCAAAATGACCATAATGCGATCCCACTTCCCATATGCCCCTACATCACTAAGAGTAAACCCAATAACAGGAGCCTCCAGGGGCAAAAATTTCATATGTGATCGAATAAACTCTGCCTTGGTGAGCCTAAAGGCTTTATGGGACTTTCGAATCCTGATCATCCCATGAATATACTGGACGTTTTTAATATATTTATTTTTCCGATCCCAATTCAGCTGATTAATTTCATCAGATGAGCGATAGCTATTGCCAATTCCTTGCTTTGTCCGGAAGAACTCCTGTCCGCTATGCAAAAACGGGATTCCCTGTGCAAGGAGGACCATGACGGTCGCAAGCCGATGCTGCTTCATCCTCATCTCTTCTGTCAAATCCTTTGAACAAACCGAAAGTTTATCCCATAATGTATGATTGTCATGTGATTCCACATAATTAACCGATTGCAGCGGTGAATCGAACAGCCCTTTTTCCTTTTTTTCTATACCGATGCTCCCTGCTAGCACTTCTTTTGCTGCCTGATAATAATATTCATTTCCAAGTGCGTATCCTCTATCATAAAGATTGAAGGTGCTTCCTTTAATCGTATCCCTGAACCAATCATTAAATTGACCAATCCCGGGGAGTCTTTCCTGGTTGCGGATGTTTGCTTTTTGATGCTGCGGAATCGGGGTATTCAAGTCCCAGCCTTCTCCAATTATCAGCACATCTGGATCAATGGAATGAACGGCTTTTCTGATTTGATTCATAGTCGTAACATCAAGAATCCCCATTAAATCAAAACGGAACCCATCAATCTGATATTCCTTTAGCCAGAATAGACAGGAATCAATAATGAACTTTCTTGCCATAAGTCTTTCCGAAGCAAAATCGTTGCCCACCCCTGTTCCATTCGACGGCATTCCGTAAGAATCGTGGCGAAAAAAATACCCGGGAACAATTTTCTCAAAAGATGATGACTCTCTAATATAGACATGATTATAAACGACATCCATAATGACCCTAAGTCCCTGTGAATGGATGGTTCGTATCAGTTTCTTTAATTCTTTAATTCTTGCATAAGGATTCGCCGGGTCTGACGAATAACTCCCATCTGGCGCATTAAAATGGAGCGGATTATAGCCCCAATTGTATTCTCTTGTAACGTTGTGCTCATCTACTCCGGCAAAATCATGTACAGGAAGAAATTCAATATGGGTCACACCGAGCTCTTTCATATAGGATAGGCCTGTGGCCATGCCCTTTCCATTCATCGTGTTTAATTCAGCTGCACCAAGATAGGTTCCTTTTTTGACTATCCCGCTATTGGGATGCACCGTGAGATCTCTTATATGGGTTTCATAGATAATTGCATCGCCAGGAAGGTCTAATGGGGGCAAAGGGGGTTTTTGCTGTCTCGTTTTTTTCATATCAATGACCATTCCATGTTCCCCATTCACGCTGACAGCCGATGCGTAGGGGTCAACAGCTTCTTTCCATTGCCTATTCACACATACAAGATAATAGTAGCGAAAACCTTCCAGGTCCCCGCTAATTTGAATTACCCAGACACCTTTAGCTTTTCGCGTTAATGGATATTCTTTAGCATGTTCATTATGGCTGTCAGGAGCAACAAGCCTAAGACGCACATCAGACGCACTTGGCGCCCAAAGGCGAAACTCTGTTGTTTCCTTAGAATAAGAAATACCGAGGGGACCATCATAGAAGAATCTCTCATCAAATTCTTGCGTTCGAATAACCGCTCCGATTTGCATGTCTGTTTTTTGCCCGTGCTCGTCAATAACCCAATATTGTTCGCCAATCTCAATTTCCTCATTAAGACGGCAAATATATTTCATGGCATCCTTTAAAGGAATCTGCTCGATAATATCCAACTGAGATAATCGACCACTGCGATCATCCTTTAAACAAAAAGTAACAGAACTGCCCCTCTGATTACTAAATGGGATCAGCACAGTAACAATGTCCAATTCATCTAAATAAGCATAAAAATCACGTTCCATGGAATCCATTTACACAACACCCTTTTCCGGCAAATTCCACGCTTTAACGCTGTAAACTGTTGGGGGTCAGGCCCCCGTTGCTTTAGCGCGCTAAACACATTAGTCCCAGTCTGGCCTTCGGATGGAGGTTGTTTGGCAGTGCTGCAGCAGGGCCTTGGCACCTTTTAACTGGACGTGCTTAAGCGGAGAGCGCAATTTCCTCATATTGCTAAACCATTCCTCGTAATTTCGCTTTTCAATAATTTGAATATCATAGGGCGAAGATGGAAAATCGATATAGCCGTTCCGAGATATTAATAGCTTATAAACTGGAAAATCAATTCCTTCTAATTTTAAAATTTGCTGAGCAATTTTACCTGTCCGGTTTAAAGCTAGAAGGGGGTTTAGAACCCTTTTCTCCTCCGTTTTTCCGCGTTTTACCCAAAACTTTTCTTTTGATCCAAGAAATACAGACATATCCTCCTCTTCAAGGAAGCTCACGCACCAGATACCCGTAGGTCCGATCATCATAGTTTCGAGCTCAATCGGTGCCTTTTTTAATAAAAATAGCGGCTTAAAGAGAACAAGATAGGTATCAGGAAATCTCTGCAGAAAATATTTTAATCTTGTATCATAATAAAATTTCTTCTCAACGAACGATTTTTCCAGGATTGTTGAACTGGCCCATTTCATCTGAAAGCGAAATAATTGATCAAGAAATTGATATTTCAAATCTTCGACAGTATCAGGCCGATAGGAAAAATTGGTCTCGAATTTAAAGGGCTCTTCTTCCCCTGTCTCTTCTATAGCTGTTTTTTGCGGTGCTGAATCCTCCTCTTCTTCCTGCTTTCCAGGTTTGAGAAATCCCTTTATTTTACTAATAAAAGGCTGTTTTTCTTCCGTATGCCATTCGTTGTTCTTCGTTTGCAATTCCACACTTGGAGAAAAGATGGCATGATCGTTATTTTCCCAAGCCATCTTCAGCTTCTCCCAATGCTGTTTCTTAAGTCTTACAAAACGTGAAGGATATAAATAAATATCCTGTTCATAGCGTGAAACATAATCCTGCAATTTAATCAGCTGTCCCATTTTTTCATTCCTCGTTTTCTCTGTTTACCCCATTTTATTCCACATAATCCTTTTTAAGTGTTCTTCTGTATAATTAGTTTATTCGGACGATAAAGGAAAGGTGGCAATCCTTTCATATTTTGGCGTCCTGTCTAAATGTGTCTGATATAAAACCACTTCATTTGCTGAAAAAGACATTGATGACTGTTTGAAAGGATTATATTTTTCCAATAACTCTTTGTGCAGCGGCTCGTCTCCTGCCCACTTTCTCGCCAGCGTAATATGGGGCCGAAATGGCCTTTTTTCCAGTTCAAATCCTGCATCTGTACAAGCATGATAGACAATGCTGCGTATATCAGCAAGCTTGTTATCCTCATATGTATCTGCCCAAAATATCCTTGGCGAATCTGCTTTGCCAAAGGTTCCAATACTATGCATCTTCAGGGAAAAACCAGGCTGTCCATGTAATCCTTCTTTGACATGTTCCTTGGCAAGGAGAAGTTTATCATTTGGTGCAGACCCTAAAAAAGCAAGCGTAATATGGTAGTCTTCATGATGAACCCAGCGTTTAAATGGTAAAAGTTCTTTTAAACCAAGACATGCGTTTTCAATTTGCTGCTTTGTCTCTATTGGCAAACTCACAGCAAAGAAGAAATGCGGACTATTTTCCATTACGAACCTCCGTTTAACTTATTTAACTTATTTTAGCAAATGTTTGCGCACGAAAAAAGAACCAGCCCGATACACTGGTTCTTCCTGCTAGCTTAACAGCAGTTAAGTTAATGATTAGATAAATTACTTTGCCAGCTCATAAATCGCTTGGGCATAAATAGCTGTTGCCTTTAAAAGGTCCTCAATGTACATATATTCATCCTTTTGATGGGCGATGTCATCTCTTCCGGGGAATAATGGTCCAAAGGCAACACCCGACTCTAATGAACGGGCATAGGTCCCGCCGCCAATGGCAATTAACTTCGCTGTTTGCCCCGTCTGTTCTTCATACACTTTTTTTAATGTCTGAATCAGCACATTTTTTTCATCGACATGGTGCGGCTTAGAATCTGAGAAGTTTTCAAGTGCAAAACCTTCATTAGCCAAAAGCCTTTCGAGCACCGCTTTAATTTCATCCATTTGGCTGGTGACAGGGTAGCGTAAATTCAACCCAAGTCTTCCGCCGCTTGTCTTTTCGTATGAAAGCTTTCCGGTATTGATGGTTAGATCGCCTGTAATATCATCAGAATAGGCGATGCCCAAATTATGCCCTCGCGAATCCTGCCAAAAATATCGGATAACAAAATCAGCATAGCGCTTGGCTTGTCCATCCAGCGGCAATTCTGATAAAAACTTTGCCATATATAAGCCTGCATTTTTTCCATGATCAGGCTCCATTCCATGGGCAGATATCCCTTTTGCTTCGAGAACCAGCTCGCCATTTTCCACATAAAATTGGCCCTTCAGTTCATGCTGTTTAAGAAAATCTGTATATTTTTGTATGATCTCGGTTGATTCTCCTTTTACAACGAGGGAAGCCTTAGCAAAGTCGGGAACCATATTGTACCTTCTGCCAGATTGAAAAGTAATGACCTCGATTTTTTCGTTTTCGCATCCTTTGTCAATGGCATCCTTTTGCACGAGGTCAAAATCAGAGATTCCTTTTTCTGCATATATAATCGGAAAATCAGCATCCGGGGCAAAACCCATGGCCGGCATTTCTTCATGCTTGAAATAGTGCTCTACACAGCGCCAATCACTTTCCTCATCTGTACCGATAATCATCCGCACACGCTTTTTTAATGGCAGGCCAAGCTCTTTTACAATTTTCATTGCATAATAGGCTGCCATTGTCGGCCCTTTATCATCAATGGCCCCTCTGGCAAAAATCTTTCCATTCCTGATCTCAGCACCAAATGGGTCGCTTGACCAGCCATCCCCTTCAGGCACCACGTCTACATGACAAAGAACTCCAATAATCTCTTTCCCTTGGCCAAACTCCAGATGCCCGGAAACATTCCCAACATTTTTGGCGATAAACCCATCTTTCTCACCAAGCTGAAGCATATAATCAAGGGCTTCCTTTACGCCTTCGCCTAAGGGTGCATCCGCTGTTGCATTTTCTTCATCAAGAACACTTTTTATTTGCAAAAGACCTTTCGCGTCTTCAATCAAGGCCTCTTTCCTTTGTTCCACTTCTTTTATCCAATCTATTTCGCCCATTTTTAGAACCCTCCTTTAAAAATAGCCTCTAAAATAAGACATGACAGATATCCAGCCCATCATTATTATGGCAAGAATGACAATGGCCAAAACAAATAAGATACGAACTGCCCTATTTCTTGCAGAAAAATAGGAGATACTTTCCCGATAGTGTCTATGAATCGGGTTGGATAAGGTAATCCTATCCCAGATGGCAACAAGCCAAGAATACATCATAATGAGGAACCCTACAAAAATAATAGCTTTGATCCAATAGGGCGGTATGATCACCAAAGCAGCCGACGTAATCGAGATCATTTGAAAATACCCGCCGATATAGGAGTAGTTTCGAATAAATATTTTTATAAACAGCTCCAAAAATCCATTTATTTTTGTGCGTTTTCTAAAGACCACCTTTGATTTTCGAAACAGCAATGGCTTGCTTCTTTTTGGCATATATATAGGTTTTTCAATATCGTAAGAAGCCGTAAAAATTAATTCAATATACTTTGTTCTATCTCTCATTCCCATATCAATCTCATGCTCGATCGCAGAGATCTTTATTAATAGTTTTAAAGTCAGAAAAATGAAGACAGCAGCCACGGCAGCGCCAAATAAGTAGATAAAAGGAAAAGCTCCTTTATCCCAGACATAAAAAATCCCTTGGCTCACCCAGCTTAAAAGGATAAACAGCAGAAATCCAGCACCTAGTTTCTTCAGCCTTTTGTCTATTTTTCTTAATTGAAATTTTAAATATAGAATCACCGGCTTTAAGGCAATAAAATACCAGAGCCAAACGGATATTTCCTGCCAATCCAGGTGATAGAGATTTCTTAAAAATGGCAGGGCTAATCCGATGAGCATTGCCGAAGCAAACATTTGAACAATCAGCGAAAAGGCATAGCCCCATTTTTTCATGCCATAATAGAGATTTCGATCCCTAATTAAAAATACCTTATCCGCTTCCTCCACAAGGGTATGAATATTGCCGCTCCAGGAAAAAGCATAGATAACCAAATATAGAATAATTAACGGAATATGTTCCAGCCACACAGGTGTTTCAAGCCACCAGGACCGATAGATCAACACAGAAATAATTGTGAACGGAATAACGAGATAAAGCATAATCGTCCAATCGGCGATGGAGCGGATGACACCGTATTGATATTTCCATCCTTTGATCAGCCGCGAAGTGAATATCTGTCTGCTACTCATCTTTTGACCCATCCGCAATGTAATGGTAGCAATCATATAAGCTTGCGTTAGGGAGACCGCATTGGGTTCTTATCTCTTCAAGCGTCCCTGAGGCCTGCAAAGTGCCGTTATGTATGATTAAAAATCTCCTGCACACCTTCTCTGCTGTATCCAGTACGTGTGTGGACATCAGGATTCCCGCCCCGCGTCTTTGCTCCTGTTCGATAGATGCGAGAAAAAGTTTCATTGCATCGGGATCCAGACCGATAAAAGGCTCATCAATAATATAGACGTCCGGCTCTGTGATCATCGCTAGAATCAGCATTGCTTTTTGCTGCATTCCCTTTGAATAGGTTCTGGGGAATTCGTGGGCATGTTCTGCTAATTTATAACGCTCGAGCAATTCCCGTGCCTGACACTTGTATTTTTTATTGTCGATTCCTTCAGCAGAAGAAATAAAATCAAGATGTTCCCAAAGAGTGAGTTCGTCGTAAAAGATTGGCCGTTCCGGAATATATGAATAGGTTGCGTTATTCCGAAAAGATATTTCCGAATCTTTATTTTCCAAAAGACCTAATATGGTCTTAATGGTTGTACTTTTTCCCGCACCATTCGGTCCAATCAATCCGATAAGCTCACCTTCGCCAATTTCAAATGAAACATTGCGAATGATCGCCTTTTCCTTTTCATAACCTGACCTTTTTATATTTACATGTAGTAACGTCATCTCCTAACCTCCTGATTAATATTACGATTAAAACTTGGAAAAGTTTTTTATCGATAAGAAATATTTAATATATCCAAATTTTCAAACATATTCCAAGCACCTTGCAACATATTATTGTAAAAAAAGAAAAGGAGGAAGGAATATCCAATAAAATTTTGATAATTTCACAAGATTGTAGAATTTGCAAAAAAATCGGGGTACAATGTTAATAAAGGATGATATTTTAAGAAATCACCTGAAAAAGGAGATGGCTGTGGAAAAGAAAACTACATATGCTTGAAGAACTTGTTTCTTCAACTAAGCTGCCGGTTGCAGGATATTGCCATTGGTTTGAAAAAAGGATAGGGAGTGGTTCTTTGAAACCTTCAACTAACCGGATGTTAAACCGTATCAAGTCCGTCTACATGTTTATTAATAAGCGTGGAACTGTAACAACTCAGGAGCTTGTAGAGGAATTTGGTATTACTCCTCGCACGATTCAAAGGGATCTGAATGTACTCGTGTATAACGATTTAGTAAAAAGCCCTAGCCGAGGAAAATGGACAACTACCAATCGAAAAGTAAAAATGTCATCCTAAGTGAATTTGAAATGGCCAGAATAAGAATCATATACGAAAAAAATCGCCTATGGCGATTTTTTCATTTTACTTCATAGCTCAATAGTTGATCGAGTTCTTCATCAGTGAGTTCTCTATATTCCCCGGGCTCAAGTGATTCATCAAGCTTCAGCGGCCCCATTGAAATTCTTTGCAGATACATAACCCGTTTTCCAACAGCCTCAAACATTCTTTTAACCTGATGAAACTTTCCTTCCGTGATTGTCAGTTCAATATCTGATGTCAGTCCGGATTTAAGGATGTTCAATTCTCCCGGTTTGGTTTTATATCCGTCGTCCAGAACAACTCCCTTTTTAAAAGCCTCAGCATCCTCCTCTGTTACTTCACTATTAATTACAGCAAAGTAAGTTTTCGGCACATGCTTTTTCGGAGATAACAGGCGATGGGCAAGCTGGCCATCATTTGTTAACAGCAAAAGGCCCTCAGTGTCTTTGTCAAGGCGTCCAACGGGGAAAGGAGAATAAATAGCATCCTCCATTTCCAATAAATCCAGAACCGTCTCATGCTCACTATCCTCTGTTGCAGAGATGACCCCCTGCGGTTTATTCATCAGCAGATAAATAAACTCCTTATAATCGACTGTTTCGCCATTAATAATAACGGCGTCCTTCTTAGGGTCGACATGCTGCTTTGGATCCTTAATTTTTTGATCATTCACTATAACAATTCCATCTTTTAGAAGCTTCTTAACTTCCTTTCTGCTGCCATAGCCTAAATTGGCCAGCAATTTATCTATTCGCATTTGCTTCCTCCTATTATGAGCGCAATCGCAGTTTTTTCATTGCCCTATCTACTTTTTCTCCAAATAGATAATAAATTAGCCTTGTTTTAAAGCTTAGATAAAAGTAGATTCCCGCCCCGACAATAGCACAAATGCTCACAATTAAAAGGGCAGAGAAGGTCGTTTCCGGTGAAAGAAATAATGTAAGAATTTTGTATGCTGCCCCCGCTCCCATAAGCATCAGTGCTGTAAATATGATAATGAGCACGCTTCTTCTTATAACGAGCTTAAATGGGTAGTCAGCAAATTTTTTGATCACAAAAAGATTGATTAAAATGGCCGCCAGATAGCCAGTTGCTGTAGCATAAACTGCCCCGTTTGTTTCAAATAACTTAATGAAAGGGATATTTAAGCTAAGCTTAATTAACAGCCCTGTCAAAAGGCTTAATACAGTAAACCGTTGTTCATTGATTCCCTGAAGGATAGCCGCAGTTACTAGGAAATAAGCAAATAAAACAGCAACTGGCGCATAGGCTCTTAACACTTCAGTTCCCAGGTCTTTATGATCGTAAAACATCGTGAAGACGGGTTCAGCTAAAAGGGAAAGTCCCATAGCAGCCGGAAGCGTTAAATACAGTAATACTTGGAAAGCCTGATTAAGCTGATAGTTCAAGCTTGAGCGGTCATTTTCAACAAAAGCCTTTGTAATGCTGGGCACTAGTGCCAGTGAAAAGGCAGTTGCTAAAGATACAGGAATAATGACAAGCTTATGTGTCTGAAAGTTTAAAACGGCAAAGGATCCTACTGCTTCTTTTGCAAGCCCAATAGAATCCATGGCTTTGCTGAATGTTAATTGATCAATAAATTGAAAGAGCGGATTGGCAATGCCGACAAATACAAACGGTGCGGCATAAAGGATAATTTCCTTATACATGTCCTTAAGAGAAATTTCTATTGTTCCTTTATCTTGAGCAAGCAGCTCATCTAGAAATGGCTTTCTTTTATACCAATACCACACAAGACTTGCAAGGCCGCCAATTGCACCGATAAAAGCAGCAAATGTAGCAACACTGACGGCCGAAACAAGGCTGCCGCCAATTACATGCAAGACAACATAGGCTCCGATGAGGACAAAACCAATCCGGACAATCTGTTCAATGACCTGGGACAGGGCGGATGGGCCCATTGATTGGTGTCCTTGGAAAAAGCCGCGGGTCAAGCTCATAATTGGGACAAGAATAAGCGCAAAGCTGACAGCCCGAATAACTGTCGTGCCATCTTCTACCGTGACAATTTCATCATGAGGACTTATTTCTGCAATTACAGGTGCAAGCATATATAAGGCAAGGAATGATATAATCCCAGAAGCAAGCATCACAATCTGCCCTGATTTGTATAGCCTTCTCCCCACGGCATATTCCTCAATGGCGTTATATTTCGAAATAAATTTCGATACTGCCAATGGAACACCCGCTGTGGCAATACTGATAAAAATTGTATATGGAATATAAGCAAACTGGTAAAGAGCATTACCATCGTCGCCGACAATATGATAAAACGGGATAACATAAAATAAACCCAGCACCTTTGATATAATGGTGCCTAATGTTAAGATAAACGTGCCCCTTAAGAGCTTTGATGACATAATCTCTTCTCCTTAAAATAACGATAAAGTGAAAATTCAACCAGCGGGGAACTTCTTGCCCGTTAATCTGGGATAACATTTTTGCACACTATTTGTAGTTTACTCTTCTTCCTATTAGATTTCTAGTTTCATTTTAAACAAGCAGAGAACCAAAAGAAATTATGATTCCATCCATTCTTTCGCTATAATAATAAAGATCTTATTTTGAAGTTGGTGAATATATGAAATATGATGTGGTTGTTATAGGCGGCGGACCCTCTGGTTTAATGGCTGCCATTGGAGCAGCGGAGAACCGTGCCAGGGTGCTGCTCATAGATAAAGGAAATAAGCTAGGCAGAAAGCTCGCCATATCTGGCGGGGGAAGATGCAATGTCACCAATAGGCTTCCCATTGATGAAATCATTAAGCATATTCCTGGAAATGGCCGCTTTCTTTACAGTGCTTTTTCCATTTTTAATAACGAAGATATTATATCTTTCTTTGAAAGCCTGGGCATACAGCTTAAGGAGGAGGATCATGGGCGGATGTTTCCTGTCACCGACAAAGCACAGTCTGTCGTTGATGCCCTTCTATCCAGACTTGCCCAATTGAATGTTGATTTAAAAACGAATTGCCCTGTGGCGGATGTTCATTATGAAAATGGCAAAGTCAGGGCAGTTGAATTGAAGAATGGTGAAACCATTGATGCAGCATCGGTTGTCATTGCTGTTGGCGGGAAATCCGTCCCTCATACCGGCTCAACTGGCGATGGATATGCATGGGCAGAAAAAGCTGGCCATACGGTCACGGAATTATTTCCTACAGAAGTTCCTGTTACCTCTGCTGAACCTTTTATTAAAGAAAAGACTCTGCAGGGACTCTCCCTAAGAGCGGTGGAACTCAGTGTGCTCAACCCAAAAGGAAAAGCAGTTATTGCCCATCGCATGGATATGATCTTCACACATTTTGGCATTAGTGGACCTGCAGTACTGCGTTGCAGCCAGTTCGTTGTCAAAGCGATGAAAAAATGGAACCTTCAAGAGGTTATGGTGCGGATTGATGCCCTTCCTGACCAAAAAGAAGAGCCGTTATATCAGGAGATAGCAGCAAAACTAAAAGCAGAGCCCAAGAAAAGCATAAAAAATGTTTTAAAGGGCTTTATCCCAGAAAGATATCTTCTTTTTTTGCTTGAAAAAAGCGATATCGATCCTACCGCACAGGGGGCTGCCATTTCAAATGAAAAAATAAGAGTCTTTGCCCATCTATGCAAAGGATTTGAGTTTGCAGTCAATGGAACACTCCCACTGGAAAAAGCCTTTGTTACTGGGGGAGGCGTTTCTGTCAAAGAAATCGATCCTAAAACAATGGCATCTAAGTTTATGGACGGGCTGTTTTTCTGTGGAGAAGTGCTTGATATCCATGGGTATACAGGCGGATATAATATTACCTCTGCACTAGTTACCGGCAGACTGGCAGGAACCAATGCAGCTTTAAGTGTACAATAGCAGCGAGCCTGAGTTTTCCTCAGGCTCGATAAATAATCATTGCTGAAAAACAGTAAATCTGTTCTTCATCATCCTCATTCATTGCCGCAATGTTGTACTTAATATCAATCAGCTTTTTTTCCTCAATGCGCTGCAGAAATCGGTTCATCTCCAACTCAAGATCCTTCTCATGCTCCTTATCAAACAACTTAACCTGGATCAACTCCGGCACCTTCCTCACAATTTCCACCTTTGCCATCATCATTGACAGAATAATCAATATTTATTCTTGTTATTTTGTTTCGCCCTTCCATTCCATCATGCCGCCAGTCATGTTGCGGACTTTGTAGCCTTGTTCATGCATGTAGTGGCATACATTGGTGCTTCTGCCCCCAGAGCGGCAAATAAATATGTATTCCTTATCTTTGTCAAAATAGTCCAAGTTCTGGGGAATTTGCATCATTGGAATATGCTTAGCCCCTGGAATCATGCCATGTGCCACTTCCTCATCTTCCCTTACATCTACAAGTGCAAGTTTTTCTCCAGCGGCCAATTTTTTTTCTAATTCTTCCGTTGTAATTTCTGGGATTTCCATTAAAGACTTCCTTTCTTTCATATCATTAGGTTGCTACACCTATATTAAAAAACATCCTCCAAAAACGCAATTTTGGAGGATGTTTATTTAGGCTTAGGATGTTGGCTTAATTCGCTACAATATTAACTAATTTGCCTGGAACGGCAATAACTTTTCTAATTGTTTTACCATCAATTTGTTCTTTGACTTTTACATCATCCATAGCAATCTTTTCAAGCGCATCCTTTTGGGCATCAGATGGAACGCGAAGCTTTGCCTTTACCTTGCCATTGATTTGAATAACGATTTCAACTTCATCATCCACAAGCTTTGCTTCATCAAATGCTGGCCAAGATTCGTAGGCAATGGATTCACTAGCCCCAAGTTTTTCCCAAAGCTCCTCTGCTACGTGCGGAGTGATTGGAGAAAGAAGCTTTACAAATCCTTCCATAAAATGCTTCGGAAGCACGTCTGCTTTATAGGCTTCATTGATAAAGACCATCATTTGCGAAATCGCTGTATTAAAGCGCAAGCCCTCGTAATCTTCTGTAACCTTTTTCACTGTTTGGTGGTATACCTTTTCAAGGGCGTTTGCTTCCTCTGTATCCTTAATTTTGCCATTTAAGCTGCCATCTTCATCCATGAACAGACGCCATACGCGGTCAAGGAATCTTCTTGAACCATCTAGACCATTTGTTGACCAGGCAATAGACGCATCAAGCGGTCCCATGAACATTTCATACAAACGAAGTGTATCAGCTCCATGACTTTCAATAATATCATCAGGATTAACAACATTTCCTTTTGATTTACTCATTTTTTCATTGCCTTCACCCAGAATCATTCCCTGGTTGAAAAGTTTTTGGAACGGCTCCTTCGTTGGCACCACACCAATATCATATAAGAATTTATGCCAGAAGCGCGCATATAAAAGGTGAAGTACAGCGTGCTCGGCCCCTCCAATATAAATATCTACCGGAGTCCACTCTTTTAATTTTTCAGGATCAGCCAATGCTTCATGATTGTGCGGATCTATAAAACGCAAGAAGTACCAGCAGCTTCCAGCCCATTGCGGCATGGTGTTTGTTTCTCTGCGGCCTTTTTTGCCTGTTTCTGGGTCAACGATATTCACCCAATCTTCAATGTTGGCTAACGGTGACTCACCTGTTCCTGAAGGCTTAATATCCTGTGTCTTTGGAAGAAGCAATGGAAGCTGGTCATCTGGAACAGCTGTCATCGTACCGTCCTCCCAATGGATAATCGGAATTGGTTCACCCCAGTAGCGCTGGCGGCTAAATAGCCAGTCACGAAGGCGATAAGTAATTTTCTTCGTGCCAACTCCTTTTTCCTCAAGCCAGGCAATCATCTTTGAAATAGCCTCTTCTTTATTTAGTCCGTTAAGGAAATCTGAATTAACATGTTCCCCGTCGCCTGTATACGCTTCTTCATCTACATTACCGCCGGCAACGACTTCAACAATTGGAAGACCAAACTTCTTGGCAAATTCATGGTCGCGCTCATCATGGCCAGGAACAGCCATAATGGCACCAGTTCCGTAGCTTGCTAATACATAGTCAGCAATCCAAATCGGCATTTTTTCGCCGTTTACAGGATTGATGGCATAGGCTCCAGTAAAGACACCAGTCTTTTCTTTTGCCAAATCCGTTCTTTCCAAATCGCTCTTTTTCTGAACCTCATCAAGATAAGCATCAACAGCACTGCGCTGCTCATCCGTTGTGATCTTATCTACTAGCTTATGTTCTGGTGCAAGCACGGCATAAGTCGCGCCGAATAACGTATCTGGACGGGTAGTAAACACGGTAAAGGTACCTTCATGACCTTCAATTTGGAAAGTTACTTCCGCACCTTCAGATCGTCCAATCCAGTTGCGTTGCATTTCTTTTAAGCTTTCCGGCCAGTCTAATAGCTCAAGGTCTTCAAGAAGCCTGTCAGCATATTCAGTAATTTTAAGCACCCACTGCCTCATTGGCTTCCGAATCACCGGATGGCCGCCTCGCTCACTTTTTCCATCAATGACTTCTTCGTTGGCTAGAACCGTGCCAAGTGCAGGACACCAGTTCACCGCAACTTCGTCAATATAAGCAAGACCTTTTTCATATAGCTTTAAGAAAATCCATTGGGTCCATTTGTAATAGTTCGGATCTGTTGTATTAATTTCCCGATCCCAATCATAAGAAAAACCTAATGCCTTAATTTGCCGGCGGAAGGTATTAATATTCTTTTCTGTAAATTCCGCAGGATCATTGCCTGTATCTAATGCATATTGCTCGGCAGGAAGTCCAAATGCATCCCATCCCATTGGGTGAAGAACATTATAGCCTTGCATCCGTTTCATACGGGAAAGGATGTCTGTTGCTGTATATCCTTCTGGATGGCCAACGTGAAGCCCCGCGCCTGATGGATATGGAAACATATCTAACGCATAAAATTTACGCTTGCTTTTATCTTCAGTTGTTTTAAATGTTTTATTTTCTTCCCAGTAGGCTTGCCATTTCTTTTCAATCTGCTGATGATTGAAACTCATTTTTCTTTTCCTCCTAAACCGAATATTCGTTCGCTAAAAAACTAAAAAACTCTCGCCCCAATAAGGGACGAGAGGATTATGTAGAACTCCCGCGGTACCACCCACATTAGTGACAGAGTCACTCACTTCATTCATCCTTAACGCGGACCACGGCAAGCATTACTAATATATTTATTCACACCTGCAGCTCAAAGGCGAGTTCATGGCCAGCCTGGTTGACTTGCACCATCCGTCAACTCTCTAGATTCGAGGCACCATACCATTACTGCTCCTTATCAACGCTAAATATAATAATTATTTTAGTGCTATTGTATATAATTTCCCATCAAGATGCAAGTATGCTCATCTTAACGGGAAATATGCGTTAGGTCATTTGTTTACCCATTATATGTACCTGGGCGGAAATGGTGAAACATTTTGATACAATAACTTACTTTCAAGATGCAGTATCTTTTTTATTTATTTTGGCTAAAAAGATACTAGGAAAGGAGTGTTTAGCTTGAAGGGTATTTATTTAATTCCCGCAAATGATCAGCTTGATAGGCACAAATGTGCGGCCATATCATATATGCAGGAAAACCATATTAAGCCGGTTAAGCTTAATCCGCATCAATTAAATGACTACTACACCATTCCCCATGCGCTTTTGTATGACCTAAAAAAAACACGGACCCATATCCAGTATCTTCTGATCCCATCTGAAGACCTCATTGAGGATTTCATCAATGCATATCCGGCGAGATGGCTCATTCTAAAAAGCTTCTTTACAGAAGTCGTTTTTTTAGATAAGAAAAAACCTGCAAGTTCTGCAGGTTAGGAAGCATGTGCATAAGTCTTTATTTGCTTTAATTTTTTATCATAGAGGACGGTTGTTACCATCGAGATAGCAAGCAGAATAATGATAATTACAAAAAGCATAGAAACTCCGTATATATCAACGAGAAGGCCTCCTAAAAGCGGACCGATCATCCGGCCGCCTGTTGCCATGCTGTTAACAATGCCCTGGTAAAAGCCTTCTCTTCCTTTCGGCGCCAATACGTTTGCAATTGTCGGCACAGCAGGCCATACGAGCATTTCACCTATCGTTAAGACAACCATTCCTGCAAAAAAGGCTGAAAACTCCTGTGCACCTGATGCAATAATAAATGAAACAATAAAGATTAAAATACCGATATTAATTTGTGTTTTTAATGATTTAATATGCTTCACAAGCATATTAACAACCGGCTGTCCTAAAACGATGAGAGCGCCATTAATCGCCCAAAGGAAGCTATACTGCCTTAATGAAATATTCAATTCCTGCGTGAAGGAAGCAATGGTTGTCTGCCACTGAACATATCCAACCCAGCATAGACTATAGCCCGCACATAATATAAGCAAAGCATAAAGCCTTGTGTAATTTTTTATAACAGGAGCACTTTTTAAAGCTGGACTTTGCACAGCAGCAGCTGTTTGTATTCCTTTATATCCGAACAATGCGATTCCAAGAAAAATCACATACATAATCGTGTTAGCAATAAAGATCCATTCAAAAGAAAAAGAGGCAACATAGCCGCCAAGAGCTGCTCCAATCGCTACACCTAAATTCTGTGAGACATACAGGGCATTAAATGCTTTCCTGCCCCCTTCTTTCCAAACCGAGCCTGCCATCGCGTACATCGATGGGAAAATCATTCCTGAGCCATAGCCTAAGATGGTTAAAAAGACCACATATCCCGGCCAGCCATTCCAAAAAATTAATCCGCACACGGCAAACAGAGAGATGATCGCACCTAGCAAAATCGACTTATAGCCGCCAATTTTATCAAAAAAGTATCCTCCGCTTAAATTGCCCAATACACTTGCCCCAGAGTTTAACATGAGGACAATCCCCGCCATGGATAACGACCTGCCCAAATGATCATGAATGTATATCGTATTTAATGGCCATAAAAAAGAAGAGCCTGTCACATTCACCGCCATCCCAATAATTAAAAGCCATAAAGCACGCGGCATGAAAAACCCTCCTTCAAACATCCATTTAATTGTTTTTATTTCGAATGCCAAAGTAAATTTTATGTCTTTTTCACTGCCCTTGCAATCAAAAATCACCGGTTTTCACATACACGGAATTTTCTTTTTAATTGGTCAGGCAGGCAATAAAAGAGCCCTCCAAAAGGAGGGCTCAAACTTACTCTGGATGAAATTTAGATTTGACCTTTTGTCCGCCGCTTTTTTCATACTTCTTCTTTGCGGCTTTAACAACATCATATTCCTGGCCAAATTCTACATCGTTGCTGTTATGCTGATTGCGTGTTTTTTGTTCCGGGTTATTTTGCTTGGATCGTTTTTTAACCAATATTCTCTCTCCTTAGGTCGGGTTAATGGTCATTTGATTCTGCAGCTGCTGCAGCTGCAGTCTCATGCGATGCAATCTTTCCCTCTGCTGGGCATTGGCGCTAAGGGCCATTTTTGCCAGATCATTATAGGCCTCTTCTAATGATTGCATGGCATCTGTATATCCCCCTGCATTATAATGCTCTTGCATGCTTGATGTTTCGAGCTGCTCGTTTGCATATTCAATAGCTTTTTCACACTGCTGGATGAGATTATCCATAGATTCCCTAGTTGCCATGTGATTCCCCTCCTGATCAAGAATGGGTCTTATCAGAAGCAATTGCGCTTCATTCCTTAGTTTGTTCATTTTGCTTTTTCCTATAGAAAAAAGTTATTGGCAAGTTTGGATGAAACATTTACATTTGGAATACGGGGAATCTTCGTGATAAGATTATGTTTGTTATGTATAGCAGTTTTTGAAAATTTCACTTTGAGAAATGTCTAGCTCCGGGCGCCAGCGGCGAGACGACTTCCGCCCACCTCCCTACGATAAGTCAACATCGAATCGCTACCGCTCTTCGTGTTTCCTTTATCTCAGTCGGAGGGCTCCAGTCCATACGCCGCTAAGCGGGCGCCCTGCGCTTTTCTAATAAGGAGGTATCTGATTTGCATCAGAACAACCCTTTTCCATTTGCGTCCGATGATAAGCGGTATCACACATGGAATTACCATTTAAGAAACCAATTTGGCCACAAGGTATTTAAGGTCGCTATTGATGGAGGCTTTGACTGCCCAAACCGGGACGGCACTGTTGCTTTTGGCGGCTGTACTTTTTGCAGTGCTGCCGGATCAGGCGATTTCGCCGGGAACCGGGCAGATGACCTTGTGAAACAATTTAATGATATAAAAGAAAAAATGCATCATAAATGGAAAGACGGCAAATATATGGCTTATTTCCAGGCGTTCACCAATACACATGCACCCGTAGACGTCCTTAGAGAAAAATATGAAACTGTCCTGAAACAGGAAGGTGTTGTTGCACTTTCTATTGCGACCAGACCTGACTGTCTTCCAGATGATGTTGTTGAATATTTAGCAGAGCTTAATGAACGGACCTACCTATGGGTGGAGCTAGGTTTGCAGACGGTACATGAAAAAACGGCGCGAATTATCAACAGGGCGCATGATTATCCAAGTTATGTTGAAGGTGTAAACAAGCTAAGAAAGCATGGAATCCGTGTTTGCTCCCATATAATTAACGGCCTTCCGCTAGAAACACCTGAAATGATGATGGAGACTGCCAAGGAAGTGGCCAAGCTGGATGTACAAGGGATAAAAATCCACCTTCTGCATCTCTTAAAAGGAACACCGATGGTGAAGCAATTTGAAAAAGGAATGCTTCAATTTCTGTCCTTTGAAGAGTATGTCAAACTCGTTTGCGACCAGCTGGAAATTCTTCCTCCAGAAATGATCATTCACCGAATTACTGGTGACGGCCCCATTGATTTGATGGTTGGTCCAATGTGGAGTGTAAATAAGTGGGAGGTTCTTAACGCCATTGATGATGAATTAAAGCGAAGAGGCAGCTGGCAAGGTAAGTATTTCCAAAGGTCTCCAGCAGAGGTAAGTATATGACACTTGATGGAATTCTCCCATTTGCCCGGAACCTGCTTGGAAAAGCTGCCTCAAATGGGGATATTGCCGTTGATGCTACCATGGGAAACGGACATGATACCTTATTTCTAGCTAATCTTGTTGGCTCAACTGGTATGGTGTACGCTTTCGATGTCCAGCCGGATGCGGTTTTAAACACGAAAAAACGCCTCGAAGAACATTCGCTTTTAGATAGAGCAGCTCTTTTTCATAAAGGTCATGAGCAGCTTCATTCATGTATTCCTAAAGGTCATCATGGAAAAATATCAGCAGCTATATTTAATTTAGGCTATTTGCCTGGCAGTGATAAAACAGTTGTGACAAAGCCTGATACAACCATCGAAGCAATCAGCCAGCTGCTGCCCATTATGGCACAAGGCGGGCTTATTGTACTAGTCATTTATCATGGACATGAAAAAGGAAAGATTGAACGAGATCACCTTCTGAATTATGTTGCCCAATTAGATCAGAAGGATGTACATGTTCTTAAATATCAATTTATTAATCAAAAGAATAGCCCGCCATTTATTATTGCAATTGAAAAAAGATGAACAAGGTTTTCCGCCTTGCTCATCTTTTTTATCGATTCCACGCTGTTATAGCTGATACAAGGCTTTGCGGTACCCATTTTTGCAAGCCGCGGTAGGCCCTGCCATTTAAATATAAGAAAAAGCTAATAAACCCGCCTGTTTTAATGACGTCCCTCGCCAGCCTTTTTACATTTCTCTGCCTGCGGACCTTTTCATCTGATAAATAAAGACCGAGCAGCCCTCGATTGATTAGCTGATGAAAGCGTTTATGAGGCAGCCCCTGGGTATGCTTGTCCGCTTCTTCGACAAAATGTTTTAACCTGCGAAAAAGCTTCTCCTCGCTTTCATAATAAAAACAGAAATTTAAATCCCCGCCAGCACGGTCTTCCTCTTGGTCAATTAAATAATCAAGCAGAATATGCAGGCCCTGTATGTATGGAAAATAGCCTTTGCGAATTTTTTCTGCGTATTCCAGCTGAAAGTCATCTCTTAACGCATAGGAGATCAGGCAAAAAATTCCCAATGTTGAACCAGAACAGGCTGAAAACTCATACCATTCCATATCTGGAATCTTTCCTTTATATTTCGAGTACCATTCTTGAAGCCTTGGAACCCTCTCTTCCACTCTGACATGCTTATGCACCTGCAAATCACAATAATACCTGCATAACTCAAGCAAGTATTCCTTAATGCCTGAATAGACCTTAATTTCCGTTAAGACCTCCCGGCAGACGGCGGATAATTCATTTAAATAGCCGCCGTCCTCCTGTTCCATCCGCAGCCGATAGTAGTTCTTCGGCATAGCGTCTGTTGATAAAGCATCTGACATGGACTCATGAAGGGCAGTAAAATCTTCGGGGTCAAGTGAAGTGCTCCGGTCACATAAATTATCCAAATAATCGCTGATTGTCTGATAGGCCACAATAAATTTAATAGCTGCAGCATATTTTTCTTTTGCCATTAAAGACATAATTGCTCCGCCCTCACAATGAAAGGTTTTATGTTTAATGCTGGCGAGTGCTTGTTTTCTCAATTCAGGATCTGGAATTTCTCCCGCTCTTTTTTTCCAGTAACTTAATTCCTTATGGACCTCTGGCAGCACTTTTCGATAAACACTAGACATTAAACTGACAGGCATTGAAGGAACACCCATATTACCGCACCTCCCTATCCTATAAAGCTAGGTTTGCTTATTACTCAATATAATACCCAATCGTTTTTAATTGGCTGATGACAAAATCCTTTGCATACTCAAAAATGTCTTCCCTTTCCGGTTCATTGAAGATTTCATGATAGCATTTCGGCCATTCTTTAAACCTTTTTTCGGACAAAGGGACAAGATTAAACCATTCATTGACGGTTTTTTTATTAACAATTAAATCCTCGCCGCCCTGCATGACCAGCATCGGGATATTTTGTGTTTTATCAAGATCTTCAAAAGCCAGTTTCATCGCTGTTATTAGTTCCCTGTACCACCTGACTGAAACCTTAGTCACATAAAGCGTATCATTTAAATCTGCTTCGCGCACATCATCATTGCGTGTAGCCATCTCAACAGTCAGTCCTGAATCCACTCTTATGGCGGGAGCAACGATATTTAATACATGTGAGATCAGATCCATTGGCTTGGACGGTTTTTTCATTAATCCTAGGCATGGGGAGGATAAAATGACTCCGGATATATTCAGGCTTTCTAATTGCATCAGACGGACAGAAATTAAACCGCCCATGCTATGGCCTAAAAGAAAGACAGGCAAATTAAACTGATAGGCAGCTTGAATCCAGTCCTTCACCTCATGGATATATTCATCAAAAGAATCGATATGCCCTCTATTGGATCTTGTTGTCATCCCTTGACCCGGAAGATCACCCATAATGATATGAAAGCCTGCTAAACGCCACATTTCAATCAGCCAGCCATATCTGCGATGATGCTCCATCGCACCGTGGACCATGACAATGACAGCTTTTGCTTCTCCTTCAGCTTCCCATTTCCACATAATCTTCCTCCTAAAACCTAAAGTTGAAACAAATCCTTATTATAAAGTATATCTTAGTAGGATTATTTCATCATAATTTAATCTTGAAAAAAAGCAATTTTTCCTATTTAAAAAGACATTATGCTAAAATCAAATAAAACAGATGGGAGTGCATGTGATGATTTATCCATATAAAGGTAAGAATCCAAAAATTTCTGAATCTGCTTTTATTGCAGATTTCACAACCATCACCGGAGACGTTGAAATTGGTGATGAATCCAGCGTTTGGTTCAACAGTGTGATTAGAGGGGATGTAGCCCCAACTATTATTGGAAAGAAGGTAAATATCCAGGATAATTCCGTCCTCCACCAAAGCCCTAACAATCCTCTTATTCTAGAAGACGAGGTCTCTGTTGGCCATCAGGTTATCCTGCATAGCTGCATTGTACGAAAAAAAGCCCTTATCGGCATGGGATCAATCATCCTTGACCGAGCAGAAATTGGGGAAGGTGCATTCATTGGTGCTGGAAGCTTAGTCCCGCAGGG
>Ga0180215_1001329_pt1 | contig 27511 bp, 20 predicted proteins | sample eDN3rd37CBELigBY_FD_128871 | JGI IMG/M metagenome (GOLD analysis project Ga0180215, IMG submission 128871) | Enriched backyard soil microbial communities from Emeryville, California, USA - eDNA 3rd pass 37_C BE-Lig BY (version 2) (version 2) | ecosystem: Environmental > Terrestrial > Soil >...
CACGAAGTCCGCCAGGCCCTTCGCCGCCTGGATCCGCGTGATCGCCGCCGTCAGCGTCGTCTTGCCGTGATCCACGTGCCCGATCGTCCCTACGTTCACGTGCGGCTTCGTCCGCTCAAACTTGGCCTTGGCCATTGGTTTGGATCCCCTTTCCGGGATTGGGTGAAAAATCGGCTAGATTGATTCTGCCCGGGCGGCCCGAGGCGGCAGGCGCTCCCTGGGGAGCACCTGCCGCCCGTCGACCGCCGTTCGCGAACCGCCTCAGCCGCGAACCTTCGCGATGATCTCTTCCGCCTTGCTCTTCGGCACTTCCTCGTAGTGCGCGAACTCCATCGAGTACACGGCGCGGCCCTGGCTCATGGAGCGCAGGTTGGTCGAGTACCCGAACATCTCCGACAGCGGCACCAGCGCGTTGATGACCTGCCCCTCGCCACGCTGGTCCATTCCCTGGATCTTGCCGCGCCGGGAGGAAAGGTCGCCGATCACGTCGCCCATGTAGTCGGACGGGGTGACGACCTCCACCTTCATCATCGGCTCGAGCAGCACGGGGCCGGCGCGACGCGCCGCCTCCTTGAAGGCCATCGAACCGGCGATCTTGAACGCGATTTCCGACGAGTCGACGTCGTGGTAGCTACCGAAGACAAGCTGCACCTTGACGTCCACCATCGGGTAGCCGGCGAGCACGCCCGTCTCCATCGCCTCGCGCATCCCCTCGGACGCGGGCTTGATGTACTCGCGCGGGATGACGCCGCCGACCACCTTGTCCTCGAACACGAAGCCCTGACCCGGCTCGGCGGGCTCCATGTTGATGACGACGTGGCCGTACTGGCCCGAGCCGCCGGTCTGACGGACGAACTTGCCCTCGACGTTGGAGACCTGCTTGCGGATGGTCTCGCGGTACGCCACCTGCGGACGGCCCACGTTGGCGTCCACCTTGAACTCGCGGAGCATGCGGTCCACGATGATCTCCAGGTGGAGCTCGCCCATCCCCGAGATGATGGTCTGCCCCGTCTCCTGGTCCGTGTGGACCCGGAACGTCGGGTCCTCGTCGGCCAGGCGGCGCAGCGCCTCGCCCATCTTGTCCTGGTCGACCTTGGTCTTCGGCTCCACCGCCACGTCGATCACCGGCTCCGGGAAGGTCATCGACTCGAGGACGATGGGGGCCTTCTCGTCGCACAGGGTGTTCCCCGTGGTGGTGTCCTTGAGGCCGATCGCCGCGGCGATGTCGCCCGCGCGGACCTCGGGGATCTCCTCGCGCTTGTTGGCGTGCATCTGCAGGATGCGGCCGAAGCGCTCGCGCTTCCCCTTGGTGCTGTTCAGCACGTGCGCGCCGGACGTGATGATCCCCGAGTACACCCGGAAGAACGTCAGCTTACCGACGAACGGGTCGGTCGCGATCTTGAAGGCGAGCGCCGCGAAGGGCTCGTCGTCGGTCGCGTGGCGCTCGATGACGTTCTCTTCGTTACGAGGCTCCGTGCCCTTGATGGACGGGATGTCCACCGGCGCGGGAAGATAGTCGATGATCGAGTCCAGGAGCTGCTGCACGCCCTTGTTCTTGAACGCCGAGCCGGTGAGGACCGGGGTCATGGCCCCCGCGATGGTGGCGTTCCGGATGGCGCGGCGAAGCTCCGCCTCCGAGATCTCGTCGCCCTCCAGGTAGCGCTCCATGAGGGCGTCGTCGTGCTCGACCGCACCCTCGACCAGGGCGAGGCGCGCGGCATCGAGCGCGTCCTGCATCCCGGCGCGGACCGGCTGTTCGGTCCAGTTCTTCCCCATCGTGTTGTCGTCGTAGATCAGCTCTACCTGGCGGAGCACGTCCACGATGCCGACGAAGGTTTCGCCGTCGCCGATCGGGAGGTGGATGGGGAGAGGGTTCGCCCCCAGCCGGTCGCTGATCATCGACACGCAGCGCTCGAAGTTGGCGCCCGTGCGGTCCATCTTGTTGACGAAGCAGATGCGCGGCACGCCGTACTTGTCGGCCTGGCGCCACACCGTCTCGGACTGGGGCTCCACGCCGGCGACCGCGTCGAAGACGCAGACGGCGCCGTCGAGGACCCGGAGGGAGCGCTCCACCTCCACGGTGAAGTCCACGTGCCCGGGGGTGTCGATGATGTTGATGCGGTACGTCTCGCCGAGCCGGTCCCACTGGCAGGTGGTCGCGGCGGAGGTGATGGTGATGCCGCGCTCCTGCTCCTGCTCCATCCAGTCCATGGTCGCCGCACCCTCGTGCACCTCGCCGATCTTGTGCGTGCGACCGGTATAGTACAGGATGCGCTCGGTCGTGGTGGTCTTACCGGCATCGATGTGCGCCATGATGCCGATGTTGCGCAGCTTGTCAAGCGGTGTGGTGCGGGCCATGATCTATTCCGGTGATGCAGAGAAGCAGGCGCTACAGAGGGTGGCGAACCACCCTCCGGGCGCCTGCGGTCCCCGGCCTGTGTTGTCTGTGAGCAGCGCTTACCAGCGATAGTGGGCGAAGGCCTTGTTGGCCTCGGCCATACGGTGCGTGTCGTCCTTCTTCTTGATCGTCGCACCCTCGTTGCGGCTCGCCGCGAGCAGCTCGGCCGCGAGACGGTCCGCCATGGTCTTCTCGCCGCGAGCCCGTGCGTACCCCACGAGCCAGCGCATCGCCAGCGCCTGACGCCGCTCCGGACGGACCTCGACCGGCACCTGATAGGTGGCGCCGCCGACGCGGCGGGACTTCACTTCGAGGACCGGCTTGGCGTTGTTCAGCGCCTGCTTGAAGAGGGCTTCCGCGGGCTGACCGCTGCGCTCTTCCATGAGGCGCATGGCATCATAGAAGATCCCCTCGGCGAGCGACTTCTTCCCGTCGCGCATGAGGGTGTTGACGAACTTGGTGACCACCTCGGAGCCGTAGATCGGATCCGGAAGGGTCGGGCGCTTGACCGCGCGATTACGACGGCTCATTGCTTACTTCCTCCCCTTGGCCGGAGCGCCCTTGGCACCCTTGCCGGCGGGCTGGCCGGGCTTCGGACGCTTGGCTCCGTACTTGGAGCGGCCCTGACGGCGGTCGTTCACGCCCGACGCGTCGAGGGTGCCGCGAATGATGTGATAGCGCACACCCGGAAGGTCCTTCACGCGGCCACCGCGGATCAGGACGATCGAGTGCTCCTGCAGGTTGTGGCCCTCGCCCGGGATGTACGCCGTGACCTCGAACCCGTTGTTGAGCCGCACACGGGCCACCTTCCGGAGGGCCGAGTTCGGCTTCTTCGGCGTGGTGGTGTAGACGCGCGTGCAGACGCCACGCTTCTGCGGATTGTTCCGCAGCGCCGGCGACTTGCTCTTCTTCACGAGCGTCTGGCGCCCCTTGCGGACCAGCTGGTTGATCGTCGGCATACTCGGTAAGAGCCCTGGATAAACGAAAAAAAGACGGGCGAAAGCCACCCGCGCCTCCGCCGCCGCCAACAAAAGTCGGGCGACAGACCGGGTAAGGTAATCCAACCACCACCGAATGTCAATCCTCCGCGTTCTGCCATGTCGGCATCGTTGGCGGGACCGGGGTTGCTCCGTCGTCGCGCGGGCGCCACGTTGGTGCTACGGAGTGGCCCGGACCACCCCCTCCCCTCCCGCCATCCCCGGCGGCACACGCTCCCCATGGGAACCCCGACACCCCCGATGCCCGGCTTCGCGACCCTCGCCGACGTTCACGCCTTCGAACAGGTACCTCTCTCCGAGCGGGACCTCCCCCGCAGCACGTACGAAGCTCTCGCGCGCGCCGCGGACGCATACGACGAGAGACCGGCGCTGCGGTTCTTCGTGGACGCGGCCGTGTACGACCAGCCCGTGGAGTTCTCGTTCCGGGAATTGCTGGAAGCCGTCCACCGGGCCGCGAACCTCTTCCACGACCTGGACATCGACGGAGAGGAGGTGGTGTCCGTCCTCCTTCCCAACCTCCCCGAGACGCACTTCGTCCTGTGGGGCGCCTCAACGGCCGGGGTGGTCAACCCGGTGAACCCCCTGCTTGAACCGTCGCAGATCGCAGAGATCCTCCACTCGGCTGGGACGCGCGTGCTGGTGACGCTCGCCCCCTTTCCCGGGACCGACCTGTGGGAGAAGGTGGAGTCCGTCCTTCCCCGGGTCCCGTCGGTCCACACGGTGCTCCGCGTCCACCTCGCGGACTACGTCCCGGGGGCGCGACGCCCTCCCGCGGCGCCGATTCCCGGCGGCGCGCGTGTCCTGGAGCTGCGGGACGAGATGGAGAAGCACCCTGCGGACCGGCTCGTCGGTGGACGCATGCCGGAGCCGGGGGACGCGGCCGCGTACTTCCACACGGGCGGGACGACCGGACACCCCCGCCTGGCCCGGCAGACCCACGCCAACCAGGTCTTCGACGCCTGGGCCACCGCTGTCGCCCTGGACGTCCGCCCGGGCCAGGTGTTCTTCTGCGGGCTTCCGCTCTTCCACGTCAACGGCGTGCTGGTCACCGGGCTGGTCCCGTGGAGCCGGGGAGGATGCGTGGTGCTGGGCACGCCCCAGGGCTTCCGGGGGCCCGGCGTGGTCTCCGCGTTCTGGAAGGTCGTGGAGCACTACGGGGTGAACTTCTTCAGCGGCGTGCCCACGATCTACTCCGCGCTCCTGGACGCCCCCATCGGGGACGCGGACGTGGGCTCGCTCCGGTTCGCGCTCTGCGGGGCCGCTCCCATGCCGGTCGAGGTATTCCGCGAGTTCGAGGCGCGCACCGGGGTTCGGATCCTGGAGGGCTACGGTCTCACCGAAGGCACCTGCGTGAGCTGCGTGAACCCGCTGCACGGGGACCGGCGCGTGGGCTCCGTCGGGCTCCGCCTCCCGTACCAGGAGGTGAGGACGGTGGCCCTCGACGCAGACGGCGGCGCCCGGGAGTCCGGCCCCGGCGAGATCGGCCACGTGGCGATCCGCGGCCCCAACGTCTTCGCCGGATACCGCGGCATGGACGGAGCCGCCGACACGTGGATCCCCGACCCGGAAGGCGGGAGTCCCTGGCTCCGCACCGGCGATCTCGGACGGCTGGACCCGGACGGGTACCTCTGGCTCACGGGACGCAGCAAGGAGCTGATCATCCGGTCCGGGCACAACATCGACCCGCAGGTCGTGGAGGGGCCCCTTCACGAGCACCCGGCCGTCGCCCTCGCCGCGGCCGTGGGGCGTCCGGACCCGCGCGCGGGGGAGGTCGTGGTCGCGTACGTCCAGCTGAAGCCCGGTGCCGAGGCCGGGGAGGAGGACCTGCTCCGTTTCGCGGAGGCGCGGATCGGCGAGCGGGCCGCGATCCCGAAGCGGGTTCACGTGGTGGAGCGGATCCCCCTCACGGCGGTGGGAAAGATCTTCAAGCCGCAGCTGCGATGGCAGGAGGCGGGAGACGTGTACCGGGAGGTGGTTGAGGCGCTGCCCGGCGTACACACGGTCCGGGCGGAGGGAGGCCCTCATCCCATACACGGCACCCGGGTCCGTCTCCGGGTGGAGGCGGAGGACTCGGAAGCGCTGCGGGAAGCCGTCCGGCATGCGCTCGGGCGGTACACGATCGCGTACGAGGTGGAGTTCGGCGCCTGAGTTACGGTCAGGCGGCGGGCGAAGAAGCGACCCCGGGCACCCCAGCCCGGGGTCGCTTCGTTTTCCATCCTGGGTTCGGAAGGCACGGGCCTTGCTTCGCGGTTCGATCGTCACCCGGCATTCTCGCGAGATCCGACCCTGATTCCTCGCCTCTGGCGCGGCGTTCCTGGCCGCGCCGCCGGTCCGCTACGCCCGCGACGGACGTTGCCGCCCGGGACGCAGGGCAGGCGTGCGACCCGCCCGCCGGGACGACGATTCACGCGGACGCCGCGCTGCCTCTCCGGTGGCGCGGAGGCATGCGTGAGCCGTGGTTGGACGGACGCCCCGGCGCCCGCTGCGCCTCCGTCGCCCTCATTCCTTCGACCCGAGCGTCCGACCTGACCGAGACCCGCTCCGGCCCGGCCGACCGACCCTCACCCGTCCTCCGCGCTTCCCGCGCGGGGGCCGCCGTGGGCATCCTGCTGCTCTCCGGCTGCTCGGGCGCGCAGTCGGCGCTCGATCCCCGGGGCCCCGCGGCTTCGAGGATCGCGGAGCTGTGGTGGATCATGTTCGGCCTCGGCGCGGTGGTCTTCCTGGTCGTCATCGGGTTCCTGCTCCACGCGCTTCGCCGACGCGACGAGGCGAGCCGGCTTTCGGAAGCGGGAGCGCGGAGGCTGGTGACCGTGGGCGGCGTGGCGATCCCGCTCGCAATCCTCCTGGTGCTGGTGACGTACAGCGTCCGGGTGGGCGGCGCCGTCTCGGTGGCGCGCAACCCTCCCGAGATGACGGTGGAGATCGTGGGGCACCAGTTCTGGTGGGAGATCCGCTACCCCGAGGCGGGGGTGGTCACGGCCAACGAACTCCACCTCCCGGTCGGGCGGAGGGTCCTCCTGAAGCTGGCCTCCGCCGACGTGATCCACTCGATGTGGATCCCGGCCCTGCACGGCAAGATGGACATGATCCCCGGGCGGACCAACTCGCTCGTGGTGCGCGCCGACGAGGCGGGCGTCTTCCGCGGGCAGTGCGCGGAGTTCTGCGGGACCCAGCACGCGCTGATGTCCATGGTGGTGGTGGCGCAGCCCGAAGTCGAGTTCGCGGAGTGGCTGGCCCGGCAGCGGGAGCCCGCGCCGGAGCCCGTCACGCCGGAACGGATGCGCGGCCGGGAGGTGTTCCACTCGTCCGCCTGCGTGTACTGCCACACCGTCCGGGGGACCAACGCGTCCAGCCCCCTCGGTCCGGACCTCACCCACCTGGCCGGCCGCCGCACCCTCGCCGCCGGGTCGATCCCCAACAACCGGGGAAGCCTCGCGGCCTGGATCGTGGACCCGCAGTCCATCAAGCCCGGGAACAAGATGCCGCCGACCGACCTCACCGGCCCGGAGCTGCAGGCCCTCCTCGACTACCTGGAGAGCCTCCGATGAGCGGGCAGGCGACGCCGGCCCCGCCCGCCCCCGCCCTGTCGCCGAAGGAGAAGGCGGTCCTCGAACGGACCTGGAGTTCGCCGAAAGGCCTCCTGGGCTGGTTCATGCACGTGAACCACCGCTCCATGGGGAAGCGGTACATCGTCACGGCGCTCGTCTTCTTCGTGCTGGGCGGCCTCGAGGCCCTCGTCATCCGCCTTCAGCTCGCGAGCCCGGAGGCCGCGCTGGTGGACCCGGAGACGTATCGGCAGCTCTTCACCATGCACGGGCTGACGATGATGTTCTTCTTCGCCGTCCCGGTGATGGAGGGCGTCGCCATCTACCTGGTCCCGCTGATGATCGGAGCGCGGGACATGGCGTTCCCGCGCCTCAACGCGTTCGGCTACTACGTCTACCTGATCTCGGGGATCGGGCTGTACGCGAGCTTCTTCCTGGGGATCGCTCCCGACGCCGGGTGGTTCAACTACGTCCCGCTGGCCGGGAAGGAGTTTTCGCCGGGCCCGAACATCGACATCTGGGCGACGATGGTGACCTTCATCGAGGTCGCCGCCCTGGTCGCGGCGGTGGAGCTGATCGTCACCATCTTCAAGCAGCGCGCGCCGGGCATGTCGCTCGACCGGATGCCCCTTTTCGTCTGGTCGGTGCTGGTGATGTCGTTCATGATCATCTTCGCGATGCCGCCGCTGATGGTCACGAGCATCATGCTGGCGATGGACCGTACCGTCGGGGCGCACTTCTTCAACCCCGCCGAGTGGGGCGATCCGCTCCTCTGGCAGCACGTCTTCTGGTTCTTCGGGCACCCCGAGGTCTACATCATCCTGATTCCGGCGCTGGGGATGGTGTCCTCCATCGTGGCGACGTTCGCCCGCAGGCCGGTGTTCGGCTACGGCGCGGTGGCGCTCTCGATGGTGGCGATCGGCTTCCTCTCGTTCGGCCTCTGGGTCCACCACATGTTCACCACGGGAATCCCGGAGCTGGGGACCAGCTTCTTCACCGCGGCGAGCATGATGATCGCCATCCCCAGCGGGGTCCAGGTGTTCTGCTGGATCGCCACGCTCTGGCAGGGGAAGGTGGTGATGCGCTCGCCCCTTCTGTTCGTGACGGGCTTCGTCTTCATCTTCGTCCTGGGGGGGATCACCGGGGTCATGGTGGCCTCGGTGCCCTTCGACACGCAGGTGCACGACACCCACTTCGTGGTCGCCCACCTCCACTACGTGCTGATCGGCGGGGCGGTATTCCCGCTACTCGGCGCCATACACTACTGGTTCCCCAAGCTGACCGGGCGGCTCCTCTCGGAGCGGCTGGCGAAGTGGGCGTTCTGGCTCATGTTCGTTGGCTTCAACGTCACCTTCTTCCCCATGCACCAGCTCGGCTTCCTGGGGATGCCGCGGCGGGTCCACACCTACTCCGCCGACCTGGACTGGGGATGGCTCAACCTGCTGGCGACGGTCGGGGCGTTCGTGCTCGCGGCGGGCGTGGCGGTCTTCCTCTGGAACGTCGTCCGGTCCGTCCGTCGTGGAGAGGTGGCCGGCCCGAACCCCTGGGGGGCGGACACCCTGGAGTGGGGCACCTCGTCGCCCCCGCCCGCCTACAACTTCGCGGTCCCGCCGACCGTGGCGAGCCGCCACCCGCTCTGGGAGGCGGTTCCCTCGCCGGGTGTAACGGGCCTGCGGTCGGACCGCCGGGAGGTTCTCGTCACCCGGCTCCTGGACGCGGAGCCCGACTGCCGGCAGGTGGTCCCCGGCCCCTCGATCACCCCGCTGCTGACGGCCCTCGCGGTCTCGGTGGCGTTCGTGGGGCTGCTCCACAGCACGTGGTGGGTCCCCGTGGGCGCGCTGCTCACCTTCGGGGCGATCGTGGCCTGGAACTGGCCCCGGGCGGAGCACCTCGGGCTGGGCGAGGACGAGGGCGAGACCTCGAGCGTGGAGGCGGCCCGATGACGCGCCGCTCCGGGGTGGACGTGTCGCGGCTCCCCGTGCTGGCCACGGGCGCGCAGGCACCGCTCTGGTGGGGCATGCTCCTCCTGGTCACCATCGAGACCGTGGTCTTCGGCGCCTTCGCGTCGAGCTACTTCTATCTCCGGTTCGGGGCCCCGGAGTGGCCCCCTGCCGGGATCGATCCCCCGGACCTCCTCCTCCCCACGGTGAACACGCTCGTGCTCGTCGCGAGCGGGGTGGCGATGCACTGGGCCGACCGGGGGATGGACGCGGGGAACGTTCGCCGTCTCCAGGTGGGGATGGCCGCCGCGACCACGCTGGGCGTGGTGTTCCTGGTGCTCAAGGCCGTGGAGTACTCGGACGTCGACTACCGCTGGGACACGAACGCCTACGGCTCCATCGTCTGGGCCATCGTGGGGTTCCACTCGGCGCACGTGGCCTCCGTCCTCCTCAAGGGCGTGGTGGTGAGCGTCCTGGCGTTCCGGGGGCACTTCACGCGCGAGCGGCGTCTCGGCGTGCAGGTCAACGGCATCTACTGGCAGTTCGTGGTGCTGATCTGGCTCCCGCTCTACGTCGTCCTCTACTGGGTTCCCCGTCTGTGAGCGGGCGGGAGCGTAGCGCCGGCGGCGGATCGTGGTACCGCGAGCGGGGCGGGGTCGCCCTCCTCTGGTTCGCGTTCCTCGGGGGACCGGTCGCGTGGGTGCTCCACCTGGGCACAATGTACCTCCTGGTTCCGTTCAGCTGCGGTCCGGGCGGCGCGGCCTGGTACCACGCGGCCACGCTGGCGATGCTCGCGCTCTCGGGATCCGCGGCGTGGGCCGGCCTGCGCGGCGGGAAGCGGGCCGGCGACCGGGCCGGGCCGGAGCCGGAGGCCGCGGGAGGGCGGGCGCGCTTCATGGCCCGCGCCGGGGTGGCCCTGGGCCTTCTCTTCTCCGTGGTGATCGCCGCCCAGTGGATCCCGCCCCTGGTGCTCGGGGGGTGTCCGTGAGGCCGGAGCGCGTACCGGGAGCAGTGGCGGGACTCGCCCTCGCGGCCTTGCTCCTCCCGGCGCAGGCCGCCGCCCACGCGGCGGCGCCGCCGGTCCCCGCCGACCTCCTGCGGACGTGGAGCCCCGAGCCGTGGGTGCTCCTCGGCGTGGGCGTGTCCGCCTTCACGTACCGCCGGGGGATGCGGGCGGCCTGGACGCGGGCCGGGGCGGGCCGCGGGGTCCGGGACCGCGACGCCTGGACCTTCCTGGCCGGCCTGGGAGTGCTCCTCGTCGCGCTGGTGTCCCCGGTGGACGCGCTCGGCTCGGCGCTCTTCTCGGGGCACATGTTCCAGCACATGCTCCTGATCGGGGTCGCCGCGCCGCTGCTCGTCCTGGGGAGGCCGGTCGTGGCGTTCGTCTGGGCGCTCCCCCGGGAGGAGAGGATCCGCGCGGGGAGGTGGATGCGCCTCACGCCGGCGCGGAAAGGCTGGGCGCTCCTCTCGCACCCCGTGTCCGCGTGGACCCTCCACACCGCGGTCCTGTGGGCCTGGCACGCTCCGTCCCTCTACGCGCGCACGCTGGAGAGCGACTGGGTCCACGCCGCGCAGCACGCCTCGTTCCTGGGAACGGCCGTGCTCTTCTGGTGGGTGCTGGCGAAGAACGGAACCCGCGCGCGCCGGGCGATGGGGGTCCTCTACCTGTTCGCGACCGCCGTCGTCACCGGCGCCCTCGGCGCGCTTCTCACCTTCGCCCCCGTCCCGCTCTACTCCACCGCCTATCCCCCGGAAGCCACCGGCGCGTGGGGCCTGACGCCGCTGGAAGACCAGCAGCTCGCCGGGCTGGTGATGTGGATTCCGGGAGGGATCCTGTACGCGGGCGCCGCCCTCCACCTCCTGGGGCGGCTCCTCGCGGGGGAGCGCCCGCGCCCGTCAGCCAGACCGAGCGGGGCCGTGCTCCGCGTTGCGGGGCTGGCCGCCGCGCTCCTCGTCCTGGGAGGGTGCCGCGCGCACGACGAGGAGCGGCCCGGAGCCGGCGTCGGCGACCCCGCGGCCGGGGCCGTGCTGATCCGGGAGCAGGGGTGCCACCTCTGCCACACCATCCCCGGGATCCGCGGCGCCCGGGGCCAGGTCGGTCCGCAGCTGGGAGGGCTGGCCCGCCAGACGTACATCGCGGGAGTGCTCCCGAACACCCCCGACAACCTGGCGCTCTGGGTCCGGACGCCCCAGGCGGTCTCGCCCGGGAGCGCCATGCCGGACTCCGACCTCACCGAGGACGAGGCGCGACACGTCGCCGCCTACCTCTACACGCTGCGTTGAAGCCATGAGCCCTGCAGGAGAGACCCGACCGAACGAGACCGCGCCCGAGCCCCCCGGCGAGGAGCGGAGCCAGAGCGAGCCCACGCGGGTTTCCCGGCGCGGGTTCCTGATCGGCACGGGGACGCTCCTCGCGGCCGGCACCGTGGCGGTGGCCGGGGGGTGCGAGCCCGCGGCCCCGGAACGCCCGCTCCGGGGGCCGGCAGCACGGGACCTCCCACGGAGCATCCCCATCGCGCCGACGGGCCACGGCACGTTCGCCTTCTTCACCCCCCGCGAGGCGGCCGCGGTCGAGGCGCTCACGGCGCGGATCCTCCCGGGAGACGCGGCGGACCCGGGAGCGAGGGAAGCCGGGGTGGTCTACTACGTGGACCGCGTGCTCGCCGTCGGCGACGGGTTCGCGGAGCCCACCTACCGGCAGCCCCCCTTCGCCGTGGCACGGGAGGGAGACGAGGGTCCCGGCGATGATGCCGCCGCTCCCGGCGGCTACCGCCCCCTCTCCGTCCCGGCGGAGGAGCTTCCCCGCTACGGCTTCCAGTCGCCGCTCACCCCGCGGGAGTGCTACCGCCGGGGGCTCGCTGCGCTCGACACGTACACCGCCGGCCGCTTCGGGCGCCCCTTCGCGGAACTCTCCGAGGCGGAGCAGGACGAGGTGGTCGGCGCCCTCGCCGCGAACCGGGCGGACGGGTTCGACGCTCCCGCGGCGGACGAGTTCTTCGACGTCGTCCGCCAGCACACGATCGAGGGCACCTTCTGCGATCCCGTCCACGGTGGGAACCGCGACATGGTGGGCTGGAAGATGATCGGCTTCCCCGGGGCGCAGAGGTCCTACACCCCGCAGGAGATGCTGACCGAAGGGACCCGCCGCGGGCCCCAGAGCCTGGCGCAGCTCCCCGTCTTCAAGCCGGGGCAGCCGGACCGGCCGGGTGCGGTCTATCCGGTCCGGGGCACTCACATGGACGGCCGAAAGCACTGACGGGAGAGGCACAGCGATGGCAGTCGTACACAAGAAGGTGGACGTGGTCACCATGGGCGCGGGCATGACCGCTTCCATCCTCGCCGCGAAGCTGACCGCCCGCGGCCTGCGCGTGGTGTCGCTGGAAGCAGGCGGCTCGCAGTGGACCTATCCCGACTTCGCGCACAACCACGACTTCCTGCGGCACGCGCTACGCTACGAGATGATGACGGACCTGGCGAAGGAGACGTGGACCTGGCGTCCCTCCGACCGGCTCCCCGCCCTTCCCATGCGTCAGTACGGCGCGTTCCACCCCGGCCAGGGGGTGGGGGGGAGCATCGTGCACTGGACGGCCATGTACTGGCGCTTCCTTCCCCACGAGTTCCGCTACCGCTCCCATCACCTGGAGAGGTACGGCGCGGGGAAGCTCCCCCCGGGAAACCGCATCCGCGACTGGCCGGTCTCCTACGAGGAGCTGGAGCCCCACTACGACGCCTTCGAGTACGACATCGGGGTGTCGGGTGTGGCGGGGAACCTGGGCGGTACCCGGATGGAGGGAGGAAACCCGTTCGAGGGGGCCCGGTCACGACCCTTCCCTCTCCCTCCGCTGGCCCAGACGATCCCCTCGGGGATGTTCACGGCGGCCGCGGGGGAGATGGGGCTCCACCCGTTCCCCATGCCGTCCGGGATCCTCTCGCAGGCGTACCGCGACGCCTCCGGCCGCTGGCGGTCCGGGTGCCTGTACTGCGGCTACTGCACCCGTTTCGGATGCGAGGTGGACGCCAAGTACTCTTCGCTGACGACCCACATCCCCCTGGCGCTGGACACCGGCCGCTACGAGATCCGGCCGCAGAGCAGGGTGGTGGGGATCGACGTGGACGCCTCCGGCCGCGCCACCGGGCTCCGGTACGTGGACGCGGCAGGGCGGGAGCACGTACAGCCGGCGGACCTCGTACTCCTCACCGGGTACACGCTGGGGAACGTCCGGATGCTCCTGCTCTCACAGAGCCGGGCCCACCCGCGCGGGGTCGGAAACGACCGGGGCGCGGTCGGGAAGAACCTCACCTACCAGATCTGGCGCACGCCGACCACCGGGGTGTTCGAGGGGCGGCGCTTCAACCTGTTCATGGGGAACGGCTCCACCCAGAGCGTCATCTACGACTACTACGCGGACAACTTCGACCACTCCCGGCTGGACTTCATCGGCGGGGCGCAGATCTTCTGCGGAGGCGGCGAGCGGGACCCGCTGAGCGTGGCCGCAGAAATCCCCTCGATCGGGGGCGCCGGAGAGGCTGGGGAGGCGGAGTGGGGGCAGGCGTGGAAGGAGCGGATCCGCCGGTACTGGGACAGCTACTTCCCCATCACCATCCAGGCCGAGAGCCTGCCGTACGAAGGCCAGGTGATGGACCTCGACCCGACGTACCGGGACAGCCTCGGGCTGCCGCTCCTGCGCCTCACGTTCGACTGGAGCGAGAACGACCGGCGCCTCTATCGATTCATCTCGGCGCGCTGCCGGGAGATCATGGCGCGGATGGGGCCGGACCACCGAGACGACGAGGACGAGCTTCCCTCGTTCAACATCCACGAGTACAACAGCACCCACATCACCGGGGGAGCCATCATGGGAGCCGACCCCTCGGACTCCGTGACCAACCGCTACGGGCAGGTATGGGACACGCCCAACGTGTTCGTCACGGGCGCGGCCCTCTTCCCGCAGAACCCGGGCTCCAACCCGTCCGGCACCGTCGGGGCGCTGGCGTACCACACCGCGGATGCGATCCTGGAGGAATACCTTCGCAACCCCGGCAAGCTGATCTCCTGAGCCGCGTAAGGTCTCGATATGACGAAGCGGCCCCGGGCTGGATGCCCGGGGCCGCTTCTCGTTCACCGCCCGACCGTGGCGGACCGGGAGGCTCAGGCCTCCACGGTCTCCCGCGCGGCCTCGGCCATCGGCGCGGCGGCTTCCCCCTCGCCCTCCGCACCGAAGTCCACCTCCTGGTACCGGAAGATCCCGGTACCGGCGGGGATCAGGTGGCCGATGATGATGTTCTCCTTCAGCCCCGTCAGGTTGTCCCGCGCGCCGCGAATGGCGGCGTCGGTCAGCACCCGGGTGGTCTCCTGGAAGGAGGCCGCGGAGATGAAGGACTGCGTGGTGAGCGACGCCTTGGTGATCCCGAGCAGGAGCGGCTCGGAGATCGCCGGCCGCTGCCCCCGGCCGAACGCCTCCTGGTTGGCGTCCAGGAACGCGGTGCGGTCCACCGTCTCGCCCTCCAGGAACTCCGTCTCGCCCGGCTCGGTGATCCGGACCTTCTGGAGCATCTGGCGGACGATGACGCCGATGTGCTTGTCGTTGATCTTCACGCCCTGCAGGCGGTACACCTCCTGGACCTCGTTGAGGAGGTACTCCTGCACGGCGCGCGGCCCCTTGATCCGCAGGATGTCGTGCGGGTTCACCGGACCCTCCGACAGGCGGTCGCCGGCGCGCACGAAGTCGGCCTCGTGCACCCGGAGGTGCTTGCCGACCGGGACCTCGTAGACCCGCTCGTTCCCCGTCTCCGGGATCACGATCACCTCGCGCTTTCCGCGCTTGATGTCGCCGAAGCGGACGGTCCCGTCGATCTCCGTGATCACCGCCGGGTCCTTCGGCTTGCGGGCCTCGAACAGCTCGGCGATGCGCGGGAGACCGCCGGTGATGTCGCGGGTCTTGTACGCCTCGCGGGCGATCTTCGCCAGCGCGGCGCCCGGCGCGATCTGCTCGCCGTGACGGACCGTGAGCTGCGCCCCCACGGGGACGATGAACTCGCGCAGCTTCTGCTCGGTCTCGGGGTCGCGGATCTCGATCATCGGGTGGAGCTTCTTGCTCCGGTCCTCGATGATCACCATCTGGCGGCGTCCGGTGGACTCGTCCAGCTCCTCGCGGACCGTCTCCTCATCGGCGATGTCGATGAAGTGGACCACGCCGCCGAAGTCGGCGACGATGGGCTCCGAGTACGGGTCCCACGAGAAGAGGAGGTCGCCCACCGCCACGTTCTGCCCGTCCTCCAGGCTGATCGTGGCGCCGTACGGCACGGCCAGCCGCGAGCGGATCGAGCCCTCGGCGGTGCGCATGATGATCTCGCCCTCCCGCGAGGTGACGATGCGGGTCCCCTCGGGCGTGGTCACCGTGGTGATGCGCTCGAACTGGGCGACGCCCTCCACCTTGCTCTTCCGCGCGGTGGTCGCCGCGATGCGCGCCGCGGTGCCGCCGATGTGGAAGGTGCGCAGGGTGAGCTGCGTGCCCGGCTCGCCGATGGACTGCGCCGCGAGGATGCCGACGGCCTCGCCCACGTCCACCATCTCCATGGTGGCGAGGTTGCGGCCGTAGCACTGGCGGCAGAGCCCGCGACGGCTGTCGCAGGTGAGGACGCTGCGGATCTTGACCGTCTGGATCCCCGCCTCCTCGATGTCGTCCGCCATCTCCTCGTCGATCAGCGTCCCCGCCTCGCAGAGCATCTCGCCGTCGATGGGGTCGAACACGTCGTCGAGCGCCACGGAGCCGACGATGCGGTCCTTGAGCGGCTCCACCACGTCCTCGCCCTCCTTGAGCGCGGAGACCTCCAGGCCGAGCACCGTGCCGCAGTCCTCCTCGGCGATGGTGACGTCCTGGGCCACGTCCACGAGGCGGCGGGTCAGGTACCCCGCGTCCGCCGTCTTGAGCGCGGTGTCCGCCAGACCCTTACGCGCGCCGTGCGTGGAGATGAAGTACTCCAGCACGGTGAGTCCCTCGCGGAAGTTCGACTTGATCGGAGACTCGATGATCTCGCCGATGCCGCCGGTCAGCTTCTTCTGGGGCTTGGCCATCAGGCCGCGCATCCCGGCGAGCTGCCTCATCTGGTCGCGCGAGCCACGGGCGCCCGAGTTCATCATCATGAACACCGGGTTGAAGCCGCCGCGGTCGCGGGCCAGGCGCGCCACCATCGCGTCCGCCACGTCGTTGTTGGCGTGCGTCCAGGTGTCGATGACCTTGTTGTACCGCTCGCCGTTTGAGATGACGCCGTTGTTGTAGGCGCGCGTGAAGCGGCCCACGTCGTCCTCCGCCTCGCGGAGGATGGTGTCCTTCTCCGCGGGGATCTTCATGTCCTCGATCCCCACCGACACGCCGCCCATGGTGGAGTACCGGAACCCGAAGCTCTTCAGGTCGTCCAGGAACACCACCGTGCGCCCGAGGCCGACCTCGCGGTACGCGTTGAAGATGATGTCGCCCAGCTCCTTCTTCCCCATCGTACGGTTCCAGTAGCCCATGGCACCGGGGACGACGGAGTTGAAGATCACCCGCCCGACGGTGGTCTGCACCCACTCCGGCTTGCGCGGGTCGCCGTACTCGTCCACGGCGCCCTCGGTGGGGATGTACCAGAAGTAGATGGCGTCGTGGAAGTGGAGCTGCCCGTAGACGACCGCCATCTCCACCTCGGCCACCGAGCCGAAGCGACGCACCAGGCGCGACGGGTCGCGCTGGTCCTGCGGCTTCTGGCGCTCCTCCGCGTCGGCCGCGAAGCGCGCGGGCGCGTCCTCGCGGTCCTTGGTCAGCCAGTAGCACCCGATGACGATGTCCTGCGAGGGCGCCGCGATCGGCCGGCCGTTGGACGGCAGGAGGATGTTGTTGCTGGAAAGCATCAGCACCCGCGCCTCGAGCTGCGCCTCGAAGGACAGGGGCACGTGCACCGCCATCTGGTCGCCGTCGAAGTCCGCGTTGAACGCCGCGCAGACGAGCGGGTGGATGCGGATCGCCTTCCCTTCCACCAGCACCGGCTCGAACGCCTGGATACCCAGGCGGTGAAGCGTGGGCGCGCGGTTGAGGAGCACGGGGTGGTCGCGGATGATGTCCTCGAGCACCTCGTACACCCGCGGGTCGTCGCGCTCCACGATCTTCTTGGCGCGCTTGACCGTCTCCGCCTCGCCGCGCTTCTCCAGCTCGTGGATGATGAACGGCTTGAACAGCTCCACCGCCATCGCCTTGGGAAGGCCGCACTGGTGGAGCTTCAGCTCCGGGCCCACCACGATGACCGAACGGCCGGAGTAGTCCACGCGCTTCCCGAGCAGGTTCTGGCGGAAGCGGCCCTGCTTCCCCTTCAGCATGTCGGAGAGCGACTTGAGCGGACGCTTGCCGCGGCCGCGGATCGCCTTGGTGCGGCGCCCGTTGTCGAACAGGGCGTCCACCGCCTCCTGGAGCATGCGCTTCTCGTTCCGGAGGATGACCTCCGGGGCGCGCATCTCCATCAGCTTCTTGAGGCGGTTGTTCCGGTTGATGACGCGCCGGTACAGGTCGTTCAGGTCCGACGTGGCGAAGCGCCCGCCGTCCAGCGGCACCAGCGGCCGGAGGTCGGGGGGGATCACCGGGACCACGTCCAGGATCATCCACTCCGGACGGTTCCGCTCGGTCGGGGTCGCGCCGGAGTTGCGGATGGCGTCGATGACCTTGAGGCGCTTCAGCACCAGCTTCTTACGGTGCTGCGACGTCTCGGTGGAAACCTGCGCGCGCAGCTCCTCGCCGAGGCTGTCCACCTCGATCATGGTGAGGAGCGTGCGGATGGCGGGTGCGCCGATGTCCGCGACGAACTCTTCGTCGCCCTCCTCGCGGACCTTCTCCCGGAGCTGGAGATACTCCTCCTCCTCCAGGACCTGGCCGACCTTGACGTCCTGGCTCCCCGGGTTGATGACCGCGTACGCGGCGTAGTAGATGACCTTCTCCAGGTCGCGGAGGGTCATCCCCAGAAGGTAGCCCATCTGCGACGGGAGCGTCTTGAACATCCAGATGTGCGCGACGGGCACCGCCAGCTCGATGTGCCCCATGCGCTCGCGCCGCACCTTGGAGAGCGTCACCTCCACGCCGCACTTGTCACAGATGTGGCCGCGGAAGCGGATGCGCTTGAACTTCCCGCAGTGACACTCCCAGTCCTTCACAGGCCCGAAGATGCGCTCGCAGAAGAGACCGTCCCGCTCCGGCTTGAAGGAGCGGTAGTTGATGGTCTCCGGCTTGGTCACCTCTCCGAAGCTCCACCCCCGGATCTCCTCGGGAGAGGCGATCTTGACCTGGATATAGTTGAAGTCCTGCGACCGTGTCTCGCGCGTGCGGGGAAAGTCGATCATGCTTGGGTCCCCTTATCTATGATGGTGTGTCCGGCTTCGGTTGCTGACTCACGACGACGATTCGGGCGAACCCCGGCTCCGCCGGGGCGGGCCCTGGGCGCGCAGCGGCGAAACGTCCGCCGCCGCGCGCCCTCGTAGATCCTCAGTTCCCGAGCGTCACCGAAATCCCCAGCGCCTGCAGCTCCTTGACGAGCACGTTGAAGCTCTCCGGAAGCCCGGGCTCGGGGAGGTTCTCCCCCTTGACGATCGCTTCGTAGACGCGCGAGCGGCCGTTCACGTCGTCCGACTTCACCGTCAGGATCTCCTGCAGGGTGTGCGCCGCCCCGTAGGCCTCCAGCGCCCACACCTCCATCTCCCCGAACCGCTGGCCGCCGAACTGCGCCTTGCCGGCGAGCGGCTGCTGCGTGACCAGGGAGTACGGTCCGATGGACCGCGCGTGGATCTTGTCGTCCACCAGGTGCGAGAGCTTGAGCATGTAGATCGCGCCCACCGTCACCGGCGAACGGAACTCCTGGCCGCTCCGCCCGTCCCGCAGGCGGACCTTCCCGCCCGGCGTGAGCCCGGCGCGCTGCATGTGCTCCTCGATGGCCGCGTTGAGCCCCTCGCCGGTGGACGACTCCGCCAGAGCGGCCGCCGCCGGGAACTGCTCTTCGAACGTCCCCTCGCCGCGCTCCGCGATCTCCCGGGCGGAGGCGACCAGGTACCGTCCGAGGTCGCGCAGCTTGTCGACCGCCGCCTGCGGCGCGCCCGGGGCGGTGAGCAGCCGGTCCACGGAGCGGCCGATCCCCGACTCGGGGCGCGGCTCGATCTCCGAGGCCGCCTCGGCCGCCTTCGCGGCCTCCACCAGCCCGCGCACGTCATCGAGGTCGAAGGCCGGCGGCTCCGAGGTGACGACGCCGAGCGCCTGGCGGGCCCAGGTGACGCCCGCCACCCGCATCATGGCGCCGATCTCGTCCTCCGAAGCTCCCTGGAAGACCGGCGTCTTGGCCTCGAAGCCGAGGACCCGAGCCGCCCACCCCAGGTGGGTCTCCAGGATCTGCCCCACGTTCATGCGGCTGGGCACGCCCAGCGGGTTGAGGCAGACGTCCACCGGGGTGCCGTCCGGGAGGAACGGCATGTCCTCCTCGGGAACGATGCGGGCGATGATGCCCTTGTTCCCGTGGCGCCCGGCCATCTTGTCGCCGACCGAGATCTTGCGCTTCTCGGCCAGGTATACCTTCACCAGCTGGACCACTCCCGGCGGGAGTTCGTCCGGCTGGAACACCTTGTCAATCTGGTCCTCGGTCTTCTGGCGGACCCGCTCGATCCGGCGCTTGCTCTCGTCGATCAGGCGGCGGAGCTGCTCGTTGGTCGGACGGTCGGTGACCTTGAGCGTGGTGAGGTCCACCTCGGACAGGTCCAGGGCGTCCACCACCTCGTCGGTAAGATCGGTCCCCTCGTTGTAGAAGGGCTCCACCGTGCCGCGCTTCAGGAAGAGGGCGACCGTCTTCCCGCGGATCAGCTCGCGGATCTCCTCGTCGCGCGCCTCGGAGATGCGCAGGATCTCGCCGCGCTCGTTGGCGCGGAGGTCGCCGATCTTCTCGCCGCGCTCCTTCTCCAGGATCGGGTCGTCGATCCGGCGGGAGAAGATCTTCACGTCGATGACCGTCCCCTCGACCCCGGGCGGGACCTTGAGGGACGAGTCCTTCACGTCCTTGGCCTTCTCACCGAAGATGGCGGTGAGCAGCTTCTCCTCGGGGGAAAGCTCCGTCTCGCCCTTCGGGGTGATCTTGCCGACCAGGATGTCGCCCGCCTTGACGCGGGCGCCGATCCGCACGATGCCGCGCTCGTCGAGGTCGACCAGCGACTCCTCGGCGACGTTCGGGATCTCGCGCGTGATCTCCTCCATCCCCCGCTTGGTGTCGCGGACCTGGAGTTCCAGCTCCTGGATGTGGATGGAGGTGTAGACGTCGTCCTTGACCAGCTTCTCCGAGAGCACGATGGCGTCCTCGAAGTTGTGGCCGTACCAGGGCATGAACGCCACGAGCAGGTTCCGCCCGAGCGCCAGCTCCCCGTTCTCCGTGGAGGCGCCGTCGGCCAGGACCTCGCCCTTCTTCACCACCTGTCCCTTGCGGACGAGGGGGCGCTGGTTGATGGCGGTGTCCTGGTTGGTGCGCCAGTACTTCTTCATCCGGTAGCGGTCGAACTGCGCGAGCCGGCGGAGCGGCTCGTCCGGGTTCCCCGCCCCGGCCATCCCGGCGTCGACCACGATGTGGTCGGCCGTGACCTCGCGGACCACCCCGGCGCGGCGCGCCACCACCACGGACCCGGAGTCCGCGGCGACCACCGACTCCAGCCCGGTCCCCACCACGGGGGCGGCCGGGAAGAGGAGCGGGACCGCCTGGCGCTGCATGTTCGAGCCCATGAGCGCGCGGTTCGCGTCGTCGTGTTCCAGGAACGGGATCAGCGCCGCCGCCACCGACACAAGCTGGTCGGGCGCGACGTCCATGTAGTCGATCTCGTCCGGGCGCAGGAGCGGGAAGTCGCCTCGCTCGCGGCACAGCACGAACTCGTTGACGAAGGAGTACTCCGGACCGAGCGGCGCGTTGGCCTGCGCGATCCGGGCGTTCTCTTCCTCGTTGGCGGAGAGCCACGCGACGATGCGCGTCACCACGGGGGTGACCGGCGTCAGCGTCGTGGCCGCGGCCAGCGAGTGCCTGCCCACGTCCGTCTCGGAGGTGAGGGCGGGGACGCCGTTGGTGTAGTCCAGCCCCACCGCATCCAGGTCGTCGTCCTCGTCGGCGATGGAGTTCAGCCCCTCGATCTGGAGCGAGTACAGCCGCTCGGCGACCTCCGCGGTGAGCACCATCCCCGGGACGGCGAGCACCGCGGAGGAGCGGGGCTGGAACACCCGCACCGGGAGCGAGATGGGGTTCCGGATCGCCTCGGGAGCCACGCCGCGCGCGGCGGCGCCGGCGCGGCGCGAGACCACGCGGACCAGGTTCACCGGCTGGTCGGCGATGCGCTGCGCCAGCTCCTCGGTGATCCGCTCGCCGCGGCGGGCCAGCACCGGGAGGCGCAGGACGGCCTCGTCCCACTCGACCTGCGGGATCTCCGCGCCCATCATGCGCGGGAAGAGCGACGTCCAGTCGAGCACGTCCTCCGCCAGCTCGGCCCCGACGATCATCTGCCGGAACACCTCGCGGCCGCGCTCGGAGTCGATCTCCTCGCCCTTCTTCGCGAACACCTTGGCGCGCTCGCCGATCACCAGGCGAACCGCCTCGCTCAGCTTCACGCGCGAGGGGTAGCGCACCACGGCGCGCACCACCTTGCGGTACGGGGTCTCGATGAAGCCGAGATCGTTGATCCGCGAGTACGTGGTGAGCGAGTTGATCAGCCCGATGTTCGGACCTTCCGGGGTCTCGATCGGGCACATGCGCCCGTAGTGCGAGTAGTGGACGTCCCGCACCTCGAAGCCCGCGCGCTCACGGGTGAGACCGCCCGGCCCGAGCGCCGAGAGACGCCGCTTGTGCGTCATCTCCGCCAGGGGGTTGGTCTGGTCCATGAACTGGCTGAGCTGCGACGACCCGAAGAACTGCTGGATCACCGCCGAGACCGTCCGCGCGTTGACCAGGTCGTCGATGTTGATCTTGTCCGCGTCGGACACGATCGACATGCGCTCCCGGACCAGCCGCGCCATGCGCGAGAGACCCACGGAGAACTGGTTGGCGATCAGCTCGCCGACGGAGCGGACGCGCCGGTTCCCCAGGTGGTCGATGTCGTCCGTCTGGCCGCGCCCCTCGTGCAGCTCCACGAGCTGGTGGAGGATCGCCAGCACGTCCTGCGCGGTGAGCGCCGTCATCCCCGCCGGAGGCGTGGCGAAGCCGAGCGCGCCGAACGCCTCGGTCAGGCGCTGGTTGATCTTGTAGCGCCCCACCCGGCCGAGGTCGTAGCGCTTGTTGAGCGACTCCTCGGTGTACTCGCTGTAGTCGGAGCGCGCGCCGGCGTTGTCCCCCGCGAGCGCCCCCGCCACGACGAGCGAGGCGCGCGGCTGGAACAGGAGGCGCCACACGGCGGTGTAGACCTGGACCACGCGGTTCAGCTCGTACACGAGCACGCGGCTCGGGCGGCTGGTCTTCTCGGAGCGCTCGTCTCGCAGGCTCTCCCAGACGTAGCGGATCCCGCGCTCCTGGGCGAAGCGGATCATCCGCTCCTCCGCGGAGCGCTGCGAGTCGCGGGCGACCAGGTCCGACGGACCGCTGTCGCGCTCCGCCCAGGCGCTCAGGAAGTCCGCGACGTGCATGATCTGGCCTTCCGCCTCGAAGAACTCCTCTTCGGTCCAGGCGTCCGGCGCCGGGGCGGTCCCCGGACGGATCAGGTTGTGGATCGCGAACAGCGAGTCCAGCGTGCCGCGGGTCGGGTCCTTGGCGAGCGTGGCGCGCAGCGTGGTCCCGCCGTGCTGCCCGGCGCGGAAGACCCCGACCTCCTCCACGCCCGCGCGGAGAAGGCGGCCCACCACGTCCGCCGTCAGCTCGTCGCCGGCGCGGGCCAGCAGGTTGGCCGAGGTGACGGGGAACGAGGAGACCCCGGCCGCGCGCAGCGCGTCGTAGACCTCCTGCGTCAGGCGGGTCCCGCGCTCGATGATCTCACCCGTGCCCGGGATCACCAGCTCCCGGTAGAGCCGCGGCCCCTCGGGACCTACGACGCCCGGATCCAGCACGTCCTCGGCGACGAAGCCGTGGAACACCTCGCCCCGGCGCCCCTCGCGCGAGCCCTCGCGCTCCAGCGCGGCCAGGGAGAGCCGCTCCCGGTCGAAGAAGAGGTCGAGCACGTCCGCGTCGCGGGAGTACCCGACGGCGCGCAGCAGCGCGCTGGCGGGGAACTTCTTCTTCTTGTCGATGTGTACGGCGATGACGTCGTGGATGTCGATCGTGAACTCGACCCACGACCCGCGGAACGGAATGATCCGCGCGCTGAAAAGCTTCGACCCGTTGGGGTGGACGTTCTCTTCGAACACCACACCCGGGGAGCGATGCAGCTGCGACACGATCACGCGCTCGGCGCCGTTGATGATGAAGGTGCCCAGGGGGGTAAGGACCGGCAGGTCCCCCAGGTAGACCTCCTTCTCGATGATGTCCTTCGGCCGGCGCTCGTCCCCCGCGTCTTCCCATACGACCAGTCGGAGAGTCGCCTTCAGCGGAGCCGCGTACGTCATGTCGCGCTCCATGCACTCTTCCATGTCGTACTTCGGCTCACCCAGCGTGTAGCGGACGAATTCCAGCGAGAAGTTCCCGTTCACGTCGGTGATGGGGAAGATCTCGTTGAAGACCCGCTCCAGGCCGACGTCCTCCCGTTCCCGGGCGGCGGCGTCCGTCTGCAGGAGTGTCTCGAAAGCGCGTAGCTGCACGTCGAGGAGGTTGGGAAGCTCCATCCCCGACTTCAGCTTGGCGAAGGAGACGATCGATTTATCTAGCGTTGCCAAGTGGGTCTCCCTCTTAGCGAGCGTGGAAAAGATCGGAAGCGCAAACACCCCCGACCGAACACCTCGGCGGGGTGACGTATCGTCCGGGTATGTAAAGCGGCCTGCGCGTCATGAGCCGTCCGGCTGAAGGACTGACCGGGACCGCCGTCGCGGGCACGCCCGCTACGAGACCGGCGACCCCTCCGCGACCGACCCGAAGGGCCCCCAGGCGGAAATTCCTCCTGGAGGCCCTCCGTCCGGACGAGGTTCAGTCTTACTTCAGCTCGACGGCCGCACCCTGCTCCTCAAGCTTGGCCTTCATGGCCTCGGCCTCGTCCTTGGTCGCGGCCTCCTTCACGGTCTTCGGAGCGCCGTCGACCAGGTCCTTCGCCTCCTTGAGGCCAAGCCCGGTGAGCTCGCGCACCACCTTGATGACCTGGATCTTCTTCTCGCCGGCCGAGGTGAGCACCACGTCGAACTCGGTCTTCTCCTCGGCGGCCGGGGCGGCGCCGGCGCCACCAGCGGCGGGCGCGGCGACGGCCACCGGGGCGGCCGCGGTCACGCCGAACTTCTCCTCGAAAGCCTTCACGAACTCGGAAAGCTCGATGACGGTCATGTTGCCGATCGCGTCGAGCAGCTCGTCACGGGAAAGCGTGGTCGCCATGTTGGGCTCCTATTTGTAGTACGTACGAAAGTGAAACCAGGGTGTTCGACCGGCGGGACCCTGCCCGCGAGCGGTCGCGAAAGCGCCTGCTGTCGGGCCGCACCCGGAGGAGCGGCCTCGGCGCGAGTTACGATCCAGCGCCCTCGCGCTGCTGGCGAAGCGCGTCCACCGCCCGCGCGAACCCGGCGAGCATCTGGCTCATCCCACCGGCCAGGCGCGCCATGGGCGCCTGGAGCCCGCCCGCGATCTGGGCGAGGAGAACCTCACGCGGCGGCATGTCGGCGAGCTTCTTCACCTGTTCGGCGTCGAAAGGCTTGCCGTCCACCACGCCGACCTTGATCGCGGGCCGGTCGCCGAACTCCTTCGCGAAGTCGGTGAGGACCTTGGCCGCGGCGACCGCGTCCTGCCGGCCGATGACCAGGCCGGTCGGGCCACTGAAGAAGGCCGCGATGTCCGGGAGTTCCATCCCGCTCAACGCCCGCTGGGCGAGCGTGTTCTTGACCACCACGTACTCCACGCCCTGCTTCCGCAGGCGGGAGCGGAACTCGGTGATCTGCTTCACGTTCATCCCCGTGAAGTCCGTCAGGTAGAACGAGCTGGCCCCGTCGAGCTTCTGGTTCAGCTCCTCGATGACGGCACTCTTGAGTTCCTTCTTCATGGATCAGCCCCGCCGGTAGAGGTTGGAATCGACCGCCACCCCGGGTCCCATCGTGCTGGACACCGTCACGCTCCGGACGTACTGCCCCTTGGCGGCACTCGGCTTCGCACGGATCACGGTGTCCATGAACGCCGCCATGTTCTCCTCCAGCTGGGCGGGCTGGAACGACACCCGTCCGATCGGCGCATGGACGTTCCCCGTGCGATCCACGCGGAACTCGATCTTACCCGCCTTGATCTCGCGAACGGCCCGGGAGACGTCGAACGTCACCGTGCCGGCCTTCGGGGTGGGCATCAGGCCGCGCGGACCCAGGACCCGCCCGAGCTGGCCGACCTGCCCCATCACGTCAGGCGTGGCGACCACGACGTCGAAGTCGAGCCACCCGTCCTTGATCTTCTGCACATACTCCACGCCGATGAAGTCGGCGCCCGCTTCCTCCGCCTCCCGCGCCTTCTCGCCCTGGGCGATCACGAGCACGCGGGCGGTCTTCCCCGTGCCGTGGGGAAGGACGACGGCCCCGCGGACGATCTGGTCCGCGTGACGCGGATCCACCCCCAGCCGGACGGCGACCTCGACGGTCTCGTCGAACTTGGCGAAGGACAGGTCCTTCACCAGGCCGATCGCCTCGCCGGGCTGGAACGTCGCCCCATCGGGAACGCGGGACTGTGCCTCGCGGAACTTCTTTCCGTGCTTAGGCATGTACCCCCTCAGGCGATTCCTGTAACCGGTCCTCCCACCGTGCGTCGCCCATCGCAGGCGGTGGTACCTGGACCCGAACGCGGCGCCTCGCTCGGCCGGAGCCTCGCGCGGGAGGGCGGGAGCACTCCCCCGCCGCGTCCGTGAAACTCCCGCCTCAGTCCGTGACTTCGAGCCCCATGGAGCGCGCGGTCCCGGCGATCTGCCGCATCGCGCCCTCGATGTCGACCGCGTTGAGGTCGGGCATCTTGGTCTCGGCGATCTGCCGAATCTGGTCCTGCGTGACCGTGCCCACCTTCGTCCGGTTGGGAACGGCGGAGCCGCTCTGCAGCCCGGCCGCCTTCTTCAGCAGGACCGCCGCGGGGGGGGTCTTGGTGATGAAGGTGAAGGAGCGGTCGGCGTACACCGTGATCTCCACCGGGATGATCATCCCGGGCTGACCCTGGGTGCGCGCGTTGAACTGCTTGCAGAACTCCATGATGTTCACGCCGTGCTGACCCAGCGCCGGGCCGACCGGGGGCGCGGGGTTGGCGGCCCCGGCGGGAACCTGGAGTTTGATGAAACCGGTAACTTTCTTCGCCATGGCTCGGCCTCAGTAACCCTTAAGCTGCGTGTAGTCCAGCTCGATGCTGGTGGGGCGGCCGAAGAGCGAAACCTCGACCTTTACCTTCCCCTTGTCGGGGTAGACCTCCTGCACCGTTCCGCTGAAGTCGTTGAAGGGTCCTTCGATGACCTCCACGACCTGCCCGGCGGTGAAGGGGATCGGCTCGGCGACTTCCTCCGCCACCTCCGCCGTCTCCGCCTCCAGGCCGAGGATCTTGTTCAGCTCCTCGTCGCGGAGGGGCTGAGGCTCGGCACCGGTGCCCAGGAACTTGAGCACACCCTGGATGCTGTTGACCAGGTGGGCGGTACGCTGGTTGTAGATCATCTTCACCAGCACGTACCCCGGGTAGAGCCGGCGCGTGACCGTCACCCGCTTCCCGTTGCGGATCTCCACCACTTCCTGGGTGGGGACCAGCACCTCCTGGATCTGCTTCTCCTCGGGCTCCCCCGTCTCCTCGTCGATCCGGCGCTGGATCAGCCGCTGGACCTTGTTCTCATGCCCGGAGTACGTCTGGATCGCGTACCATTTCGCCTCACCCATCCGCTCAGCCTCCGAGGAGGGAAGCGACCAGGTCCAGCCCGATGCGGACCATCCAGTCCAGGGCGAAGATGAGGGCCCCGACGATTGCGACGAAGGCGACGATGACGATGGTGGACTCGCGAAGCTGCTCGCGGTCCGGCCAGGTCACCTTCTTGATCTCGTCGGTGACTTCCCGAAAGAAGTCGAGGGCGGTGGTACGGGTGGTCTCAGCCATGCGCGGACAAGTGAACGATGTACGTTTTGGGAGCAGCCAGCGAAGAAAGGAAGGGCCGTGGAGCAGCGCCCTTCCCCTACGACGTCCGACCGCCGGAACTCACGACTACTTGGTTTCCTTGTGCGGCATGTGCTTGTTGCACCGGGGGCAGTACTTACTGTACTCGACGCGCTCCGGGTGCTTCCGCTTGTTCTTCGTCTTGTGGTAGTTCCTCTCCTTGCACTCCGTGCAGGCGAGGATGATCTTGTCGCGCATGGCTCTGCCTCCTATCGGCGTACGACAGGCGGCGGTCCGGCGTCAGCCGGCCGCCGCCCCCCGGAATTGACCGCTTACTCGACGATCTCGGTGACGACGCCGGCGCCGACGGTGCGACCGCCCTCGCGGATGGCGAAGCGAAGCTCCTTCTCCATCGCGATCGGCGTGATCAGCTCCACCGTCATCTGCACGTTGTCC